>JACKQG010004435.1_pt1 | contig 16285 bp, 13 predicted proteins | sample 8237621 | NCBI WGS metagenome assembly JACKQG01 (sample SAMN15677084, study PRJNA649215) | marine metagenome | biome: marine; feature: Black Sea; material: saline water; isolation source: suspended particulate matter (SPM) from the Black Sea western gyre | collected 2013-06-09/2013-06-10 | depth...
CCGGCAGCTGCAATTTGATCCCCCTTATCCTGCTGTTCCCGGGCACCCGTTAAAAGTGATTGAGAAAGAGATGAAAGGGCTGTTGTCTTTGCATTCATATCACTTACCGCCCCATTGATACGGCGGAAGGCCTCACGAAGATGCAAGATCATATCATTCAGACTCATAGCCATCTCTCCCATCTCATCCTTTGAGTGAATATTGACAGTCCTGGTCAGATCACCCTGAGCTACCTCTGCCGAGGCTTTTACTACAGTATTTATAGGATTTTTTATGCTGCGTATTATGACCAAAGCAAAAAATATAAATATGAGAAGTGCAGTCCCGGAGATCAGCACGATAATCATACTGACCTTTTTTATCATGTGGTTATTATTATCAAAAAATACGTGAACCTCATCCTTCTTCGTTTTTGCCAGATGATCAATGCTCTTCATAATAAGCGGCTTAAAATCAAGCCATTCATCATACAATTCCGCTATCAGATCATGATCTTCATTGTAGTAGGCCTCTTTAATTTTCACAGAAAGCATCTTAAACCCCTTAAACCCCTTATCGAAATTCCCCATCTCTTCACCACTTGTCAGGTATGGCTTTAGGGCTAACCACGTTTCATCGATATGCTGTAACGTATATCCCAGATGCTCGGCAGAAGCTGTAGACGTCACCAGTGAAGCCTGCACACCTGCCAACCTGTACTCAATCTCCCTGAATGAAAGCTGTATCTTACGCAGATTATCAAGCGGCGTGACCTTTTCATTATATGTATCCGACTGATTCTGCCCGTAAAGAACAGCAATGGTGGCAAAGGCAACACAAAGTACAATACCGACCGCAATGGTGGCAAAGGCAACACAAAGTACAATACCGACCGCAATAATGGCGTAAATCTTATGGGTTATTTTCATATCGTTTATAAACATTTTTTCCTCGAGTTATTTTTTTTATAGTACATATAGTATATTGTCTATAATAATCGGCTTAAGGCTGAATTTCTTTAAATATGAAGTGCGACAATATTAATATGCAATTTCAAATACATAGAATTGACCATAGCAATTAAGGGGTACTAATCAACCATGAATAAATTTTTATTACTTACGGCGACCATCCTCATATCTTTATTCCCGTCTTTCTGCGACGCAGCCGGCAATCCGTGGACCCAGACCCTGTATTTTGAGAATGACCTGTTTACCGGTACTGACAGCAACTACACAAACGGCATCAAGTATACCCTCATATCTCCCGATCTTTCACCTCATGCACCTGACGGCAAACTGCCGAGACGGGCCATGGAATTTATTCATTCTCTTCCGTTTATTGGGCAGTCAGAGCCCGGGTTTACTCATAAGGTAGAGTTTTCTATCGGGCAGAACATGTATACTCCCGAGGATATTGCCAGGACTGACCTTATCAGCAATGACAGGCCTTACGCAGGCTGGTTTTATATAGCTACAGCATATCATCGTAAAAGCTCCGATATCGATCCTTCCAGTCACATGGACACTCTTGAGCTGCAACTGGGTATTGTCGGGCCTGAGTCCTTTGCAGAAGAGGCGCAGAAACTGGTTCATAAATTACGTGACCTGCGGAGACCTAACGGTTGGGACAATCAACTTAAGACTGAACCTGGCCTTGCCCTAATTTATGAGCGCAAATGGCTCTATCACCCTGTCAAGTCCAGAAAATTCGGGTATGACTTAATTGCTCATGCCGGTGGAGCACTGGGCAATGTATACACATACTTAAACAGCGGGGCTGAATTCCGTACCGGCTGGAATATTCCTCATAACTTCGGGGCCTCCATTATAAGACCAGCCGGAAGCACCAGGCTCTCGATAGACCCGGATTTAAGTATATATGTCTTTGCAGGGGTAAACGGGAAAATAGTTATGCATGATATATTCCTTGACGGCAACACCTTTACCGATAGCCACAGTATGGATAAAAACTACTTTTTAGCAGATGTTGCCGGAGGAATATCTATCAGCTATAGACACTTAACGCTGAGCATGACCCAGGTAATGCGCACCAGGGAATTCAAGAGACAAAAAAATACAGAACACAGCTTTGGTTCTATTACCCTGGCCTATTCCTTCCCGTTTGATCTTTCAGGAGTATTCACAAACTGATACACTGCACAACCTAATACATATAACTGGTTATATCTAAAGTTATATATATTTTCCGTCGAATACATATTAATGCTTCACTCTTTGATGTGAGCATTCATAAATATTTATAAAAACCGGGGCGTTCTATGGATCAGCTTGAAGGGAAAAGTTTTTTCAATAATATCCGCAGATCCGTAAAGATCTCATATTTTGTGGCTTCTGTCATACCGCTGGCGCTGCTGGTTTATTTCTCCCTTAAATATGTCTACCCCTATATAACGGCCGGGGATATTACGAAGACACCGATCAGTATAGGGGTCCTGCTTTTACTGGCTGTTGCACTTTCAGTCCTCGGACTATTATTAACGACCAAGGCCACCAATGCATCAATCTCTGAAGCACAGGATCTTAATAAAAAACTAAACAGTCTTTTTGAGATCACCAGGCAATTCAGAGAGACGGTACATCTGGATGAACTGCTGCAGAAAATATTAAAATCCGCTATCTCGCTTACATCTGCAGAGACTGGCTCTTTGCTTATGTACGATGAAGAAAATACCCTCAGGTTCAATGTCACTGTAGATGAAAACGCTGCAAAGATAAATGGCAGTCCCCTCAATTCAGGGCAGAGTATAGCCGCATGGGTTACAGAAAACAGGCAACCGGCCCTCGTAAATGATATATCGTCCGATAGCAGGTACAGCAATTATTATGACGATCAGACCGGGTTTAAGACAAGTTCCATACTCTGCGTGCCTCTTATCTATGCCGGCACAATCACCGGTGCGATAGAGCTTCGCAATAAAAGAAACGGGGTATTCACTCTCCTTGATCAGTCGCTTCTGCACAACCTGGCAGATCAGGCAGCTATATCGATTGACCAAAACAGTTCCAATGAAAAAAAACGTGGTGACCTGATACACATCACTGAGATGCTTGTTAATGCTCAGGATTATATACAGAACAATAAAGGCCATGCCAGGCGGGTAGCATATTACGCTAATGCTATAGGCAAATACATGGAGTGCAGTGATTCAGCACTAAAAAACCTTTACCATGCAAGCCTCCTTCATGACATCGGACTTCTGAAAACCGGGGCAAACAGCAATATTGATTTAGATGTCCACAGTGAACACCCCATTCGCGGATATGAATTAATGAAATCAATATCTCTCTGGAGTGATTCTGCAGAGATAGTCCGTTATCACCATAGCGAATATGAAAACACCATGACGGTTGAGATTCCCCTTGGGGCAAGAATACTGGCTGCTGCAGAGGCACTGGATGTTCTTACGAACAGGTATGCCTCAAGCGAAGAGAATGCGCAGAATCAGGCCTTTATGGAAATAACAACCGGGTCCGGCAGCATTTATGACCCGCAAGTAGTATCCGCTATTAAAGCGGCCATCATTGACTCAGGACTTCCCCGGCCCCGCTGACTTTATAGTTAAGCGGAAAACCCTGCCGCTTAAAAATACTTCATTACGTTACTATGATCAAAAGTGCTTTTAAGCCCTTCATAAGAGTACAATATAAGAGCTATGAAACCTGAACTACTGGCGCCGGCCGGAAATTTCGAAAAACTATCAACCGCGCTTCACTACGGAGCGGATGCTGTCTATATGGGCCTGTCTGAATTCAGCCTCCGGGCAAAGGCAGACAATTTCACTATTGATGACCTGAAAAAGGCTGCTGAATATGTACGGCAGATGGGCAAGAAGTTTTATATCACTATCAACATTATCCCTCATAATCGCGACATAGTACTCATACATAACCATTTACAGGCACTTGCAGAGATTAAGCCTGATGCAATCATACTTTCCGATACAGGGGCTTTTGAGCTGACTGCTGAAATCCTGCCTGAAACACCGATTCATATCAGTACTCAGGCCAATATCACCAACTTCAGGGCAGCTAAATTCTGGGAACGTCTCGGGGCAAAGAGACTGGTGATTGCAAGAGAGCTTTCCATTGCAGAAATACGGGGAATCCGTGAGCAGGTATCATTGGAACTGGAGTGTTTTGTACACGGTGCAATATGCATATCCTACTCAGGACGATGCTATATCAGCAGTCTTTTGTCAAACCGCTCGGGAAATCAGGGGGCATGCACTAATTCCTGCAGATGGAATTTTGTCCTTATGGAGGCTCAGCGACCCGGTTCCTACATGCCTGTATACGAAAATGACAAGGGCACATATGTAATGAGTTCCAGGGATCTTTGCATGATAGCACACCTGCATCTGCTTGCAGAATCAGGTGTAAACAGTTTCAAAATAGAGGGCCGTACAAAAGGGGTTAATTATGTTGCAGGAGTGGTCAAGACTTACAGAGATGCCATAGACAACCTGGAGAAGTCACCCTATACGGTAAAGGACACCTGGACGTCTGAACTCGCCATGATCTCAAACAGAGGTTACACTACAGGCATGATGTTAGGGCCCCAATCCCATGACAGCTATAATCATGATGAAGAAAAAGTCTACAGAATGACGCACGAATTTGTAGGTGTGGTTAGACAGGTAACAGATGGAAAGGCGATCATTGACCTTAGAAATACCTTAACGACCGGAGACACAATCGAGTTTCTGTCAGTCAATGCCTTAAACCCCTCAATGACCGTTCAGGATATCCAGAATGAAAAAGGAGTCGCAGTGGAGATTGGGAGAAATGAAGACTCGGTCATTATAGATGTCATGCCGGGAGTACAGGCTAAAGACATAATAAGAAGACGACTGAAGTAGTTCAGCAGGTACTATATCAAGCTGTCATGCGGTTACTGCTCTTCATTATACTGCCGGCTATATCATAAAAGCATACACTTGCAACCCCATTTCCATTATTGCGGTTACTAAGAAACTTATCCATCTTGTTAATTGAGGCCTCAATCACCCTGTCATACCTCACGAGTCCAAGATTTTCGATATCTAGATCCAGGTAGTTTTTCGCCACATTCCTGACGATATTTCCGACATTTTTTTCCTTGTCATCCCTAACCATATTAACAATAAGCCTCATCGACATATTATCAATGTAATTTCTAAGCCTCTCAGCCTGATCACCATCCAGCGACTTAAAGGCTGAAAACAAATCCGTAATCGATCCAGCCCCACCGCTATCCTCACCGGAACTTGCCTTTTTAATAAGTTCGAGACAGTTCGTTTCCTTTCGGAAGGCGCGACTCAAGCCCCGATACAAACTAGCCTTTATAAAACCGTATGAGTTCTGTATAGAGGTTATCTGAGGGGTCATAACCACTATCTTATTAGGTGCAAAAAGGAAAAAGTCTATTGTTGTAAAAGATGTCCCGGCACCAAGATCCAGCAAAATATAATCAGCATCCAGGCGTTTCAGATTGTTAAAAAGCCTGGCCTTTTGAGTGCTCTTCGGGTTTGCAATGCCAAGGATATCATCAGCTCCGCATATGAGCTTAAGGTTCGCCACCGGGGTGTCCATGACAACATCCTCAATATTGTCGACCTTGCGGGAGATAAAATCTGCAAGCGTATATAAAGGGTAACGAATGCCCACCAGCGTGTGAAGGTTACTTCCGCCAAGATCGGCGTCTACCAAAACCACTTTTTTACCCTGAGCCGCCAGGGCAGAACCCAGCATAATACTTACAATACTCTTTCCCACTCCGCCTTTCCCGCCCCCTATGGCCCAGAACTTATTAGTAACTTCCTGCATTAAAGTCTATTTCTCCTTACCATCATATTGTTCCCAGAGACTCCACATCATATTATAGTCCTTATTTTTCAGACGCATCAACTCTGCGATAGCATCCACCTGCCACTGTTCTGTCTTCTCAAATTTCACTCCCATATTTACAAAAAAAGGCTGACCCGGCACCTTTTTGACCCAGCATATATGAGCCAAAAGAGATATTTTATCACCATCCGGCATGCCTATAGACATCTTCATCTTACTGTCTTTAATGCTCTCATGTTCCATCCGTCCATACCTGTCTTCAAACTCTATTCTGGAGCCCTCAGGTGAAATAGATTTAACATTGCCCACATATTTAAGAGAAGACACATTACTGGAAAACATCTTAAACTCAACCGGGTATGTAAATTCTTCCCGCTCCGAGTTACGCTGATTTATGTTACTTAAATTATCCATATTAATACCACCTGCTCCATTAAATCTTTATAAAGGTCATCAGGAACTTATCAAGAAAAACAGAATACATTTATAATGCATCTGTACATTATAATCCAAACAGGGGAGGAGTTGCCATATGGCTTATGTAGTATGGAGTGAAATGTTCAGCACCGGCATACCATACATTGATAATCAGCACCAGAAACTGTTCTCGATAACCAATGATTTCCATTCCGCGCTAAGAGATCAGGGCAGTGATGAGCTTATTTTTAGAACACTGAACTCTCTGATTAAGTATGCCGAAGAGCATTTTCAGGATGAAGAATTTATTATGTCCAAATCGAAAAAAATCACGCCTGAGCAACTGGCAGATCATAAAGAGCAGCATATTAAACTGATCGAGGACATATTTGAACTGATAAGTGACCTGAAACAAAACACCGGCAGAAAAATTCGCGATGTTGAGCTGTTCCTCAATTCATGGCTTATTATACATATCCTTATGACAGATAAAAAACTTCAGGAATACAACAATGAATTATCCCATTTTGTTGTCCGCAAACAGGATCGAAAATAGATCTTCACTTATACTCTCAGCAAAACACTTACAACTTTAAGAACTGATCACCCCACCCTGACTCTCCATGAGGTTCCGTCAGGTTTATCTTCCAGAATAATTCCCTGCTCATAAAGCTCATCTCTTACCCTGTCTGCCTCGCTCCAGTCCTTGTTATCACGGGCAGCCTTACGCAGTTCTATTTTCTGAAGCAGGAGTTCTTCTGATAAGGCCAGCTTTTTTACTTTTATCAGGGCACTATACCACTCCTCAGGGGATTTATTAAATATATTAAGCACCCCGCCTGTCTCAAGGAGCATTTCATTAACTCTCTGCACAACCTCTCTGGCGCCCTGCCCTGACGGTTTCGCATCAAGATATTTATTCAGTTCACGAATAAGTTCAAACAGATATCCAAGCGCAGAGGCAGTATTAAAGTCATCATTCATGGCCCCTGTAAACTTGCCCATAAAAGAATCCATAAGGCCCTGCAGTTCGTTCGGATTACCGGGCTTGTCTTTACCGCCGGTATGACTTAGAAATTCCCTGACCCTCAGCGCAGTGGTGTAATATCGATCTATGGAGTGTTCCGATTCATTAAGCTGCGCATCAGAAAACTCAATGGGACTTCTGTAATGGGCAGAAAGCAGAAAATATCTCACGACTTCAGGTTCATACTTTTCAAGGATCTCTTTGATCGTAAAGAAGTTCCCGAGCGACTTTGACATCTTTTCCTTGTCAACCGTTATAAAGCCGTTGTGCATCCAGTATTTTACAAACAACTTACCTGTGCAGGCCTCGCTCTGAGCTATCTCATTTTCATGATGAGGGAAAATAAGATCAGCCCCTCCGCCATGTATATCAAAACTCTCCCCTAGATACTTCGAAGACATGGCAGTACACTCTATATGCCATCCCGGACGCCCCTTTCCCCACGGGCTTTCCCAGAACGGCTCACCCTCCTTCGAGGACTTCCATAAAGCGAAATCAAAGGGGTGTTTCTTACGATTGTCCACATCCACCCTGGCTCCGGACTCAAGATCATCGAGTTTTTTACCGGACAATTTACCGTATCCCTCAAACTTCTTAACCTCAAAATATACATCACCGTCCAGCGGATATGCATAACCCTTATCTATCAGAGTCTTAATCGACTCGATCATCGCTTCAATGTGATCAGTAGCGTTCGGCTCAATATCGGCGCTGCTTACTCCAAGCAGTTTCATGTCATTGTAATACTCCTGCGTATATTTCCGAGCAACCTCCTCCGTAGAGATTTTTTCCTTCGCAGCCCTCGCAATTATCTTGTCATCTATATCAGTTATATTCCTGACATGAGTAACATCATATCCGCAGTATCTTAGATATCTTTTAATAATATCAAAGACGATTGCGCTGCGTGCGTGCCCTAAGTGACACATGTCATAGGCCGTTATACCGCACACGTACATATTTACTTTTTTGCCGTTGAGCGGCTCAAAAGTCTCCTTCTTCCCGGTCATGGTGTTATATAGTTTTATCACGTTTCCCTTACCTTCCAAGCTTCCGATTCTTCTTTCGAGCTCGCTTATATACAAATAAAGTTCTTCAAATTTTTCTTCCACAGGATCCGGCAGGTGGACATGATCCAGCATCTCTACCAATCCCTCATCAAATATTTTCACTACCTTCTTTTTTATAACCCTGCCCGGCACCCCGACTACTATGGAGTTCTCCGGTACAGAGGTGAGAACTACCGAGTTGGCACCTATTTTAACATTATCACCAATCCTGATTGCTCCAAGGACCTTGGTTCCTGCCCCTATAACAACATTATTACCTATACGTGGATGCCTGATACCCTTTTCCTTACCTGTCCCTCCAAGTGTTACACCCTGATAAAGCAATACATCATCACCTATCACAGTGGTCTCACCGATAACTACACCCATTCCATGATCAATAAAAAATCCGCTTCCAATCGTTGCCCCGGGATGAATCTCTATACCTGTAATAAAACGGGCAACCTGGGAGAGAAACCGGGGGATTACAGGAACCTTGTTTTGCCAGAGCCAGTGATTGAATCTGTGCATAAGTATGGCATGAAGACCCGCATAAGAAAGAAGGACTTCTAACCCGCTTCCAGCAGCCGGATCCATCCTGAAAACCGCCTGATAATCCTTTTTTAGATCATCCCACAAACTCATACTCTTCCTCACAGACTAGCCGGTCTGCTACACTCGAATGAAAAAACATTATCGATAGTTTATAAACTGAAGATCTACCCCAAGATCTTTTTCTTTCAACAAGGGCATAAGCGTCTGGAGATCATCTATTTTTTTGGCCCTTACCCGGACCTGGTCTTTCTGTATCTCCGACTGCACCTTAAGTTTGGTCGCCTTGATAATTTTTACAAGTTCCTTACCCTTTTCCGTCGGGATACCCTGCTGCAGTTCCACGGTCTGCCTGACAGTACTTCCGGCTGCATCTTCAACCTTTCCATAAGTGAGCGCCTTTAAAGGAATTTTCCTCTTTATAAGCTTATCCTCTAAAATCTCCACCACACTTTTCAACTTATACTCGTCATCGGATGCCAGGGCAAGCTCATTTTTCACCTTATCAAGCTCTATACTACTTTTGCTCCCGCGAAAATCAAAGCGCTGATCTATCTCCTTCTGCGCCTGCTGCACAGCATTTGAGACTTCCTGCAGATCAATCTTACTGACGATATCAAATGAATGCTCAGCCATAATATTTCCTCCTTTAAATAAGATCAAAAGTAAACACACTTACAACCAGGTCTCTGCCAAAGATAAATCATGGCGGGACCTGCATAAACTTCATAGTTTAAAGAAGCGGACCAGTATTATCAACATGATCATAATACAGAGACTGTCTTACAACTAAAGTATTTCGAATTATCATACGATATGTAAATAATATTAAAAATACTGTAGCAGCATGGCATTATTCTTTACAGCTATCAGTATGAAAACTGCTTAAGTATCAGCAGGCATGATATGAGGGATCAATATGCGAACTATAAATAAGGGCTTTTCAGATAATAGCATTAACAGGAATTATCCAAAGACATTGATCAGGACCTTTATCGTTTTCGCCTTTATAGCGGTTACCTCGGTCATGTTATTTGTAAATTACGGGGTTTACAAGGTATTTCAGAAAGAAACGATTCTTGAGGCTGAAAAGGATGCAACACGTATAAGTACCGCTATTTATGAGCTTGAGCAGGACTTCATCAGCACTACAGATGTCGGCGGCAATTACACACTTGGTTTAGCAGAGGACGAATTTGAAGAGTTTGACAAGCGCATGCGTAAATATCTCTCAATATTCAATGCGGTCAAGATGAAAATATTCTCTCTTGAGGGCATAATCATCTACAGCACCGACCACTCTATCATCGGGCAAAATGGCATAATATCAGACCACGCATCAGGAGAGATCAATGAAAAACTGCACCGCGCGCTGCTGGGTGAGGTCGTATCAAAGCTCGAAAAGAAGCACAATGTCTGGGACTTAAAACAGGAAAAAAAGTTTGATCTGGATATAGTCGAAACATATGTACCTATAAAACTGGACAAATACCATGTCGTCGGAAGCTTTGAACTGTATCTTGATATCAGCCATCACAGCAAGACCCAGCAGGATTACTTAAAGACCTCAATCATATTAACTGCTATTATACTGGCCGTCATACTCGGTTTCATGTTTATACTTCTCATGCGCGGAGTAAACAGGTTGAATCTCATCTCAACACACATCCAGAATACCCATCAGGTACATCTCTCAGAACAACCAATGGATGATATTGATGAAACACATAGTTAATGTGTACCGTTATCGTCTTATAAACATCTCTGAAAACTCTATATACTTAAGCTTGGTAAAATAGCACCAGGATTTATGCAAGGTAAATATAAGCCTGTACAGGCTGTTAAAAGGAAATTTTATGGCTTTTTTTATTAACGGTATAAGGCTGGGGAATGCGACCCCTACGGAAAACAAAAGGTGCAGTCTCTCGATCTCGCTTATGTCTTTCATGTTAAGGGCACTCCGCCCGAAAAACGAGCCATCCAGGGCCTCAAAGTTGCCGCTGTAATAGCCCTTCTCAATGGCATAATCACTTAACTCTGTAGTCGGGAAAGGCTGAAAAATGGATACCCATGAATAAGTAGGCTTGCATTTAATGTTCAGCTCCATGGTCTCAAATGCCATATCAATGGTTTCACCGGGCAGGCCCAGCATATTACCCATTAAAATATGCAGACCATATTTATTAAAGAGGTCACAGGCATCAACTGTCTGTTTCTCAGAAATATTACGTTTAAGCACCTGATTACGCATGAATTCGTTGCCGCTTTCAAGAGATGTGCCGATCGTGGTGCAGCCGGCATCCTTCAGGGCCTTTCCCATCTCCTCATCAATCAAGTTAACCCGCGGCGTAACACTGAACGGCCCCTTGACATCCCTGCCGTATTTCTCACAAAACTCCATAGTCCAGTCACGATCAATATTAAAGGTATCATCCCAGAACTGGAACCGGTTTACCCGGTAATCCCCTTTCAGTTGCTGAAGCTCCTTCATAACATTGTCTACACTTCGCTTCCGGACGATCTTCCCTTTACCCTTATACATCTTGTTATAGGCATGATTGAAGCAATAGGTACATTTATATGGACAGCCGCGACCCGTCATGACCGTCTTTCTGGGCATCTTCCGGAAATGATTATACTCGTCAAGCATTCCCCTGTCAGGAAAAGGAAGACTATCAAGATCCTCAATAAGATCCATCAGCTCATTTTTATATACTTTGCCATCGACCTTTACCCATAAATTACTGATTCCGGTTATATCGCTCCCGCTCTCAAGCTTTTGCACCAACTCAAGCATCGGGTACTCACCCTCGCCGCGACATACAATATCCACCCCTTCTCCATTTATTAACTCGGGAAAGAATGTACAATGAGGACCGCCAAAAATTGAAAGAAATTTAAACTGTTTTTTCAGCTCAAGATTGAGCTTCTGATAAAACTTACTCTGCCCTGTAGTTATTGAATAGGCGATAATATCAGGTCCAATCTTCCGTATCTCACCAGGCAAGTCTTTTTCAAACTTGATATCTTTATAAAAACATTCAACTCCATGCTGTTTCAGAAAGCTCGACAGACACATCATGCCAAGCGGTTCATAATATTCGAATTTTGCCAGAAATAATACTTTCATATATGATACTCCGTCACTCCAGTGTACTATTTATATCGGGGTCGCCCAATATTCAGCAGATATTGCTTTAAGCGGCATATAAACACAGAAAAACTAAGGCCTATCATATCAATCTAATGAGATATTAAGCAATTCAGTTGATCACATACCCATATCGTAATAAGCCCAAACCCGCGACTGAGCCAGAACATGACCTTCCATTGCCTTAATTACCAGATAATCATGAACTCCCGGTTTCAGTTCAAGCATAATATCAAGAGCATAAACGCTGAAAAAATATTTTTTCTTCCCCTTACTCCCTGTAGCCTGGCAGGCTCCAAAGTATCCTTCTGTCTCAAAATCATTCCGGCCTTCAAGTGCACCGGCAGGCAGGACAGCCGGAGCTATCTCAGAAATATACGGGCTGATATTCCAGACCACCCAGTGTGAATAACCCTCTTCATCATCAGCAAGAATTACCAGTGACTTTGCCTCAAGCGGGACCCTGGATATCTTAAGTGGGGGATTAATATTTGCACCATAAGACGTATACTCTAAATCAAGAAGTTGACCGTTTTGAAAGGCCGGACTGGATATCTCAATATCTCCAATCTGAAGAAAGGCCGGCCTCTCAAGCTGACCGACAAAATGCATTCCCGTCCAAAATATAATAAGCCAATAGACTGCATATGCTAAACGGCCAAACCACCTGCGTCGCACACTGATATTACTGATTGCATCGGTATCACTCATAATAAAGGGGGCCTGAGAAGCAAAATAATCATTTATACATTATACTATTTCAAACTTGAAATAGTAATTATCCAGCTATATACTGAAGCACAGCAAAATGCGCAAAAGCCCTGATAAATAATGAGTTAAAGATTGTCTATTACACAACGAACTCTCATCCCCCTGACTATTTTGACTGCCTCTCTGCTGTACTACCTGAGTTATGCCTCATACGGATTTAGCGAAGAAGACTGGGGCGGTATCATTGTTGCCGCTGACCGGTTTCTTAAGGGAGATGTGTTTTACCGTGATTTCAATATCGTGTACACACCGGGACTTTATCTTTATACAGCCCTTGCCTTTAAGATATCTAATATATCCTTAAGCACTGCTGCTGCAGCCTGGAGTGTACTGCGAGCACTTAACTGCGTATTAATATATGTACTGGGCAGCCGTTTTTTCTCCTGGAAAATTGCACTGGCCCTTCCTCTTGTGCTCTGGCTGGCTCCGGGGCCTCTGCACAAAAGTTTTCTCGTTTCTCTCGAATTAATCAGCATCCTGTCTCTGGTCAGTATTATACAGGGTCAAAACAGAGGTACTTATTTCTTTGCCGGTCTTACCGCCGGGATATTACTGCTCTTTAGGATAGACCTCTTTGCAGTGTTCATCTTACTTTCTGCAGTTTCGATAATCATCAAACAATTTCAATACAAAATGGACTTAAATATCTCCTCATGGCTTATGAATTGCATCCTTTTTTTGAGTGCCTTTTCAATCCTGATCATCCCGTTTATATATTATCTGTTTTATCACGATGCTCTGGCAGATGCCATAACCATGCTCCGCAACTACTCCAGTTCAGTACAGATAAAATGGGTACAGCTGCCCTCAGTGCTGAATATTGCGTCATGGACTATATGGGGGTATATCAATTATCTGGTAATCCTGATTCCTGCCGGAGTGTACTTTACATTTTTAGTCCAGCTGCCCTCGGCATTGAGAAAGACCAGAGACAGCACTTTAGCCTGCATGGGTATTATTACCCTCTACGGTCTGCTTCTGATGCCTCAGATACTGCGTGCCCCATGGACCGGACGTTTGTACCAGGTGCTGCCGCCTATGCTGATTATCGCCTTTTACCTTATGCTAAACTCCAGAGAGATGCTTAAGTGCAGACCCTTCCTGACTATGCTGCCCATTATTTCAAGTACCGCACTTGCATTGATTATTATCGCGAGCTGCACTACGTCTGATATTTATATGAATAATTCTATATTTATACGCCTGACAAATACCACCCGACTTATCGCACCTGGAGTCAACACATATACAACCCCTTCCATAGCCGGAGAATTCAACCGAGTCAGGGAGATCATCGAGTCAGAAACAGCTCCCGGTGAACCCATTTTTACAGTCCATCATCTGCCCATGTACTATTTTGCCACTGGACGGGTAAATGCAACACGACATTACTTTCTTGAGTCCTATGCCGCCTCTATCGAATCTCAGAAGGAGATAATCGAAGATCTTCAACGCAAACAGGTTAAGCTGGTCATTGTCAGCACCAACTATCTTTATGCGGATATAGAGAGCGCTCCATTAGTGATGGAGTATCTGACGGAACATTTTTCAGAACAGGAAACAGTGGGTAATAAAATAATTCTTATTCGCAAGACCGGTCTATCACAATAATTTCTTCAGGCAGGGCATCCACTTCCTCCGGATATGACTCCTCCGGATCACTGTCAAGGCGGTATGCCTTAACCGCATCTCCATTTCTTATAAACTTTCTGCCATCCGCCAAAACATAGGCCGTCAACCCATTATACTGCAGGCCGACATCAGCAAGAGTAAAATCTGCATTACTGCGTACACATCCCTCAATGTTATGTGATATGTCAGGAAACTGAGACACAGTCCACGATCGCATACCTGAGGACAACAGACTGACTGAACTATCAGGGACTGGAAGCCAGTGGTCCAAAGAGTCCTGAAATGTTGCATATAGATCATGCAGCATAACAAGTTGATTGTTTACCCTTTCCCTATTCTCGCTCTTCCCGGGCCATTTCACATATAACGGTATTGTAATCACCGGTTCATATACGGAAAAGCTATGAGCGTAATGGCCATTTTCACCGAAATGTTCACCATGGTCACTAGTGATAATAACCGTGCTGCTGTCATAAATCCCGGCCTCTTTCAGATACTGAAAAAAATCTGACATAGAAAGGTCCAGATACAATATGTTCTCTTCATACAATCCCCTCAAGTACTGCATAAATTCCGGAGCAAAATGTTCATGGGCATAATGGTTCTGTAAGGTTACTGACTGGTAATACTTCTCATAGGCTTTATTATATGGGACTATCTTATTCCTCATGCATTTTGGCGGATTATGTTTTTCATGAGCCTGCATCAGATTAACAAAACAAAAGGTCTTTTCCGCTTCGGTCTCTATAACAAACTTACGGAGATAATCCATACATCTGTCTGTAGAAGGGGTGGAATTATTGAAAATATTATTAACGCGCTTGTAGATTTTCTGCCTGATGCTATCGGTAAACAGTTTTTTATCGGTAGAATTTATAAATAGTTTCATTACTTCCAAAACCCGTCCGATATCATTATCAGCCCCAAGATTAAACAGAAGATCATCCTGCAGTGGATCAGGCAGCCACATCTGATAAAACCGGTCAAACCCCTTTTCATAACCAAATCTCTTCCCAATAAATCCATTTGTCGAAAAACCGGCAGTCCGATATCCTGAGTCCCGGAAAAGATCTGCCATGGTAGTAAAGACTGGATTTAAATAAAAAGAATTACTGTTTTCAAGAACCTGCGTAGGATACAATCCTGTAAACAAGGACAGGTGAGACGGAATTGTCCATGGGGAAGGGGCATAGGCTCGGGAATAGACCGTAAAATCCTTATCCAGCAAGGGTCCTGTCAGGGGGAGTGTCATGCGCTGATTACCATAATGCGGAAGGCTTTTGGCCCGCAGTGTATCGCACAGAATAATAAAGACCTTATCCATGAGACCTCATCTCATGCTCATAATCAGATATACCCAAGAGATTTCAGCTCCAAAAGACGCTCACGCTCCTGCGCTGTGCGCTGTTCCTGTGATTGGACTGCAATAATCCCATGACGTGAAGTGCAGGCTTTACAATCGGGATGCATATACCCACGCCTATACGTTGATGAATAGGAAAGCCCATGCTGGCGGATATACAACCATATGTCTCTGTCGGAAGTGCCCTGCAAGGGCCGCACAACCTGGCCACCTGTATCTGATATATATGATGCCTCGATTAATCTATCCTCAGTTGTATTTCTAAACGGAGTTATTAAAACCTCTTTGTGGTTATCCTGCATATAGCTTTTCAGGACATCCTGTTTTCTATGTGTGCAGCATAGCTTACGGTTCAATACAGGGCCTGCCGCAACATCATCAGCCTTGATAACTGTTATCACTTTCAGCATATCTACTAACTCATATACCTCAGGAAAGTGCTGTGCCGTATCAATAAAAATGACCGGCACCTCAGTCCCGGCCAACAGGTGAAAC
>JACKQG010004437.1_pt1 | contig 16275 bp, 13 predicted proteins | sample 8237621 | NCBI WGS metagenome assembly JACKQG01 (sample SAMN15677084, study PRJNA649215) | marine metagenome | biome: marine; feature: Black Sea; material: saline water; isolation source: suspended particulate matter (SPM) from the Black Sea western gyre | collected 2013-06-09/2013-06-10 | depth...
GGACTATCAGTCCAATTATAGTCGGGCCTTGCCCCCAGGGACAACTATAAGCCCGTTGCCACCTTGACCCAACATCTGGCAAAGATTAACCCCAAAACCTTTTTAGGCAGTGGCAAAGTGGAGGAACTCAGGCTGGCCGTTGAACACCATGAGGCAGAAGTAGTCATTTTTGACGAAGAACTGTCCCCACGCCAAAACCGGGAACTGGAAAAAATTCTAAAATGCAGGGTCATCGACCGTCCCTGGGTCATCCTGGAAATTTTCAACGATCACGCCAAAACCCGGGAGGCAAAAACTCAGGTTGAACTGGCAAGGATGAAATATTCGCTTCCCCGTCTTACTGGACTGTGGGATCACCTTTCCCGACAACGCGGTGGAATTGGCATGAAGGACGTTGGGGAAACGCAGATCCAGCTGGATAAGCGAATGATCCGCAATGAAATCCATAAGCTGGAAAAAAAACTCGTTCAAATAGACAAGGAAAAAAAGACCCAGCGAAAAAACAGGCAGGAAATTTATAAAATAGCATTGGTCGGTTATACCAACGCGGGGAAATCGACATTGATGAACTGCCTGACAGGCGCCGACACTCTGGTCGAAGATAAACTCTTTGCAACTCTGGACGCGACCGTGCGCAAAATGAAGAAAAACTTCCCCTACCCGGTACTGCTCTCAGACACAGTTGGACTGATCGCCAAATTACCTCATGACCTGGTCGCCTCCTTTAAGAGCACTCTGGACGAAGTGCGTGATGCAGACTTGTTGATTCATGTGGTGGATCTCAGCCATCGTGAGTATGCTGCACAGATGCGTACCGCCAATGACCTTCTGGAGGAAATGGGAGTGGATGCTATAGACATTCTCCTCGCGTTTAATAAAATTGACAACTTACCGGACAGCGACACTCTTGACCGGGCCCTCAATGCTCACCCTTCCTCAATCGGCATTTCCTGCAAAACGGGACAAGGCATTGAAGCACTTCGCCAACAGATGGTCTCCCATTACGAGAAAAACCTGGCTCCGTATCGGCTCGAACTTAAGCATTCTCAGGCCGAGCTCATTCAAGCAATACGGAAACATGCCCTGGTATTGAAGGAGGACTACACTCCCAACAGCATCGTTTTAAGTTTAAGGGTGGCTTCGGGGGCAAAGGCTAAACTGGAATCCATTTTAAAACAATCTATAGAACTCGACTGACGCGCACTCTGGGCTTGGAGACCCTGTTCTCTTAAAGAATGATCAGTTTAGCGTGGCTGACTGAGAGCTTTTTTTTCCCATGAGGAGCTTTGAAAAACACTTCCAGACTCAAATTCTCTTCATTGCCTGAAAGGTTGAGCACAATTCCCGATCCAAATTTCGCGTGCAAAACTTTTGTCCCAATCGAATAGGCATCATCTCTTTTTTCCTGATAGGGAGCAGCCTGATCACGGCCTCCGCCTGGTCTGCCACCAAATTGAGATGCCGTATGATTGCTGAATCCGCTGGATTCTCGCGTCATGACTTCATCAGGAATGGAGAGCAGGAAATCTGAAGGTTGATAATTAAAGGTAGTGCCATAGATTCTCCTCTGGCTGGCATGGGTGACAAATAATTTTTTTCGGGCTCGGGTAAAACCTACATAGCACAAACGCCTCTCTTCTTCATATTCTTCAGGTTCCGACATGGAACTGGCATGGGGGAGAAGACCATTTTCCATACCCACCACAAATACCGAAGAAAACTCCAACCCTTTGCAGGTATGCAGGGTCATCAACGGTAGAACTCCGCGCTCGTCATCAAAGTTATCCAAATCCGCCACCAGGGAGGCCGAGTCCAAAAATTCCTGCAGGGAACCTTCCCCACTCTCAATAGACTGCTCCACTGCGGAAAATAATTCATTCAGGTTTTCGATTCGCCCCTTGCTCTCACGGGTGTCCTCTTTTTTCAGCATTTCCCCATATCCCGACCGGTCTATCACTTCCGTCAAAAGTTCCAGAGGATTGCCCTGCCGAAAGGTGGCATCCAAGTCATCAATGATTTCTAGAAACTGAGAAATCCTCTTGCCCGCAGCAGGAGTCGTCAACCTCGCCTGTCCGTTATCGCGCAAACCCTCCAGAAGGGTCACCCCTTTTTCGCTACAATACTCTTCCACTTTCTCCAGCGAGGTCTTGCCAATTCCCCGAACGGGAACGTTGATGATTCGTTTTAGAGAAATAGAGTCATTCGGGTTAAGAACCACCCGCATGTATGCCAGCACATCCTTAATCTCTTTTCTTTCATAAAAACGCAACCCCCCTATCACCTGATAAGGCAACCCGTGCCTCCTCAGCATGTCCTCCAATACCCGAGACTGGGCATTGGTGCGGTAAAGGACCGTCATATCATTAAAACTAATGCCTTCGTCGCGATTCAGTGTCTGGATTTTTTCGCAAACAAATTCTGACTCATCTATTTCATCTTTCGCCCTGTAGCACAACACCGGCGATCCTGTTTCGTTTTGCGTCCACAGTGTTTTATCCTTCCGATTCCTGTTCTCTCTCACCACACTTCCCGCAGCGTTCAAAATATTTTGCGTGGATCGGTAATTCTCCTCAAGCTTGATCACCGTTGTACCGGGAAAATCATTTTCAAACTTTAAAATGTTTTCTATGTTTGCTCCTCGCCAGCGGTAAATGCTCTGATCATCATCACCCACTACGCATATATTGTTATGCGACTGACACAATAAACGCACCAGCCCATACTGAACTGCATTCGTATCCTGAAACTCATCCACCAGAATATGCTGAAACTTATCGTTGTAGTAGGCTCTGAGGGAAGAAACCTCCTGAAACAATCTGCCCGCTAAAACCAGTAAATCATCAAAGTCCAAAGCATTATTCTTTTTCAAGCCCGCCTGATAAACAGGGTAAAGACCTGCCGCCTTGAGTTCGTTTCCATAAGGCATCTCATCCAGCTTCAAATCTTCGGGCATTAGAAAATCATTTTTAAATCCACTGATGTGATTGAGAAGAGTTTTCGGAGGGAACGCGTCAGCACTGATTTCTGCCGCCTTCATACACTGTTTGATCAGCGTCAACTGGTCCTGCGTATCGTAGATGGCAAAATCGTTGGAGAAACCTAATTCCGAAATATGCTTTCTCAGAATTCTCAGACAAAAAGAATGGAAGGTACTGATCCAGGGGGAAGCTCCACGAAGGTCCAGTATATTCCGGACACGTTCCTTCATTTCGCCGGCCGCCTTATTAGTAAAGGTGATTGCCAGAATGCTGTCAGGAGTAACCCCCTTCTCCTTAATTAAGTTGGCAATTCGGCAAGTGATGACACGCGTTTTCCCGGAGCCTGCTCCCGCCACCACCATCAGCGGCCCTTCACTATGGCGCACCGCCTGTAACTGCTGCGGATTTAAATTTTCAAGATTCATTCAGAGTGCCAGTTGCAATGTATTTATTTTCCAAGAAACGTACGCCGAGTGGGCTAGACCAGGTTTTCCCAGGTCAAGGAAGCCAATGCTTCAATAAATGTGGGAGACAGGTTTAATGATTCGGTGCGGTGTAAACTCAATTTTCGCTCTTTAGCGTATTTACTAAACTCTATATCAATGTCGAACAAAATTTCGACATGATCGCAAACAAAACCAACCGGAACTATTAAAACGGTTTTCGAACCCTGCCTCGCGATCTTATCCAAAACCGATTCTACTGTCGGCCCCAACCAGGGAATCGGTATCATCCCCTGACTCTGGTATGCTTTAAACCAGCGCTTCGGTTGAACCCGCTCCACAAGCTTCTTAACGGTCTTGTCAAACTCCTCCGCATAAGGGTCGCCAAGCTCTATGGATTCAACAGGAATACTATGAGCCGTAAAAATCGTGTGCACTGATTCTTCCGCATTCGCTCCCAGTTTTTCAAGGGCCGCTCGGTATCTCTCTTCAAATGCATCAATGAGAAGTGGGTGGTCCGCCCAACTGCCTATGTAGCGAACATCTAAACTCTCGGCATCACAACTCTTTAACGCTTCCTTAAAAACATTGAAATACAAACGTGTGCTCCAAGTGCTGAATTGTGGGGCCAGACAAAGTGCCACCACTTTTTTTACACCGTCGTCCTTCATCCTTTTAACTTCATCACGGATATAAGGACTCCAGTTGCGCATCCCACAATAGACTTTGAATTGTGTCCCTTGCTGGTTGAGAAAAGATTCCAGTTGAGCGCACAGTTCTTCGCTGATCTCCCGCAAGGGAGAACTACCACCGATCTGTTCATAGCGATCGCGAATGATTTGAATGGTCTCTGGAGTAGACTCCGTTCCGCCACGGATGTTCTTCAAATATTCCGGGATATCATCGACAGACTCGGGAGCCCCATGTGCCATAAGGAAGACACCTGTCAGTGGCTCGGAAGAATCATTCATGCTGGTATTCATGAACCATATCCACTACAGCCTGGACATGCTCTACAGGTGTGTGTTGCAAAATGCCATGACCCAGGTTGAAGACGTAACCTTTCCCTCCAGAACGTTTGAGAATGTCATGAACCCGCTCGCGAATTACCGGTAAAGGAGCAAAAAGCGTGACCGGGTCGAGATTACCCTGAACCGGTTGATCTTTTCCCAACAAGGCTCGCGCAGTATCCATTTCGATTCGCCAGTCAAAGCTGAGCACATCTCCGCCGGCCTTTTGCACCAGGTCCAGCATCGTGGAGGTTCCAGTGCTGAAGTTAATCAGAGGGACTCCAGTATCCTTGAGTCCGTTAAAAACCCGCTTAGTGTGGGGAAGAATATATTTTTTGTAATCACTGGGGCCAAGACATCCGACCCAACTGTCGAATAGCTGAAGAGCCTGAGCTCCTGCAGAGACCTGCATCTTCAAATAATCCACCAGCATGGTGCAGACCTTATCCATCAGTTGTTCCCACAAATCGGGGGCTTCATACATCATCAATTTAGTGGTTTTAAACTCCCGGGACTTCCCTCCCTCAATCATATAACTGCACAAGGTAAACGGCGCTCCGGCAAAACCGATCAAAGGAATGTTGATCTCCTTTCTCACCAAACGAATCGCATCGGCGACAAAACCCAATTGCTCTTCCACATTCACCGGCATAAGTTTTTCAACGGCTTTTCTGTCCTTCACCGGACGCGGGATCACGGGACCATCTCCCGCCGAAAACTCCAAACCTGTCCCCATCGGCTCCAAGGGAAGAAGAATATCTGCAAAAATTATGGCTGCATCCACCCCCAGCACATCCAAAGGTTGCAGTGTGACCTCACACGCCAACTCCGGGTTCTTGCACAATTCCAGGAAGGTATATTTCTCCTTGAGATCGCGGTAAACCTTCATATATCGGCCCGCCTGGCGCATGAACCAGACCGGAGTTTTATCAACCGGTTCGCCCCGGCAGGCTTTTATAAAACGGTACTCGCTTGACTTTTCCATAAACCTATTCAAAAAAAGGGGATAATGAGCCATCGCGAGGAAATCGACAATAACTCTCACTGGCGAGCAAACAGTATTCGAGGCTTAAAAAGCTCTTGTGATTTGCCCCTGCGGCTAGCAGAATTTACTGATTATAGGACGGGAACCCATGCAGGATCAACGGTTGTTTTGATTATTGCGCAGGAATCCACTTTATCAGCCCAATTGCACTTGCATTTTCCGGTAGATATTAAGAGGTGCCGATTTTGCTGCCTGGAAAAGCCAAAAATCTGCTAAATAAATCGGGCTATCACCCTTTCCAGTTCTTCCAGAACAATTGCTGCCCTTTCGTGATTCAATTTCTCACGAATAACAGGAAGAATCTCGGCCCCTGAAAGCTCACCCAAAGCCCAGACCACATGCGCGCGGATCAGCGGTTCTTCATCGTCCAACACCTTGATCAGAATAGGAATGGCTTGCCGATTGCCGGAATTGCCCAAGGCAACCGCCGCATTTCTGAGCAGGCCTCTCCGCTTTATCCGTTTTATCGGGCTGCCTTTGAATCTTTGGCTGAATATTTCCTGGCTGATCTGAATCAAGTCCATCAACTTGAGCGTATCCTGTTTCTGCTGAAAATCTGGATCATCGGTTTTGACGGCATAGGAATTCCACGGGCAGACAATCTGGCAATCATCGCAACCATAAATTCTGTTGCCGATTGCCTTTCTAAACTCAATGGGTATGACTCCTTTCAACTCAATAGTGAGATAGGAAATACACCGCTTAGAATCCAGAACATAAGGAGCGATGATGGCATCTGTCGGACAGATATCAATACAACTTCTGCAAGTGCCGCAATGGTCGTCAGCCGGCTGAGATGGGGGAAGATCGACATCGGTTAAAATTTCAGAAAGGAAATACCAGGACCCCGCACCCTGCGTGAGAAGATTGGTATGCTTGCCAATCCAACCCAGGCCAGCTTGTTGGGCCAAAGGCTTTTCAAGAATAGGCCCTGTATCCACATAAACCCGGGTCCGGCAACCTTCAAACTCCTGCTGAATTTTTTCCTCCATCTGGCGCAAACGCGGCGTGATGGTATCGTGATAATCTTTGTTCAAAGCATAAATGGAAATGTCTGCAATATCACGATGCGCGACATAACTCATATCCTTTTCCATTGTGTAGTAGTTGGTGCGAAAACACAGAATACTCTTCACCCCTTCGAGGACAAGATCCGGGTTTTTCCGTTTCTCCTCACCGCGCCGTATATATGCCATTTCACCGTCGTAGCCCGCGTCCAGCCATTTCCCGAATCTCTCCCCGGCTGGGCCTAATTCGGGACCAGCCACTCCGAATCCGTCAAACCCCAGATTTTCAGCAAAAGATCTAAGACCCGCCAACTTTTCTTGTTTTTCTATGGGGTTCATAAGCTCACGAAAGTTGATTCAATTCAGGGATTCTGATAGTCTCAAAACTATAACGAGAAAGTATTTTTCAGCTGAAGATGACCCTGAGTCTCTTGATATTTTTATCAAGAATACCGAAGTTTTTGAAACAGGAAATTTCTTATGATGAATAAAACGGGTTACGCATCAGATCCATTTTATCTTCGGCATAAAACAGAACCACATCCCGAAAACCCCGGTCGATTGACGGCCATCCAGCACCGGCTGGAGTCTTCTGAATTCTACAATAACCTCATTCCAATACAACCCCGCAAAGCCACTCCTGGAGAAATCGCCATGGTGCATGATGCGGGCTATGTGGCAAGCGTTGAGCAGAGCTGCGCTAACGGGGTGCGTAATTTGGATGCAGACACAGTTATCTCTTCAGATTCCTACGATGCCGCGTTATTGAGTGCTGGAGCAGGATTGGTTGCCATCGATAAACTCGTCGATGGCAGCATACACAACGCGTTTTGTGCCGTAAGGCCACCGGGTCATCACGCCGAACAGGATCATGCTATGGGTTTCTGCCTGTTCAATAATGTAGGAATCGCCGCCCGATACGCACAAAAAGTCAAAGGATTGAACAAAATTTTTATTTTCGATTGGGATGTCCATCATGGCAATGGCACCCAGCACTCGTTTTATAGCGACTCCTCCATCTATTATAGTAGCACCCACCAATACCCTTTTTATCCAGGTACCGGAGCAGAAGAAGAAACTGGCACCGGCGATGGGTTAGGAACCACATTAAACCTGCCAATGGATGCCTACTCGGAGGATGATGACTATCTCTCCACTGTGGAAAATATATTAATCCCGGAAATCCAGCGCTACAAACCCGATCTGATAATAATTTCCGCTGGCTTCGATGCCCATCAAAATGACCCTTTGGCTCAAATTCAACTGACCACCGATTGCTTTGGAAAAATGACCGAATTGCTGATGGGGGTTGCCGGGGATGTCTGCGATGGACGGTTGCTCTCTATGCTGGAGGGCGGCTACGACTACGATGCTTTGAGCGACTCAGTCCGGCTCCACATGCAAACCCTATTAACCTCTACTCCGGTGAACTGATATATGCTGCAACAACATATTCGTAACTTTACAGACAGGGTGATCGAAGCACTCAATGCGGGTTCTATGGAAATGATCAACCTGCATCAGGATTCATTGACTCCCGACTTTGTTTTGCTCGGCCTGTTAACGCCGGAATATTCCATGATCACGGAAATCCTTGAAACCACCTACCCTCACAATCTGGAGCTTTCCTCGAAAATTATTGAAAACATTTATTCCCTGCAAAAAGATCAGCCGAAGTTTCAAGGTCCTGCCATCGAACATATTCACGTTCCAAAAGAAACAGAAGATTTATTCACAGCTGCTCAGGAGCAGGCAAAAAAACTGGGTGATAAATTTATTGGGCTGGAGGCGCTATTCCTGTCCTTCTTTGACGAAAACCTGGGCCGTATGCCTGCCCTGCTGGAAAAATTGGGAATCACCTACGGCAAAGTCAAAAGTGAGATTGATTCCATGCGAGAGGGCCGGACGATCAGTGAGAAAGACGCAGAAGGTAAATCCGACATCCTGGAACTATTCACCACCGACTTGACCGATCTGGCTCGCAAAGGGGTTCTGGACCCTGTCATCGGCAGGGAAAAGGAAATCAACCGCATCATCCAAATTCTTTCACGCAGGAGAAAGAACAACCCAGTAATCATCGGTGAACCTGGAGTGGGAAAAACCGTTATCGTTGAACGTCTGGCCCAAAGAATCGTCAACTCCGAAGTGCCAGATACCCTGATGGGAAAGAGGGTTAAAATGCTGGAAATGTCCGAACTCATAGCTGGCGCAAAAATGCGTGGAGAGTTCGAGGAACGCATGAAGGCGGTGAAAGACGAAATCATAGCCGCCCAGGGAAACATCATCCTTTTCATTGATGAGCTCCACACAATTGTCAGCGCCGGGGCGGGAGCCGGTGGAGTGGATGCGTCAAATATGCTCAAGTCTGCTCTCTCCAAGGGGCAGCTTCAGTGCATTGGAGCCACCACGCTAGACGAGTATAAAAAACATATTGAGGAAGACAAAGCACTATCACGGAGATTTCAGCCCGTTCTAGTGCAAGAACCTTCTATTGAAGACACTATCAAGATTCTTGATGGGCTCAAATCGCGCTACGAAAAACACCATTCGATCCTGTTCAAGGATGATGCTCTGGTCACCGCCGCAAAACTTTCTGAAAAACATATTTCCGACCGGGCTCTGCCCGACAAGGCTGTGGATTTGCTGGACGAAGCAGGCGCCCAGAAACATCTGGCCCTGATTAATGTCCCCACTCATATCAGGGAATTGGAAAATGAAAAAAACCGGTTAAATATCAAACAGAAGGAAGAATTCGAGCAACAAAATTTTCAAGCTGTCGCTTCAGTTCGTCAGGAAATCATTACCATTGACAACAAGCTTGCAAAAGAACGTGAAGACTGGAAACAAACTCTCGCAACGATGGACAACAATGTGACCTCCGAGGACATTGCTAACGTGGTTGCAGAGTGGACGGGCATCCCTGTCAACAAAATTCAGGAAACCGAGCAAAACAAATTGACTCATATGGAAACCAATCTGCACAAAAGGGTCATCGGGCAGGACAACGCCATCATAGCGGTCAGCAATGCTATTCGAAGAAATCGGGCAGGCCTCAAGGAAAAAGACAAACCCATCGGATCCTTTCTCCTGCTTGGCCCCACCGGGGTGGGGAAAACAGAACTGGCCAAGGCCCTGGCGGAATTTCTTCTTGATGACGAGAACAGGCTGATTCGTCTCGACATGTCCGAATACATGGAGAAACATTCCGTCTCCAAGATCATTGGTTCCCCGCCGGGTTATGTCGGGTATGACGAGGGGGGACAATTGACCGAAAAAGTCCGCCGCCACCCCTACTCAGTCATTCTTCTGGATGAGTTGGAAAAAGCGCATCCAGATGTCTTCAATATTCTTCTACAACTACTGGATGATGGTCGGCTGACAGACTCGCATGGCCGCGTAACCAGCTTCAAAAATGCCATCATTATTGGCACATCAAACATCGGCTCGAAATCTATTTCTGACCCCAACAAAGCCATCGGGTTTGCGAAAACCGAAGTCAGCAAACAATATGAGGCTGTCAAAAATATGGTGATCAGCGAAACAAAAAAACTCTTCAAACCTGAATTTCTCAACCGGCTTGATGAGTTGATTGTCTTTCATGTCTTAACAAAAGAAAATACTCGCGCCATTGCCGATTTGATGATTCAAAACCTCAACAAACGCCTGAACGATAAAAACCTGTCCATCAACATGGCCCCCGAAGCCATCGATAAACTTTCAGAGGAAGGTTACAGTGAAATGTATGGTGCCCGGCCTTTAAAGCGTCTAATAGAAAGTGAAATCGAAAACCCCATCTCTATGAAAATCCTGACTGGGGACTTCGAGCCTGGTGATCAAATAAACGTGACCCTCAAGAAGGGTAAATATAACTTCTCCATCGGAAAATAAAACCATCCCCCTCTGATGGCAGCGTACATGGATGGAAAATAGTCATCATGGCAGAAGACCTTGCTGGCATGGCCGTTATGTGAGGGTTGACAACAGGGGAAAAGGGAGTTGCGGCTTGGGTATCCTCAGATCAGTTAAAGGTTTTATAAATAAATCCCGATAAAATTGTTTTAGACTTTGAGCCTTCCCTGCTTTAAAATCTATTTGTACGGATAATAACTGGAATTCTTAATGAGCTACCCATCTGATCCAGACAGTAGATTCACCTTATTAGCAGAATTCTGGGATTTCCTCAAAACCCGGAAAAAATGGTGGGTGGGACCCATTGTCTTCATCATGTTGCTGATGAGTCTGCTCATCATTCTGACAGAGGGCAGTGCTGTTGCCCCCTTTATTTACACCCTATTCTAGACCTCAACTTGACTAAACTTTCCATCGTCATCCCTGTATATAACGAACGCGATACGCTTCATATTCTGATTGCCAAAGTCGCCGCTGTGGACTACGAAAAAGAAATCATCCTGATTGATGATTATTCCACAGATGGTACACGAGATGTCTTGAAAGAATATGAAGGGCGGAAAAATTTCCAAGTCATTTACCATGACTACAACAAAGGTAAAGGCGCCGCATTGCGTACCGGCTTTTCCAAAACCCGGGGGGATATCATCATCATTCAAGATGCTGATCTTGAATACGACCCCATCGACTACGGAATACTGCTGGAACCCATTCTCGATGGGCGGGCCGATGTAGTGTATGGGTCCCGGTTCCAGGGAGGAACTCACCGGGTGTTGTTCTTCTGGCATTATCTTGGTAATAAATTTCTCACCACCCTGTCGAACATGTGCACTAACCTGAACCTGACCGACATGGAAACTGGCTACAAGGTCTTCACAAAAAAAGTGAATGACTCCCTGACCTTCAAGTGCAACCGTTTTGGTTTTGAGCCCGAATTCACCGCCAAGGTTGCGAAGAATAAATTTCGGATCTATGAAGTCCCCATCTCATACAGTGGCCGAGACTATTCCGAAGGAAAAAAAATCACATGGAAAGACGGTTTCGCCGCCATCTGGTATATTTTTAAATTTAGATTCTCGAATTGATTCATTCCGTTTAACATTCCTCCAGCCGCTCGCCACAATGCGGACACACTTCATCCTGCTCATCCACTTCCGCTACGCAGGCGGAGCAAACCTGAACACTTTCACGTTCTACCAGTAATCGCCGGGCTTGTTCTGCATCCTCCCTGAGTGTCCAAAGCCGGACCTTCATGAGATCGGCAACCGGTGCAGGCTCGGCGTGAAAAGATATATTCTCCAACTGGCAGGGAATGCCCTCGTTTTCCAGAAACCCCCGCATAATATGCGCCTTGGCTTCGTTTAAAACTGTACAAAGGACGACCAGATCAGGAGCCTCCTTCTGCTCTACCCACGGCGCAAGCTCTACATTGCATTTCGGGCAAAGGGAAGACATGTCAGAAAAATTTTCATTACACTTCGGGCAACTCTGCATACCATTATTCTATAGCATTACATAAGACTCATAAAACAAGTTTATCGTCACCTGCATTGCCCCCTTTTGATATAATTTTTAAAACAACTAATATCCCACCCACCAAACATGAAAATCCTGACCCATGTAACAGAAAATGTATTCGAGCTGAGAAAAATAGACCGCGTTATCGGATTCTACCTCTATGACAAATCTAACGAATGCATTGCCAGAATTGATGCCGTGCTGGTCGATAGCCAAACCTATCATAGCTATTACATGGTCATAAACCTGGGAGGCTTTCTTCAGGTGAGAGGTAAAGCAGTAGTCCTTCCCGTTGAAGTCTGCGAGGTGATGGATTTAGGAAAAGTAAAAACCGAGTGGCGGAAGGAGTCCCTACTCGGGGCTCCCGTTCCCACTGACGTCATGAGCATGACAACTCTGGAGGAGGAATTGATACGTGATTATTATGCTCTGCCACTGGCAAGATCTGACCGATCAAAAAACCAGGAAAAATGATTGCACTTTTATTCGGGGGATTAATCTAAATCCGCTGTAACAAGCGGCGCACTCCTTCATGGACATCTTTCACCGTAATGTCTTCAAGACAATAGGGTTTTTGCAGAGGAGAAGGTTCGCATTCTTTGAAAAATTTCTGTCTGCAAGGGGAGCAGGTATAATTCCGCGTCACCACTTCCTGTTTTTCCTGAGACATGTACGGACCGGTCGATTCCGGACTTCCGGGACCAAAAATCCCTAAGACAGGAACTCCAACCATTGACGCAAGGTGCATCATTCCACTGTCATTGCCAATGAACATCTGACTTTTTCTTAACAGTCCGGTCAAAACTCTCAAATTAACAGCAGGAATGATCTTGATCGTTCCTGGTGGACCATAATTTCTGATCCGGTTCAGCAATTCCGCTTCCTTTTTTGCGCCCAAAAGAACTACCCGCTTACCATCTTCTTTAATCAGTTTCTGACACAAGATGCCAAATCTCTCGGCATGCCAGCCCCGCTCTAATTTAGAAGTCCCAGGGTGCAGTGTAATAAATTCCTCATTCTCATCCAACCCCATATCCAGCAGAACTTCTCGCGTTGTGACATCCCCTTCCTGTGAAATGAGCGGGGCGAACTTACGGTCGGGAGTATCCAGCTTTAAGGATGAAAGGATTTTAAAATAATATTCAACACGGTATTGCGCCTTTTTTAAATATGGCGTTGTCGTGACAGGGTGGGTGAGAAGAATATCCCTTGCCTCGGTGTTATAGCCCAAACGGCATTTCGCCCCTGTCAGGCTTAAAAGAAACGCCGATCCAAAAGAGTTGGGGAACACCACACCAACATCAAAATTATATTTTTTCAGGTTGCGGGCAAAACCAACTCTTTGCCAAAAGCCGTTCTCTGGCCCAGACGGTAAAGTTAAAACCGTGTCGATGGCAGGATGCCCGAGAAGCAATTCATCTGAGGGAGACTTCGCGACAACAAAAATGCGGGCCACAGGGTAAGCGCGGCGCAAGGATTGTACTACCGGCAGTGTCAAAACCACATCGCCGATCCAGTTGGGCATCCACAACAAAAAACTTTGGATATCCTGACTGTGAAGGGGGCGTGTTATGTCCATGACCCTAGCCGTTAAAGATTAGCATGCGGTGAAAGCACCGCTTACAAATTGCAATGGCCTTTTTATGCCAGCAACCGCGTTCTCGGCTGAACGAGCCAACTCCTACCCGGACGAGCCAGATTTATTTAACTCTTTTTATTCGGGCACCCAGTGCGGAAAGCTTTTTTTCCATGCTTACATATCCACGATCAATATGATAAACACGAGAAATAATGGATTGGCCTTTCGCCGCCAGGGCCGCCAACACCAGTGAAGCGCTGGCTCGGAGATCCGTAGCCATTAAAGGAGCACCAGAAAGACTTTGTACACCATTGATGATCGCCGTATGTCCATCCAGCGTAATGTCAGCACCCATCCTTTTTAATTCCGCCACATGCATAAACCGATTCTCAAATATCGTCTCCATGATAATACTCTGTCCGCGCGACAAAGTCATCAGTGCCATGAACTGAGCCTGTATGTCCGTGGGGAACCCAGGATAAGGATGAGTTCTGGCATTGACGGCAAGCAAGGGACGCCCCCCCCGGACTCGGATCGAGGAGCCTTCGACTTCCACATCGACCTGAGCCTCTTGAAGTTTAAGAATAATGGGTTCCACATGCTGCGGAATACAATTTTCGACCAACACTTCTCCCTGCGTGATAGCGGCTGCAATCATATAAGTACCCGCTTCAATGCGGTCAGGAAAAATACGGCACTCGATCGGGTTCAGCGATGAGACCCCCTGAATGGTGATCATATCGGTGCCTTGACCTGTAATTTTTGCACCCGCCTGATTCAAAATATCCGCAAGAAATACAACCTCGGGTTCCTTCGCTGCATTTTCCAGAATGGTTTCACCGTCCGCAAGAGATGCCGCCATCATCAGGTTTGCAGTACCCGTCACAGAAACCGTATCAAAATAGAATTGAGTCCCCTTAAGGCCATCAACGGTTCCGTGCACATACCCCTGCTCCAGCCATACCTTCGCGCCCATTGCTTCCAGTCCTTTAATATGAAGGTCAATGGGCCGCTCTCCTATAGCACATCCTCCTGGCAGGGAAACTCGGGCTCGACCCAACTTGGCCAGCAACGGCCCCAGAACCAAACAGGAAGCACGCATCGTAGATACCAGATCATAAGGTGCTTCCGGGTTATCTGCGCAAGACGTGTCCAGAATAATTTTTTCATTTTGATCGCTTTCGACTTCCGCTCCCAGAGCCTTGAGAAGCTGAATCATGGTAACCACATCACGAACTTTTGGGACCCCTTCAATAATATTCCGTCCACGAGTCAATAGTGTTGCAGCCAGAACAGGAAGAACCGCATTCTTGGCTCCGCTGATCTTGACAACTCCTTCTAAGGGCCGCCCACCCTCTATGATAACCTTATCCATTCAGAATCCTCTTGCGGGCCAGCACAACTCTGTCATAACCGGAATAATCCTGTACCACCTGAATGTCCTGATAGCCAGAACCACTTTCCATTAATGCAACCACAGCTGCGGCCTGCGTGTGCCCGATTTCCAAAGCCAGCAAACCATCGTCTTCCAGTTTTTCCCATGCACTCGGAACGATGAACCGGTAATAGTCCAGACCATCTCTCCCGCCATCCAAAGCCTGAACCGGTTCATATTGCCGGACCTCAGGCATGCACTTGAATAAGTTTTCCGATTCAATATAAGGGGGATTGGAAACAATAAGGTGATACGGTCCTTGCCAGTCTGCCTGCATCAGATCGGCGGACACAAAACAAACTTGATCTGCCACTGCATGACGCAAGGCATTTTTTCGCGCGACCTCCAGGGTTGACTTGTCAATCGCCATGATTTGGCTTTGAGGAATTTCCTTTGCTAAAACAATAGCAAGGATTCCCGACCCGGTACCCAAGTCAAGAATTCGCACTGGCGAGGATTTTCTTGCCAAGGCCTTCAAACATTGCTCAACTAAAATTTCCGTTTCTGGCCGAGGTGTCAGAACTTTTTCATTCACTGAAAATTCAAGCGACCAGAATTCCTGGACTCCGGTAATGTGAGAAACCGGTTCGCGCAAAACCCTTCTCTCGATTCTCGAACAAAAATTTTCCGCCTCAATACGACTCAAAACCCGATCCGGGTATGTCATCAATTCTGTTCTCGATATATTCAGGCTCTCCGCCATTAAGACTTCCGCATCCAATCGGGGCGATGCAACCTCTGCCTGTAAAAGTTTGTGCTGAGCCCAATCGAGAAAGGAGGTGAGATTTTGACAACGGTCCATTTTTTTCACTTCAAGAACCTCCACCCTATTCCCCCTTCAAAGCCAGTGTCTGAAAATGGAGCGTTAACGCATCAATAATGTCAACAAGGTCTCCCTCCATCACTAAAGACAGTTTATGCAGGGTTAGACCGATCCTGTGGTCGGTCACTCGCTCCTGTGGATAGTTGTAGGTTCGAATACGTCCACTACGATCACCGGAGCCCACCTGCTGTTTGCGTTCATTGGCCATGGACTCATGTTGCTTTCTTTGTTCCTCGTCATATAACCGGGCCCTTAAAACCTTCATAGCTTTTTCCCGGTTCTTATGTTGCGATTTTTCATCCTGACAGGTCACTATCATTCCGGTAGGAATGTAAGTCAAACGGACCGCTGAATCTGTGGTATTGACACTCTGCCCACCTGGCCCCGATGAACGATAAACATCTATTTTTATATCCGCCGGATTTATCTTGATGTCCACATCCTCCACCTCCGGCAAAACCGCGACCGTCACTGCAGAGGTGTGAATGCGTCCCTGGCTTTCTGTGTCAGGAACCCGTTGCACCCGAT
>JACKQG010004438.1_pt1 | contig 16274 bp, 10 predicted proteins | sample 8237621 | NCBI WGS metagenome assembly JACKQG01 (sample SAMN15677084, study PRJNA649215) | marine metagenome | biome: marine; feature: Black Sea; material: saline water; isolation source: suspended particulate matter (SPM) from the Black Sea western gyre | collected 2013-06-09/2013-06-10 | depth...
TAAGTACCACCATAAATTGTACGGCTGCTTATAATCTCATCACCAGTGCTGCATAATTGCAAAAGGGTAGTGGTAATTGCTCCCATTCCTGAAGCTGAAAGAATAGCACCTTTTGTATATTCCATTCCAGCAATTGCTTGCCCCAAATAAGAAGTAGATGGGTTAGTGTGGCGAGAATAAAGGTAGCAACCTTCACGAGTTCCTTCAAAAACATCTCCCATTGTTTTACCTGCCAAATAGGTAAATGTGGATGAATCTGCTATTGACGGATTTACTCCACCAAACTCTCCAAAAAATTGTAAATCTTGAATGCTATTTGCGGGTGTCCCTTTTTTATTACTCATACTTTTATTTTTTGCAAAACTGCTAAAAATAAAAGGATTTGGTTAAGTAAATTTTAGAATTATTTGATCTTTATTATGGGTTTTCATCTTCTTCATAATAGCCATAACCACTCGACTCATAACCGTAACCATAACCATAACCATAACCATAACCGTAGCCATATATAGATTGACTATATTCATAATCGTTAATAACAATATTCAAATTTTCAACTCTTTTATTATCAAACAAACTATTAGCTACTGATAACATTTTTCTTTTTGAATACAAATGCCTAACAATAAATATGTTAATGTCAGCCATTTTCATCAGACCAACCCCATCCGTTACCAGGCCAATTGGAGGAGTATCAATAATGAGATAAGTATATTCTTTTTGAAGATATTGAATTAATTCTTTCATTCTATGATTATTCAATAGTTCGGCAGGATTGGGAGGGGTAGGGCCGGAAGTAATAATATGCATATTTTCTACTTCACTTTTCTGAATCATCTCTTGTATTGTGCATTTATTTATTAAATAATTACTAAGCCCTATGTTTTCATTAATATTAAACTCTGTATGTATTTTTGGCTTTCTTAAATCAGCACCAATCAGTATTGTTTTATGCCCTGTTAATGCAAAAACAGAAGCTAAATTTATAGCACAAAATGTTTTCCCCTCTCCTCCTATTGAGGAAGAAATACTAATGACTTTAGATTCTTTTTCTGCTGCCAAGTATTGAATATTAGTTCTAATGGCACGAAAAGATTCGGAAAGAGCAGATTTAGGATTTTTTAGCACGACATGATTGGTTGATTTATCACTATGTCCTATCACACCAAGGATAGGAATATTAGTAGAATTAGTAAGGTCACTTTTACTTCTAATGGTATCATTAAAGAAATCTCTTAATGAAATAATGCTAATAGGAATGCCAATACCCAATACTAAAGCCAATAAATAAGCTAAGTTTCTTTTTGGAGAAATGGGCTTTTTACTATCAAGTCGGGCGTAATCAATCACCTTATGATCAGCAACATTCCCTGCTTTTGCAATTTTTGCTTCTTCTTTTTTCTCTAATAAATATTTATAAATATTCTCACTTAATGTAAACTTTCTTTGTAAATACACATAATCTCTTTCTGATTTTGGTAAAGATTCTATTTCTGTTTCAAAACTTTGCACTCTTGCATTTAACTCATTTTTACTTATTTGACTTGAAGCAATAATATTTTTTATATTTTCAATTAATGTGTTTTTAAGATGTTTTATTTGTGATTCAATCGAAATAAGTTTAGGGTTTTTTTGTCGAGTAGTCAGTTGCAGCTCTTGTTGCTCAGCATACAGCACAGATAACTTGCCAATCAAACTATTTAGAAGAGGATCATTTATCCCTATGGAAGAAGGTGCTACAATTTTTTCATTATTATCACTTTCCTGCACATAAGTAAGTAATGATTCATAATATTTATGGTGTGTTTCTAGAACAGAAAGGTCGTTATAGAGTTTCTGGATTTGATAGAATGCCCCAAACTCTTTATATGTTACTGCCAACTTTGGATTTTCAGATTTGAATTTTTCTAAACCTTCTTCAATTAAACTAAGGGAATCACTTACATTAATAAGTTGCTCCTCAATAAATTCAACTGTATTAGTTGCCATTTTATTTTTCTCATCAAGCCCGTTATTTATATAAACTTCCGTTAATTTATTTAAGTATGCAATATTCTTTGCTGGAGAATTTCCTTTTATATTTATCTTGAGTACAGAGGCATCTTTATTAATAGGGTTTATAGTTGTACTTTTAACATACCTATCAAGAATTGTAGTAATATCATGTAAAACAAAAGAAAAATCATTTTCATCAGTACTTGATATTATTTCTTTGCTTTTTTCAATGCTAAAACAGAAGAATTTTGTTTTTACCATTTCATCAAATTGATAAATCTTTTTAATCTTGATATCTGCCTCTAATTTCCTATCAAACTTTCCAGAAATAATATGATAAGCATATTGATGATTTGCATCTATATTTAATTCATATTCTTTTTCATTTAGTATGGTAATATAAAACTCTCTACTAGTTAGCTGAACATGTGTAGAATCAAGATTAATAAGAAAAGGAAGGTTTTCGTAAAGCACAGAAGTTTGAATTGCACCATATCTAAAATAACTAATTCCTAAATTCAAATCTTCAATAACCTGTTTGGTTATAGAATAAGAATTAAGAAGTGCAATCTCATTTTTTAGATTTGTTTTTCCACTAAATAATTCTAATCCTTCTAATAAATTTTCTGCTCCCAATTGCGAATTGCTATCATCTCGAATAAGTAAAGTAGAGGAAACGCTATAAATTGGTTTTGAATACCGATTATATAAAAATGCTACAAATAAGCAAAACAGAATAGAAATAATAAAATAGTACCAATAATGAGAATACTTTAATAGTATTGCTTTGATATCAATAGTTTCTTCCTGCTGCTGATTATCCAGAAATTCAGTCATTTTATTCTGTAATTTTTAAAAAGACATTTACAACAAGAGCTAAAGTAGTAATTGCTGAAAGTACAATTTGTGATTGCGATTTTCTAAATGTACGATATTTTAGTGGCTCAACATATATCATGTCATTATTTCTAAGATAATAAAAATCAGATAAAAGCAATTGCTGATTAGTTAAATCAACATCATAAATCTTTTTCTTATTATTGTGAGTTCTTATGATTTTTATCTTTTGCCTATTAGCAAAATCAGATAAATCTCCTGCCATTGCCATTGCCTCAAAAATAGTTACACTTTCCTTAAAAACAGGAAAAGAACCTGGTTTATTTACCTCTCCTAAAATAGTAACGTCAAAGTTTGCTAATTTAACAATTACAATTGCATCTTTTAAGTATTCATCTACTGCTTTCTGTACTGATTTTTTTGCTTCTTCCAAGTTTTTTCCCAACAAATAAATTTTCCCAATAACAGGAATTTCAACCATTCCATTACTATTTATTGTAGACCCATTTAAATACAAACTTGCCATTGAAGTATTATTTACAGAAGAGTTTGTATTGGTTTCTACATTAAAAAATTCGTAAGATTTGTCATTCATACTTATCACCCTTATAAATAAAACATCTCCTATTTCCAAATGATGAACTGGTGGATTGGTAGTGATTTCTTTTTCCGTAATAGGATTGTTCCTCATATACACAACCTTTCGCATAGGAATACAGCTCTGCATTAACAGTACTCCCAAAAGAAAAAGAATCATAAAAAATCTACTTGTTTTTTTCATAATTTCAGATTTTAATTTGCCAAAAATACAAAATGTAGAGCGATAACAAGACTAACTGACAAATTGTATTATTTTTTGATATAATTTTGCAATTGGCAAACCAACAACATTACTATAAGAACCATCAATTTTTTCAATACCAATTTGTCCAATCCACTCTTGGATTCCATAAGCACCAGCTTTATCAAATGGCTTGTAATTCTCAATATAGAAGTTGATTTCTGTATTGCTAAGGTTTTTAAAAAATACTTTTGTTGAGGAAGAAAAAACCTCTTTTTTGTGAGTATTAAGTAAACATACAGAAGTAATTACCTCATGTACATCATCTGATAAAAAAGAGAGCATCTCAAAAGCTTCACTTTCATCTTTTGGTTTATTTAGTATTTTTTCATCTTTTATTACAATAGTATCAGCAGTAATTAATATCTCATTCTCTTTTAACTCAAGTAATAATTCTTTTGCCTTTTGCAATGCTAAAAATTCGGAAATTTTCTCTTTTTGCAAGTTTTTAGGAAATCTCTCCTCCGCTTTTGCCACCCTAATCTTAAAATCGACTCCTAATGATTTTAACAATTCTTTTCTTCTGGGTGATGCAGAACCCAAAATAATTTTTTTATTTTTTAAAATATCAACAAGCATATTATAAAAAATAAAAAAAGGTAAAAAATAGCATAGAACAAATTCCTATAAGCATAATTATTTTGTTAAAATTACTCAAATAATGAAAGTCAGTTTTTGAGTTTGCAGAAACTAATTTTACAACAAAAAACAAAAGAGACAGCTGTAAAATAATAGTGTAAATTGCTGCATATTTATCTGTTCCCCAAACAAGAACAGATTCAAAAACTTTCCCATCTAGAATAGGGCTCTTGGTGGATAGTATCTGCCATTGAAAATATTGCCAAAATGCAATTCCAATAATTACGATTATTATCAGTCCTGCTGAAACAGTTTTTGTTTTTCTAATTCCATATTCAATAGCCAAAGTTTTTGCGTTAATCGCCTTATCCCCTGTAATATCTTCCATGTCTTTGATAAACTCCCTAATAAGCGTAAGTAAAAATGAAAACAAAGTATACACTAAAATTATTTTAAGAATCATCCCTCCACTTTCATTTCCTTTATAATGAATATTAGGAATTATATCAAAAAGAGCGGTATTTATAAGGACTAAAGCCGTGAGAATTGCTACATGAATATTTCCAATTAAAAATGCTTTTTTCATAGACTTAGAATATCTCCACAAAATAAAAATACAATATACGAAAAGCAAACTGTACAATGGTTTTCCAATAATTATAGCCAAATAAATACCGATTATAAGTGCTATTGCATTTAAGACAAAATACCAAATTATTGCTGTTCTTGCATTTATTATTTCACCAACTATTAACTTATTTTTTTTATTTATTTTATCCGTTTCTACATCATAAATATCATTGATAATATAGCCAGCAGCCGTAATAGAAATTGTTGTAAAAACAAAAAAGAAGAACTCCAAATCAGTTAAGGCAGGAAAAGGCAAAAAAGTTTTAGTAAAAGCAAAGCGAATGAAATACTGAGTAAGAGCAACAATAAATAGGTTTTGTAAGCGAATAAGAGATAAAAAAGCAGAAATTTTTTGCATCTTATTTTTGAATTTGATTAGTAATCAGCTTATAAATGTTTTTTAAATCTTCTTCTTCTAATAAATTAATCTGATTTTCTATGGTTTGCAAATCTTTTCTTTTAGCAGGACCAGTTTGTACGCTTTTAGGAGAAAAGTCTTTAATTTTATTAGCTGTTTCAATTATTAGTGGTTTTAACATCTCGAAATCCAAATCAGTTTTTTGCAATAGTCCTTCTGCAATAGCATACATATTGTTGGAAAAATTACAAGCAAAAACGGCTGCTAAATGCAATATTCTTCTTTGTTTTTCATCTATTTGATACACTTTACTAGAGATGCTTTTAGCAACCTTCAATAATGTGTTTTCCAAATCTTTATTTTTAGCAGAAACACAAAAAGGCACTTTTTTTAGGTCTAAAAAAATATCTTTATTAAAAGTTTGAAGAGGATAAAAGGCTCCCCCTTTTTTAAGACAGACACTTCCAGATGTGTGAGCAAAAGGCATATTTTTTATTTGGTTAGAAACAGAAATAATTGCATCATCATTTACAGCAATAAGTGCAAAATCCGCATCTTTAATTTTGGAAAGTTCTGTTTCAAAATCAGCATTTAGCTTTTTTGCTAAGTGTTTTGCATTTGCTTTTGATTTGCTTATTACTTGCAAAATCTGATGATCAGCATCAATCAGGGAGAGTCCTAAATGATGAGCAACATTACCAGCTCCTATTAAAATAATTTTATTCATTCTTTTAAAGCGAAAATAGTTCTTTAAGCAAACAAAATTATAGTTTTGCAAATAATTTACTTACAAATGCTCAACCGAATTATAAAGTTTCTTTCCTCTATGCAACTAATGAGCATTCTCATTCTATTTTTTGCTTTTATTATTGCTTTTGCTACTTTTATTGAAAATGATTTCGGAAGGGCAACTGCAAAAGCACTAATTTTTAACACTTTTTGGTTCGAGCTTATTATTATTTTATTGGCTTATAATTTATTCAACAATATACTAAAATATAAATTATTTAGATTAGAAAAAATTGCTTCATTAGTTTTTCATTTAGCATTTGTTTTTATATTGATTGGAGCAGGAATTACTAGATATATTTCATTTGAAGGAATGATGCATATAAGAGAAGGAGAATCTACAAATTTATTTATCTCAGATGATACTTTCTTACAAATTCATGTAGATGACAAAGAGCATCAATATAAGTATGATAAAAAGTTGTTTTTATCAGGAATTACAAATAATGATTTCAGCATAGATATAAATTTTAAGGATAATGATATTTCGATTAAATCAGTTGAATTCTTGCCAAATGTAAAAGATTCTTTATTTGAAAATATTGATGGAGGAAAAACTATTTTACACCTAGTTGTTCCTGGAACAAATGGTATGCAAGATGAGTTTTTAAAAGATGGAGAACAAAGAGTAATAAAAGGGGAGGTTTTTACTTTTAATAACTCTAAAACTGCTGCAATTAATTTTACCTCAAAAAAAGAGGGTATTCTGTGTAATTCTGCTTATAGCGTTTCAACTATGAATATGGATACTAGGGAAACTTCTCAAATAGATTCCTTAATTGACTTTACTTTTAATAAACGAACTTTACATACTACAAATAGCTTGAACATTGTACTGAAAAATGTACTTGAGAATGCTAAACAAAAAGCGGTTAGCACCTCAAATGTAATGGTAGATGGAATGCAGGATGCTCTAATTGTGAAGATAATTGCAAACGGATTGCAAAAAGAAGTTGTTTTGTATGGAGGAAAGGGATATAAAGCAAGTAAGCAAGTATTTTCTTTAGGAAATTTAAACTTCAAATTATCTTATGGAGGAAAGTATTATTCTACTCCTTTTATGGTGAAATTAAGAGATTTTCAATTGGATAGATATCCTGGATCAATGAGCCCAAGTTCTTATGCTGCAGAAATTAGCATTTTAGATAACGGAACAGAAACTCCACATAGAATTTATATGAATAATGTATTACAATACAAAGGATTCCGTCTCTTCCAATCCTCTTACGATAAAGATGAAAAAGGAACAATCCTATCAGTAAATCATGATTATTGGGGAACGCTTATTACTTATATTGGTTATTTTTTGTTAGCACTTGGTTTTGTGTTGGTTTTTGTTACTAATAAAACAAGATATCGCTTTTTAACTAATAAATTAAAGAAGTTAAGTGCAACACTTATTTTTCCACTTATTTTTTCAACCTCTTGTTTTGCTGTTGATGTTATAGATGCTAATCATATTAAAAACTTTGATGCTTTAGTTGTACAAGATAATAATGGTAGATTTAAACCTGTACACACTTTAACCTCAGAATATTTGAGAAAAATATATGGTAAAAATAGTTTTGACGGACAAACTCCTACACAAGTAATTGTTGGAATGATGTACAATCCAATTAGTTGGAGCAAGGAAAATTTAATTAGAATTACTCATCCTGATTTAAGAACACTGCTTAATAATACTGATTTAGATTCAAAATATATTAGAGTTTCTTTTAATAATTTCTTTGATGAAAATGGTCATTATTTGTTGGTAAATTTGGTAGAACAGGCTTATAAAAAACTTCCAAAGGATAGAGGGCAACTAGATAAAGATGTGATTAAAGTAGATGAAAGAGTAAATGTATGTTTTACTATTTTTAGTAGTAGTATTTTTAGATTTTTCCCACTCCCAAATGATTCTAATAACAGCTGGCTGCCGCATACAAGTAGCGGTAATTTTAGTGGCAATGACTCTCTTTTTGTAGCCAATATTATGCCTATGTATTTTAGTGGTGTAAAAGAGGGGATTAAAAATAATAATTGGGCTGTTGCTGATAGTGTAGTAGAGTATATTCATAAATTTCAGCTAAGATATGCTACTGATATTTTACCAGACCAATCAAAAATTGATTTAGAAATTACCTATAATAAATTGGCTTTGTTTTCTAAATTATTTCTCTACTACTTTCTGTTAGGAATATTGCTTATTATAATCATTATTATTCAATTATTTAATGATACAAAAGTTGTAGGCACTATTGTAAATGTGTTAAAATGGCTTATTATTCTTGGATTTTTGGCACATTCTTCTGCGTTAGTAATGAGATGGGTTATATCAGGGCATGCGCCTTGGAGTAATGGGTACGAATCAATGGTATATATTGCTTGGGCAACTATCCTTTCTGGTTTAATTTACACAAAAAGATCAGTGCTTACTTTGGCTGCTACAGCAGTAGTCTCCGCTTTATTATTGATGGTTGCACATCTTAATTGGCTCGATCCTGAAATTACAAATTTAGTTCCTGTTTTAAAATCTTATTGGCTAATGATTCATGTTGCAATTATTACTGCAAGTTATGGGTTTTTAGTGCTTGGTGCTATTCTAGGAATTATTTCACTTTGGATTATTATTTTCACTAATGCAGGAAATAAAAACAAACTTAAAAACACTTTGGGCGAGCTTACCATTATAAATGAAAAAACCATAGAAGTGGGCTTGTTTATGCTTACTATCGGTACTTTTTTAGGAGGTGTATGGGCTAATGAATCTTGGGGAAGATATTGGGGCTGGGATCCAAAAGAAACTTGGGCATTAGTAAGTGTACTTGTTTATGTTTTCGTTTTGCATATGCGATTTATTCCTACCCTTAAAAGTAAATTGGTGTTTAATACTGTTTCTATGTTTGCTATTTGGACCATTATTATGACCTATTTTGGGGTGAATTATTACCTTTCTGGATTGCATTCTTATGCAGCTGGCGACCCAATGCCAATTCCATCTTTTGTGTATTATTTGTTTGTAATTATGATAATAACTGCAATTTTATCTAAGTTGAAATATAAAAAACACTATTGATATGAAATTAGATATTTTAGTTTTTGGAGCACACCCTGATGATGTTGAACTTGGATGTGGAGGGACTATTATAAAAGAGGTACAGAACGCAAAAAAGGTTGGGATTATTGATTTGACAAGAGGGGAATTAGGTACGAGAGGAACAGCCGAAACAAGGAAAGAGGAATGTGAAAATGCCACAAAAATATTAGGGGTTACCTTGCGAGAAAATATGGGTTTCAAAGATGGGTTTTTTGAAAATGATGAAAAACATAAATTAGAAATCATTAAAAAGATAAGAGAATATTGCCCTGAAATTGTAATTGCTAATGCGCCATCCGATAGGCACCCTGACCATGGCAGAGCTTCACAAATAGTAGTGGATGCTTGTTTTTTATCTGGCTTGGAAAAAGTGGATACTACGCAAAAAGTTTGGCGACCAAAAGCCATTTATCATTATATTCAATTCAATAATTTAAAGCCTGATTTTGTAGTCGATATAAGCGAGCAAATGGAGGGGAAAATAAAAGCAGTAAAATCCTATAAAACCCAATTCTTTAATGCGAACTCCAAAGAAACAGAAACCATTATTTCAAAAAAAGGGTTTTTAGAAAGTGTAAAATACAGAGCACAAGATTTGGGAAGACAAGCAAATTGTGAATATGCGGAAGGGTTTATCGCTCATCAAATGCTTAAAGTAGATTCCTTTTTTGATATAAATTAAACCATAAAAAAAGCCGAGCAAGCTCGGCCTTTTTATCTAATATCTGTTGTCTAAAATCTCAATACTATTATTTTGTTACAAGCAATTTGTTGCTAAATGTTTTTCCAGCTATTTGCGTATTAATATAGTAAATACCAGCATCATAATTTTCTACATTTAAAATTACTAAATGGTTTCCTTTTCCAAGCGTAGTGTTACTATTGTAAACATTTCTACCTAAAACATCCACAACTTGAATATTAACTTTTGATGTTTTATCTAATGTCAAATTGATGTTTGTTTGGTTTTTTGTAGGATTAGGATAAATCTCCAATGTCAAATTATTTTCAATTGAGTTATTATCGATTGCAGAAACCACAAAATTAGTATCCATTTCTAAGTAAACAATATCATTCATTCCAACTGCATCCTCATCTCCTCTTACCGCTAGTCCTGGCTCCATATCTCTCATGTAAACGAATCTTACCTTATCATCTACATCTCTTTCCATAGATGCAAACACACATTCTTGCCCTCCATTCCACATATCATGAGGAGTAACATCTACGGGATTTTTCCAAGTTACACCTCCATCATATGATTTTATCATATTTACATGGCGATAATTCTGTGCACCATTATCATAGGCCTCCATTACAGATGAAAATGAAACATAAATAGTTCCGTTAGCATCTATTCCACAACTTGGCATTGAAGAAAGGGAAGAAAAATAAGTAGCAATATCAATATAGGTTAAAGTGCTGTCCCCATCCATATCTTGGGCTGAAGCAATCACACTCATATTATTTGAAAACCAAATTGAATTTGAAATCTGACTTCCAGCTGTATCGGGTCCAATATTTTCATTCCAATACAGTAAGCCATTTGTTCCTGGAAAATAAGAAGTACCTCCATCTGCTAAATCTGCATCCAATAATCTCATATTACCCGCAAATACATGTGCCATACCATTGTTGTCAAGTAATAAAGCACCTGAACCGTCCGTACTAAAAAGCGAATCCATAACGCCATCATTATCCAAATCAATCCCATCATCTGCATTATATTTATCTACCGGAAAATCTAAAATAGTGGTTCTTGCCCAAGTATTTCCATTGTCATTGGATTTAATAATAAAAGTGTCATCCCATCCTCCAAAAAAAGCAATACAAACAATATCTCCTTGAGCTTTAATAGCATAACTATCGCCCCCAAAACTATTAAACATTGAGGTGTCCAAAGAAGGAAGTTGCATGTCTTGAATATCCCATGTTGCTCCTCCATCTAAAGATCGATAATAAACTAAAGCACCATCTAAACCATTAAACAATGTTCCTCCAAAATTTGAAGATGCAGTAACAGCTATCATGTGAATAGTTTCATTATTACCTCCACCTATTGCTGATCTATTCCAAATCATATAGCGATAAGCTCCTGTTACACTATCTTGTGAAGAAACAATTTGCTCAGTCCAAGCACCAGTTCCTATTGTATCTCTATATGTCATATTAAGATATGAATTTGCAGTATTATGAGTAATTGCAATTTCCTTACCAGAACCAGTTGCAAGCATTGAAGGCCATCCTCCTCTTGTAGTTTCTAAGCGTGAAGAAGGTTGAGTTCCCCAAGCAGTTCCATCATAAAAATTATAGCCCGTTCCTCTATCAGTATAAGAAGTGTTAAATTCTGCACTTCTTGTCCAAGCAACAGAAATTGTACCATCTGCATGATGCAAAACTCTATCCATAACAGCTGCATTTGTTTGTAAATCGTAAGTAGTAGTACCTACAATATACTCGCTTAGAGGAGTAGCCGTTCTCATAGAAACAGTAATTGGGTTAGGCTCTCTAATTAAATCTTTCAATACCTCATCTCCACTCATAATCACTTTGTCATCAATTACAGCAATATCAGAAGCATTTAATACTTTATTTGGAGCAATTTGAGCTATTAAATTTGCGCCAAACATTAATGTAAAAATAAATAGTAGTGCTTTTTTCATAATCTTGTTTTTTTTAGGTTAAAAATAAATGAGCGGTAAATTTAAAAATATTTTTCATTTTAGGCTTCTGTAAAACTGAAATAATTTATTTGCTTCTGATTCCCAATTGTATTTTTCCTCTGCTGCAATGCTAGATTTGTGCTGTAATAGGGAAAGGGCTGCTTTATCATTTAAAAGTTTGATAAGCGCACTAGATAAAAGTTGGGGATTTCTTTTTTTAATAATTATGCCACAATTTGTTTCTCTAATAATTTGAGTGGTTGCGGGCAAATCCACTGAAATAACTGCCAAGCCTATTGTCATATAATTAAAGAGTTTATTTGGAGGCCCTGCCAAAGTGTTGCGTTTTTCATTGGTATTTGTAATAATTCCAATGCTACAATCAGCAATTGCTTTTGGCACCTCTTTATAAGTAAGCCAGCCAGTAATCTCAATATTATTTTCTAAATTATATTCTTTGATTTTGCTTTCCAAATATATTTTTTCCTTAGCATACACCTCTCCAATAATTCTGAATTTGAAATTGGGAAAAGTTTTTTTTAGAATCACTAATACTTCAACAATTAACTTCAACCCTCTATTAAACCAAAGGGAACCTTCATGACAAATAATTACTTCTGTATTTTCTTTTTGATGATTTGTAAAAAATGAAGGCGAACAATTATAAATAACTTCTGTGTTTAAATTTGGGTTTTCTTTTAATAGGGATTGTCCAGTAATTTGGTTTGCAGAAATGATATTTTTCAGTTTTGGTAAACAAAGCTTTTTTAGAATCCATTCTTTTATCGAACGAGAGAAGATCCATGGTTCGTGTGCATCATAAATAAATTTAGCATCAGTTTTTTTCTGAATTTTTAAGCCAATAAAAGCTGTTTGTGGCTCATGTGCATGATAAACCTCTGCATTTATTGCTATGGCTTTTTCAATAAAAGATTGCCAGCATTTTCCTTTTCCAATTTTGTGTAATATTTTTTGAAAAATACCGCTTTGTTTTTTAACCCCATAAATTTGAATGCCATCCACTTCAATTTGCAACTGATTATTGGCATTTAACACATTGCCTGACATGTCTTTCATTTTTCCATTTTCATCTGCCAAACACAAGATACTCACCTGAAAACCAAAATTCTTTAATGAAATGGCTTGTTTAAAAAAGATACGGTCATCTTTTGGGGAGTGCAAAGATGTAATCATACAAACTTTCATGCTTTTATCATTTTTAGATAATAATACAACAAGCCCATAAAATGAGTAAATCGAGCCAAAATACTGGCAAATATTGCTCCTAAAACCCCAATAGTTGGCACCAAAATAATATTACCAAATACATTTACAATCGCTTCTGCATAAGCCACATTTCTGAGCTCTTTTCCTTTGGATTTTACCGTAAGAAAACTAAAAGGAGCATACATCCCTTGAAAAAGAAAAGCAATAGAAAGTGGTAAAATATAAACGCTTACTTGCATATACTCCTTACCAAACAAAGTAGTCACTATAAAATCAGAACAGAGATATAAAAATAGGACACAAAAGCCAAGCCAAAGTGTATTGTAAACAAAAACTCGAATGGGAATTCTATCTTTTAGTGCTAATTTTTTGAAAATACTATTTACAAAAGCACGGCTCAAAAAAGTCATTGGGGAGCAAATAATACTTGCCAAAGTATAAAAACCCAATTGCGTAATATTTACGAAATAAGTAATAAAAAGCTCATCTAATTTATAGGTAGATTGGTTTACAATAGCTCCATAATAATAAGAAAGTCCGAACGATTTATTTTTTTCTTTTACCATTTGTAAGTTCTCTTTTATGTTTTTGAAAGATGGCTTTAAGCCAAGCAAAACAGCAGCAGTTGCTACAAGCCATGAAAGCAAATTCAGAATTATAATAAGAGGGACATTTAGTAAATCTCCTCTGAAAAGGGCAAAAAGTGATACAATAAAAAGTATTCTTGAAAACAGATGGAAAACTGCTAAGCTTTTTAGTTTACTTGCACCAATTGTAATTTCAGAAATAAAGAACTGAAAAGGAAGTATAAAACAAAAAGGAGCTAAAAGCATGAGTAAATTTCCTATTTCCACTTGCAGAAAATCATCCACAAAAAAGCTTGCAACAAAAAGTGTCGCAGAAAATAAAATACCTAGAATTACAGCAATAATTATACCAACACCAAAGAATTCTTTTTCCTTTTTAGTATCTTCATTATTGGCGAGCAAAACTTTTAAAGAAGAAAAGGAGGCGTAATGGAAAAACAAAACTATAACGGAAGTTATGGTGCCAAAAAGTGCAAGTAAGCCATATTCTTTTGGGCTAAGCACCCTAACTTGAATGGTCTTTATTCCAAGTCCAATAATTAGAACCAAAATTTGTGAAGCGAATAAAATAGCGGTATTGCTTACTTCTTTTTTATGATGAAGTAAGTCCTTAAATCCTCTTGCAATTAAACTCCTCACTGTTTAAAATATTTTTTTGTATTTCAGACGGATGGAATTCCCAATTACAATTACATCCGAAAAGGCCATGAAAAGTGCCCCCCACATTGGGTTAAGAAATCCCATTGCTGCAATTGGAATTGCTACAATATTATAGGCAAAAGCCCAAAACAAATTCTGCTTTATAGTAAGTAAAGTATGCTTTGCCACTTGCAATGCTTTTGGTAATTGCGAGAGTTCATTTTTGTTTAGCAGAATTACATCAGCCGATTGTATGGCTACTTGCGTGGCATTTCCAATGGAAATTCCGACAGTTGATTGCGCTAATGCTGGGGCGTCATTTATACCATCACCAAACATGGCCGTTGGGGTTTTGTTTACTAGCTGTTTTATTTTTTCTAATTTTTCATTGGGCAATTGCTCGGAAAAAACTTCTGAAAAATTTAATTTTTCGTTTATTTCCTCACATTTTTTTAGTTTATCTCCGCTCAAAAGAATTGGTGAAATTCCAATTTCTTTTATTTTCTCCATTACCTTTTGTGCATCTTTTTTTAGCTCATCTTCTATATCAATAAAAGCAATTATTTTATTGTTTTCTAAAAGATACAAATCATGTTCATTATTTTCTTCTGTTAATAATCTACTTGATCCAATTTGATAGTTATCATTTTGAAAAATAGCAGAAATTCCAATTCCTTTTTCTTCTTTAATTTCTAAAAGTTCTAATGGTATTGCCACTTCTTTTAAGTTGTTAACTAGTGAAACAGCAATAGGATGAGATGAATGTTTTTCTAAATTGTAAATAATACTTTTAACAAAATCTTTCTCCCCTTCCAATACTTCTATTTTTTTGATGGAAAACTCTCCTGTTGTGAGCGTTCCTGTTTTATCGAACACAATACTTTTTACGCTTGCTAATTTTTCTAATGTGCCCCCACCTTTTAATAGAATCCCTTTTTTTGCTGCCCTCCCAATTCCTACCATTACGGCTGTTGGAGTAGCCAACCCCATGGCACATGGGCAAGAAATAACAAGTACTGCTATGGCTCTTAAAAAAGAATCTGTTACTGAAATTGTGAAAGCATAATGCGATACAAAAAATGTACAAATAGAAATCAGTAAAACAACAGGTACAAAAATACCACTTACTTTATCGCCCAAACTTTGAATATCTGGTTTGTTATCTTCAGCATTTTTTACCAATTCGATTATTTGAGAAAGTAGTGTGTCATCTCCAACTGAAGTAGCTCTCATTTTTATACTCCCAGATTTTAAAATAGTCCCTCCTATTAAATCTTCCTCTATTTCTTTTTCTACAGGAATGCTTTCTCCAGTAAGCATGGACTCATCAACTAAAGCCGAGCCCCAAACTACTTTTCCATCCACAGGAATTTTATCTCCCATATTTACAATTAAGATGTCATTTACATTTATCTCATCAAAAGGAACATCTTCCATATCTCCATTTACTTCTCTTTTGGCTAAGCCTGTTTTTATTGCAGCTAATTCCCTTATTGCAGTAGTGGTTTGCTTTACCGATCTGTGCTCTAACACATTTCCTAAAAGCACCAAAGTAATAATTGTTGCTGTGGTTTCAAAAAATAAATAATGATGAGATTGCTCAGTCCCAAAATGCAAGAACCAACCATAAACACTATAAAAAAAAGCAGCTGAACTTCCCATCAAAATTAGAACATCCATATTTGGAAGCCCTGTTTTTAAACTACTCAAAGCACTTTTTCCAAAGTGTAAAACGCCCACAAAAAACACAGGCAAACAAAGAATAAATTGTAATAAAGGTTCTTGTAAAATAGAATCCTTTGATAAAAACATGTGTGAAAAAAGTGGGAGTGTAAAAATTAAGGTAAAGAAAAACTTTTTTTCAATGCTTGAAATTCTAAAACTTTCAATTTCATCTGCTTGATTTCTTGCTTTATATCCAAGCGAGTCTATTAGCTTAATCACTTCCTTAGAATTATGCTGATTATCCTCAGAAAATGAAGCTTCATTTGTGGCAAAATTTACATTAACATTTTTTACCCCATTTTTATCCAAGTGCTTTTTTATTCCT
>JACKQG010004439.1_pt1 | contig 16273 bp, 9 predicted proteins | sample 8237621 | NCBI WGS metagenome assembly JACKQG01 (sample SAMN15677084, study PRJNA649215) | marine metagenome | biome: marine; feature: Black Sea; material: saline water; isolation source: suspended particulate matter (SPM) from the Black Sea western gyre | collected 2013-06-09/2013-06-10 | depth...
GTAATCTCTGCCAATAAATCATTTAACCTTACATCAATTTTTTTTATATTTTTAACATATTCTGAAATAGACATTAAACTTTTTGCAGCAACTTGTAAACCTTTTTTTACAGACTCTACTAAAATTTTCATTGAAGTTGCTACAAGCTGTGAAGGGTAAAATATAACCGCACCTCGCTTTGGATTAAACAAGGCATTCTCCACAGACATTCCAAGTTGTTGGATATTTTCATTCACAATTTTAAAAAATCCTTCCGTTGCTGTTCCTTTAGAAGACTGAGCAACTTTAGAAAAGGCAATTTCTGCCGGCAAACCATCCCCAATTCTATTTCCTAATTGAAATAATGATGAAGTGAATTCCTCCTCAACTGTCTTGTAATCTTCTCTAGACTTAATCAACTGTTTAGTTCTTTCATTATATGAGATAATAAAAAAGAGTGCAATTCCTAGTGGGATAAAAAGAGAAAGCACTAAAGATAAAACACCAAATGGACCAACTAAACCTGATGAACCTTCGAAAATTCCTAACATGCCCGTATTGCCCAACAAACTAACACCAACTGAACTCCAAGTATAATCTCTTTGCATGTTTAACCAAAGTGGAAAATTTGTATATCTAAATAAAACTGGAATTAAACCTAGAAAAATTAAAGGTACTGAAATTAATGCTGCTTTGAAATAGGGTTTTTTACTTTTGAATGTTGAATAAAGAGGATTTTTTTCTAATAAGGATGTTTCTCCATAACCACCGGGTCTAGCCATCATAATTCCTCCTGTTAAATAAATCACCATAAAAGGAATAATTAAATTGAATAAAACAAAAAGATGGTATGCTTTAATTGCACCACCCAACATAGTAGATGCTAATGGTAAAATTGCCAAAGCAAGAGTAGGTAAAACAATTCCCAACATATAAAGATTTGTTAAAGGTGCTTTCACCCCATGTGTATATTTAAGCATTTTATCATAAACTCCGTCGAGAATAACTTGTAAAGCTTTTTCTAGAACTAAAACCCTCCGAGCATCTGAAGACTCATACAAACTGCTCTCGATTAGATGAAAAGCTTCAATAAATTCTAAAGAGTAATCTCTCCAAGTTTCTAAATAAGCATCCATACTTTCTTTTATAGTGGAATATCTTCCCACCTCAACATCCCAGAAAACTTTTCTAAAATCCATTGCAAGAGGGTTTTCTAAATGTTCTGCAGCAAACGCAATCGCTTTTTCAAAGTTGGAAGTATGCTTCATATAAATTACAATGTATAAAATTGCAGGAACCATTTGTGAGGAAGCTTTCAACCTCCATTTCATTGCAATTCTTTCTGGAGCTTTGTAGGCAAAATAAAATAAGAACATAGAAAACATAAGTCCTAAAAATAAGAACATTACTGGAAACGCTCCAGTGAATAAATATATTGCAGAGAATAACATTACTGTGGAAAATATCCCTAACAAAAGTAAACTAACTGCCAAAACTGCAACTTCGGAAACATTGACATCTAAATGAGCTATATCAATTCCCCTCTGAATCTTTACCTTGTCTTTTTCAGAAACTTTCATTTTGAATACATTTCCTAAAGATTTGCACCATCGCTCATAAGAAGTAGGTTCATGGATTGCACTGTTCTTAAAGTCTGTATAGGACTTGGAAAAACCCTTACCAGTTTCTAATGAAAGTCCGGAACCTTTACTGTAAGGTTTTAATTGTCCCTCAATTTTAGAACCATACTTTTTCAAAATTTCATCTGTTGTTGGCTTACTCATATCATCCTCTTCAATTTCTATGGACAAACGAGTTTATAAAATATTTTATTCGGAAAAAATGGGAAAATACCAAATTCAATAAGCTTTTAAATTAAAAAGACGAAGCAAAAATATGCACTCGTAGCTCAGCCTGGATAGAGCACTGCCCTTCTAAGGCAGGGGTCGCAGGTTCAAATCCTGTCGAGTGCGTTCTGTTGCAGAGAATAAACCTGCAATAAGAAATACCTTGCAGGTATAGCCAAGCAGTAAGGCAAGCGGCTGCAACCCGCTCATCCCAGGTGCAATTCCTGGTACCTGCTTAAACTTACTTTCTTTAGAAAAGAAATTTTCCTTCGAAATCAAAGAAACTTAATTTTATGAAACACCCCTTCTAAATAAAGATATAAAAACACTTCTTTCTTTTAATAATCATGACAGAAAAGATAAAATTAACATTTCTAGGTACGGGGTCTGCTGTTCCTACAGCTAAGAAAAATCACCCAGCAATGTTAGTTAGTTACAAGGCTGAAAACTTTTTATTTGATTGCGGGGAAGGGACACAAAGACAATTCAGAAAGGCAAAATTGAATCCTTGTAAAATCTCAAAAATATTCCTAACACATTGGCATGGCGATCACACTCTTGGACTTCCAGGACTTTTACAAACCTTAATTTTGAATGGATACAATGGAACTTTGGAAATTCATGGGCCTATTGGAACTGAAAAATATATGGGAGAACTCATCTCTTTTAACCTTGCAGATTATCTAAAAAGATCAAGAGAAGAGGGCACAAACTTAAACATAAAAGTTTATGAACATAAACCCGGAAAAATTTTAGAAACCGATGAAATTTTAATTGAATCTGCTCCAATAGATCACTACTGTAAGGGCTTAGCTTATTCTTTCATCATAAGGGAAAAATTAAGATTGGACAAAGAAAAATTATCAAAATTGAAAATTCCTAACGGGCCTCTTGTTGGAGAATTAGCTAAGGGAAAAACTGTATTGTTTAATCACAAAAAGATCGACGGTAAAAAATTGATTTATAAAGAAGAACAAAGAAAAATCTGTTTAATCACAGACACAAAGTACCTGGAAGAATTTGCAACCTTCGCTAAAAACTCTGATGTTTTAATTTGTGAATCTACTTATGCTAAGGGTGAAGAAGAAATGGCTGAAAGTCATGGCCATATGACTTGCACGCAAGCAGCAAAGATTGCTAAAAAATCAAAATCAAAAAAACTTTTCTTAACACATCTTTCACAAAGATACGAAGCTATTCCTAAAAAAATTCTAGAAGAAGCTAAAGAAGTTTTCAAAGATGTAACTATTGCAGAAGATTTGGACAAGGTTGAGATTTAACCTCACTCCATCATTTTTTCTTCTTGTCGTCTTCTTTTCCTTCTTGAATCTTTCCTAAGAATAAAATTACCGCAACTGCAATAATTGTAACAATAACTGCATAAACCCAAGGACCGCCGCCAGATACACTGCAAAAGGCTCCTGCATTCTCAGCACCACAAGGACCCACAAATAAGGCTTTAATAGCATCATTCCAAGCCAATGCAGCAACAAGACCAAAAGCAGCAGTAATTAATGCAATCAACTTTTCCATAATCGCTTTTTTCATAAATAATCAAATAAAAAAGAGTATAAAAATTTAACGAAGTTCACACTAGCTCTAAGACACTGAAAAGAATCAGTGCTGTGGCAAAATAAAATCAGCTAATGCCTTTACTGTGTTTTTGAAGGGGAGATAAAAATAATAGTGTCTCCTCTTAAGAACGTAACGCCGAAGCTCTTTGTTTGTTCGCCGTTCTCTACTTCTTTAGCGTTGTCCAATACCACATTAATGTGGATATCGAAAGCCATCAAAGTTCCGACCATTTGCTTGCCGTTCTTAAGTTGCACTAAAATCTCCTTTCCTTTACTCTGATTCAACAGATCTAAAGGTCTTTCAATTTTGTTAACCATAAATTAAACTTGCACAGACTCTTTTTAAGCTTTGTTGTGTTAAAGAATCATTCGAGATATTTAGATAATATCCCAACCATATCTGTTTTTTCCCAAGGAAAAGAAAGTCTTCCAAAATGACCATAGGATGCTGTTTGTTTAAACTTGAAATTTTTCAAATCAAATTTCTCAATTATTGCCTTTGGACTAGCATCAAAATTTTCAATTATTGCCTGAACAATCTTCTCTTCTGAAATTTTATTTGTTCCAAAACATTCTACAAAAGTAGAGAGGGGTTTTGAGAGACCGATAGAATAGCTTAACTGAACTTCACATTTATCTGCTAATCCGGCAGCAACGATATTTTTTGCCATATATCTTGCCATATATGCAGCACTTCTGTCTACTTTAGTAGGATCTTTTCCTGAAAAAGCTCCACCACCATGTCTTGAATATCCTCCATAACTATCTACAATTATTTTTCTTCCCGTTAAACCAGTATCCCCCTTAGGTCCTCCAATGACAAAACTTCCAGTTGTATTAATGAAAAATTTTGTATTGGAATCTAAATATTCTTCACACAAGGGATAAAGAATTTTATTAATTATTTCTTCCCTTAACTCTTCTACGTTTTTTCCCTCGGTGTGTTGCTGGGCAACAACAATTGAATCAATTCTATTTGGTTTTCCGTGGACATATTCGAAGCAAACCTGAGACTTAGAATCAGGCCCCAAACCAGTTATTACTTTTTCTTTTCTTGCTTTTGTTAGGAGATTCAAAATTTTATGAGCAAACATTATTGGAATTGGCATCAGCTCCTCAGTCTCATTACATGCAAAACCAAACATAATACCTTGATCTCCTGCACCTAATTCTTTATTTTCTTTTTCATCTACACCTTGTGCAATTTCAGGACTCTGTTTATTCAAACTAATCCAAATAGCAACATCTTCTGCAGATAAACCATAGGCTACATCAGTATACCCAATTTCAACTAAACAATTCCTAACGATCTTTTCTACATTCACAATAGCATTTGAAGTTATCTCCCCCGCAATATGGATTGAACCATGACTAGCAAAAGTCTCCACTGCAACTCTTGAATTTTTATCTTGTTCCAGATAAGCATCTAAAATAGAATCCGAAATAATATCACAAAGTTTATCAGGATGACCTTCACCTACACTCTCTGAAGAAAATAAAAAGTTTTCCATTTAATTTGTAGACCCTATTAATATAAAAAGCTATTGGAAAGGTGCCCTACAAAAGCTTTATAAATCAAATTTCATCATCATTGATATGAAAACAGGAAGAAAAATCTCTGGCGGAAAGTACAAAGCTACTAGGAAGAAAAAAGCTTTTGAAAGGCCTGGCCAAAAAAGAACAGTGAAACTTGGAGAGAAAAAGACTAAAGTTATGCGTGGAATGGGTGGAACAACAAAACTAGTTTCTCTTAGTCAAAAAGAAGTTAATGTGATGAAGAATGGTAAGGCAAAAAAAGCAATAATCAATACAGTTTTAGAAACACCTTCAAACAGATTCTTAGCGAGACAGAATGTTTTAGTTAAGGGTGCTATCGTTGAAACTGATCTTGGAAAAGTGAAAATCACAAATAGGCCTTCTCAAGAAGGAATTGTTCAAGGTATTGTGATCAACTGATTTTAATTTTTGTAAACTGATTTTAATTTTTTATCGAGAATAAATAACCGTAAGCTTTAAAAAGGCACTTCATTTATAAACCTTACTATGAGTCTATCTAAACATTGCCCTGAATGTGGCAGTTCCCATTTAATCTATGACGAAGGCCGAAGTGAGCTAATCTGTGGTGACTGTGGTCTTTTGGTTGAAGAAAAAATGGTAGATACATCTCATGAGCTACGTTCTTTCGATAAATCTAAAAAAAGTTCAAGAGGTGGGGCACCAATGTCTATGCAAAAATTCGATAAAGGTCTAACAACTAATGTCGGTGAAATTTCAGACATTTATAAATTAGATTCCACAAAACAAACTAGAAAATACTTAAGATTGAAAAAATGGCAAGAAAGAGTTTCAACATCGATTGAAAGAAACTTAAGACTCGCCATGGCTGAACTAAGGAGGGTAGCCTCGTTCTTAGAGCTTCCAGAAGTAGTTAGAGAAGAAGCTGCAAGAGTTTACAACTTTGTACTACAAAGAGGTCTTGTACGTGGAAGGAGCATGGAATCAGTAATAGCTGCTTGTGTTTATGCAGCCTGTAGATCATATAACATCCCAAGAACCTTGGATGAAATTTCAATTTCTTCGGAAATAGAAAGAAAGGAAATTGGAAGGACTTATAGATTCATTATAAGGAAAATCGGAATAAAAGTCAAACCTTCTTCTCCAAAAGATTATATCTCAAGATTTGCATCTACATTACATTTATCTCCTAAATCCCAAAATGGGGCTCTAGAAATTTTAGACAAAGCAGAAATATCTGAACTTACATCGGGAAGAGGTCCAGCCGGAATTGCAGCTGCAGCCTTATATGTTTCAGCATTACTTAACGACGAGAAAAAAACACAAAGAGAAGTTGCTGATGTTGCAGGAATTACAGAAGTTACAATTAGAAATAGGTATAAGGAGCTTCTTGACAGACTGAAACTTGAAGAGAAGATTCTTTCTAAAGAAAGAGAGAAAAAGAAAAAGAAAGAATAATTCTGAATTTTTAAAAATTTTAAGATAGATTAATTATAATTTTAAGGAACCCCTCCTTCGAAAATCTAATGTAGGAGGGAGGATTCGAACCCCCGTAAGCATAAGCTACTGGATCTTAAGTCCAGCCCGTTTGACCGCTCCGGCACTCCCACATATATATTTTTTAGAAATAGACAGTATAAAAAACTTTAGAATCTGGAATTTATCTAAATTATCTCTTATTTTTATTTCTCATTAATAAAACTAAAACTATAAAGAATAAAACTATAACACATAATAGCAGCAAGAATAAAAATAAAGCCCAAAGAGAAAATTCATTTTTCTTCTCGTTTAAAACTAAATAATCAACCGTTTCATTTTGTAAGAAAATTGAAGGACCTAAATCAATCTTTTCATTATTTTTGTATTTGTCGTCTTCGTCATCATCGTCATTACCGCCTTCAGAAACACTAAACATCCAGGTTTCATATCTACAATGACCTACTAGAACACTATCAATAGAAGGACATAACACTAGGTTAACACCATAATCTCCTTCATCTAAATCAAAATTATACTCAAAGGAACTATTTCCGGAAAGATTGTAATCTAAACTTTCTACCGAACTGTTGTCTAGTAAAATTTCTAAACTCAAAGTACCGTTCATTGAAGTAATATTCCCCGAACTGCTTAATTCATAGAAAATATAATCAAATGAAAACCCATAATTGTCCCCTTCTTCTAAACTTCCTGTAGGGTATATCAAATTATTTAATGAAGCAAAATAGTCTGAAGTAACATTAGTTTGATTATTTAAGTTGTCGTAAACAAAAAAGATTAAACTTCTTGAATCCACTACAATATCTTCGCCTAATGCAGGATTTGGAGATCCAGAAACACTTACTTCCCAAAGTCCGCTTTCAGGGAATACATAATCAAAATAATAAGTTCCATCCGAAGCCAAATAAATTTCCGAACTATCATTTTCTAAACCATTAAAAGTATAAACAACTTCTAAATCTGTTCCCACATCACTAATTGCTCCAAACCCATCAACAAATTTAGATAAATAATCAATACTGAAAGAAACTGTTTCATTTGTTTTTGGGATTAAAGGATTCATTATCAACCCATTAAGAATAGTATAAGAATAATTTGTTTTTTCCTGTTCAATAACTCGAACGTTTGCAGAAGCTATCTGTAATAAACTATTGATAACCTTTTCATCGGTAATATTTGTTGTTAGTCTAATTTCATAATTTCCCAATGGATTAAAAACATATTCGAAACTAACTTCCTCAGAACCTGAATATAGAATATCTAAACTAGTTGTATCTTCATAAATCAAATTATCTAAGCTATCAAAAATTTCTAACTTAACTTCAGTCTCCAAAGTCTCCCCATGATCTAATCCAGATTGAGTATTATCCTTAATCGCAGCGTAAGTTTCAGCGTCGATAGAAACTTCAAAATCAATTTCTAGGGGCATTCCTGGATGAACTTCATTAGCAACAACCATATTTTGAATTGGTGCATAACCTGTTCTCTTTTGAGATAAATAAATCCTGTTTGGATTTGTATATGAGCCAGTTCCCCAAGCTGCAATATTCCATTGTTCCCAGCCGATATAATTTTCATTATGGAAATACAAAGTATAACCGTAATCAGTCATATTATTAGTTGGAAAATAAATCTTAACATTATTACCCGAATAAACGGGATTCAGACCTGGAATCTCTTGGCCCAAAGTTTGACAATTAGTATCTAAGCATACATAACCTTCAACTTCAAAATTATTAATTGGAACATTTGACTCATTAAAAGAACCGTCATCTTCAAAAACTGCCTCATAAACTGAATAAGTAACATCCACTGTTGCAGAAGCAAAACTCACCAAAAACATACCCATTAATAAAACTAAAAATAATTTTCCCATCTTAATTTCCAACAGAACCTCCTGTTCCTGATCCAAATCCACCGGAATTGCCACCTATAGGTCCACCATCTCCACCATCAAAACCGCCATCGGAACCACCATTTGAACCTGAACTCAAAACCCCTGCATCCAATAAAACAGCCATTAAAGATTCTAATGTTGCGCCGTTTTCGCCTTTATTAATCAAAACTTTTTCTCCTTTTTCATTTCTAACTTCAATATATTTTCCATCGAAAGGTGCCTCATGTAAAACAACATTTCCACCAAATCGCATTATAGTGCTTGCAGCTTCGTAAACACCCATACTAACTTTTCCCTCATTTTTGAAAGCCCAATTTTCAAATCTCTGTGAAGCATCTAATGGAACAGCAAAAACTTCATTTCCTACATGAACTGTTGAATTAACTAAAGTTTTAACGCCACCGCCGATACCATCGTAAACTACTTTTTCAGTTAAACCTCCTAAGACCAAATCTGGCAAAGCAACAGCACCCTTAACCAAAGATTGAGGAACATCATAGGCTGCCATAATTGTTCTAAGAAGAAAATTATGTTTCTTTCTTGCTTCTTTATTCTCTTTAGTAAAACCTAAAAATAATGCATCTTTCAGACTCTTTAATCTTTTTGCCGTTTTTCCCTCTACATATCCTATCTTCTCTCCATCTTTCAAATCTTCACCCCAAGAAGAAAATTCATTCCCCAAACCATTCTTTAAATGAATAGGATTCATAGAAACCTTATCATCTATTTTATCTGAGCCTGCATCATAAGATTGGAAATTTCTAGCATCAACCTGTTTTCTATAAAACTTTCCTTCTACAACTGATTCTAAGGTAACTGGTTCTAAGGTAACTGGTTCTAAGGTAACTGGTTCTGAAAGTTCTTCTATAACTTGAGAAACATCCTCAAGACTATTTGTGTCAATTAAATATACTACTTCAGCAGGAGCAGGCTCCTCAGAAAAGATTTTTACCAAGCCCGCATCATTACTAGATTCGACAGATTTTTCCTTGGTCTTAATTGGAGCAATAATAATTTTAGGAGTTACTTCCTTAGGAACTTCTGCCCAAATAACCTCTGCAGGAGCGGCGTTGGTATCTTTACTAATTTCTTGATAAATTGGTGTCGGTTCTGGAACATTTGTTGTTATTTTTTCTGCCTTACAACCTGAAACCAAATAAGTTCCAGCTACAATAGCCAAGCCAGCAGCAAGGGCCAATTTCTTACCAAATGAACCTTTCTTCTTATTTGGAACAATTTCCAATTTCCCCTCTAAACTTTTTTCTATACCAACTGGTTGTTCAACATCTTCAGACAATTTACTAATGTAATCCTTAACCTGTTCGGAACGATAAACTCCTTCAGAGTCTTTCTTATGACTTACAGTATTCTTCAAATAATTATTAGTACTCATCAATTTCTCTAAGGATTTATAATGTCTTGCTTCACTAAAACCCAAGATTTCTGTAACAGCTTTAATTCTTCCCTCATAAGTATCTACCCTTTGACCTTCATAAGACCTAGAACCTTTTGCAGAACCATTCCTATAAGAACCTTCTAGAATAGAAACAGCTAAATCTTTTTTATCATCATCTAAATTTTTTAAGAAAGTACCATATCTTTCAATGTTTCTCTTGTAAGCTTTATTTTTTGTTACCATTTTGGACTTATCTAAGGATAAACAACCTCAAAAGAACTTTATAAACTTTACTAAAGTGTTACTTTTTTATAATTACGACAAAGGGGGGAGAAGTTACCTAAACTAACTAATTTTAATTTTTGTTCCTATGGGAATGTTTTTATTCCTATCTAAATAACTTGTCAACTCTGGATTAAATTTTATCAACTCACTTATTGAAAGGCCAGATCCGTCCACCACTTCATCTATGTTTTCTCCGTTTCCAACAATATAACCTTCTTCTGTAGGTGTCTGAATCTCTCCACTAGTAGCTGCATCCTTTTCCCCATTTTCTGCTTCGACTTTCGTTTTTCCACTATTAATTGATCCAATAACTTTCAAATAGAAATCAACTTTCAAGAAAAGTGCTTCTGCCTTGTAAAGATTTGCCGAAGTGCTTCCGATTATATCATTTAAGGCATTAACTACTTGAGCCATATCTTCTCCTTCCTTCCAACTATTTATGCTTGCCCTAATAGTTCCCAATTCCTTTGCAACATCAGCATTCTCTTTCCTTGTATTTCCTTCCAAATCTTCTACTACATCAGAGGAACCAGCAAGAGTTCCTTCAATAGCCTGAACTTTTGCCATAGTTTCATCTACACTTTCTGTGTCTAACCAACAACCCATTTTTTCATTCCCACAATTTCCAACAGATTTCCACCTATCTGGATTTGTCCCCTTTCCAGGATTATCCGTTGCACAAACTCTTACAATACCATTTAAGGAAACATCTGGATTAATCGCATTTTCAGCACCTGCCTGAAGATTAGGGCTTGTAGCTAAACCTAAAACAGATGCTTTTCCAGATATACATTCTTTTTCAGTTGCTATATCTTTTTGTTCTGCCTGGTCTGCCACATATTTATCCGTCAAATAATCTACAGCCATAGAAGTTGTAACAGTCTTGAAACCACACTCCTCTTGAGCGTTAATCATTACACAAAGTTCCTTGTAACCAGCTGGTGCAGTAAAGTCTATCGATTCATCTGCCGACTCACCCCGAGTAATATAACCTGTCCTAACATTAACTATTGGGTTAGAATGATAATATGGAGAATCTGGTGGGCTCTTCAAATAAACAGAATATCTCACTCCCCGGTCATTTCCTGAAAAGATATGGAAGAATACTTTATATTGTGAAGTAGGTGGAACTGTTGCTTCTGTAAAAACAACTTCATCGAAGTTAGCATAAAATTGTGTAGGGCTTTCTGGAGCTAATAATCCATCCACCAAATCAGCACCAGCAGGAACAGAAGTTCCTATATTTGCCCGACAATATTCACTTCCAACTTCTTGAATATTTTTAAATTTAAAAGCGTTAAAAGAATTCTGAGCATAACTATTTTTGAAATAATCTATACTCCCCCGCATGTTTTCCCAAGAAGATTTAACAGACATATATTCAGCACCGCCTTTAGCTGCCTTTTGACCTGAAGCTATCTCAAACATTGTAGGGATTAACTGACTAGCAATTGGAGCTACTTGATTCCAGAAAAATTCACATTTGTAAACTGATGTTATTTCATCACAAATCCCAACCATTTTTCCACTGTCTAAATTTTCTTGTAAACAATCTTTTTCAGATTTTAAAATTGAAAGGTAAGATTCCAAACCAGCATGAACACCTGTTAAACAGATTGGAACTTTCACTTCTGGGAAATTAGGTAAACATAGTACTAAACTTCCAATAATCCCACTTTGAATAACATTTGAAACAGGATATTTTCCTCCGAGGTTACATCTTGAAGAAGGACAGATTACAGGGTCACAAACATTAAACAGAGTGTTACATTGTGCTATAGACATAAAACTATAACAATCAAGTCCCAAGTCACTTGCCGAAGTTAACATGGAACTAAAACTATTTCCACCAATAAGAACTTCAGTTTTTCCATATTGATTAGATGCTTCTCGTATTGCTCTCTCTGCCTTACCCTTTAAGGTACTTAATTCTGATTTAGTCATACCATAACAACCACCGAACTGATCAACATCATTATTTGCATAGAATGTTTGACAGATATCGTCACCCAAACCATTTTCTTCTAATTTGTTTACACCAACATTACAAAGAGTATAGGTTTGTGGAACACCTGCAGAAGTATATGCGTTAGTATTATCTGATAAAATTCCGGCACCACCTTGTGCGATTTTTACAAACCAGCCCTTGTCTTCATCAAATGGAACCAAAGATGGAAGAGCCTTATCAACACCAGTAGTATAATACTTCACAATCGCATTCTCATATTTATTCTCACAAGAACTTTCTACAAATCTAAGACCTTTAATATCTTGAACTGCTCTGTCTTGACCAATCTTTGAAGTTTCCGGTTTATCTCCTAAATTGAATAAATTATTATTCTTATCAATCGTTCCAGTGGTGCTGACAGCATAAATCTCTACAGCCCTATGTCTCTCAGAATTCTCTGATTCTGGTTGAGTCACCACATAATAAGTTTGTTTGTCTATTCCCTGTAAAACTTGTACTGTTTGTTTCTCTACCACATTTCCAATAGCTTCTTTAGCCTTAGCAATTTCTGAACCTTCTCTTCTCAAATTTACAATATCTGTCGTACCCGATCTACTAATAACTCCGTTTTCACTATCTGTCATTAAATCAGCATAATCTTTTGCCGCCGCATCCAAACTGTCTAAATTAAGTTGAGCTTGTTTCTGAAACTTCTCATCTGAAGAACTGGCATTTTGATTTTTCCAAAATAGATAATCTTTAATTTGTTCAGTAGTCATGTCTTTTGCATTGGGAACTTGACCCTCATATTCTGTTACCATATTCTGTTTCAATAAAGTTTGATTAATTGTCTTCTTATCAGACATTAAGGATATCTCTTCTATCTTTTTTATTTCTCCATTAAAATCTGTTATCTGCTTTGTTCCAGCAGCTACAGCCTCATTAATCTCCGGAGACAATTTATTATAACACTCTGCTAAACTATTGGATGTTTTTTGAGCAACTTGTTCCGTACAAATTACTTTATACTTTTCCATTACATCTCTTCGTGCAATTGACTCTCCATCTAAACCAGAAGCAAAATTACTCAAAACCATAAATGCCGAGGTTGCAAAACAAGCACCTTTCCAAGCAGTAACCAAATTTCCTAATTTCTCTACTCTAGTCTCCCAATCAGCAATAGACTGATTCAAATTCTTAATCATTTGTTTAGTCTTCTCCGGAGACAATTCAATAGCTCTCTTTTCTATACCTACATTAAAAGTAAAATTAGCCTCGGTTCTAGTATCATCAACTTTAGGAAGAATAGAAACGGAAGCTTCTTCCCTAACATTTATATCATTTAAATGAACAGTTATTCCTGCAGAAGTAAATGAACTCATGTCACTGGAACCTTCTAAGTATAATGTTTTAGGAATTGTTGAAAAACCTCCGTTATCATTTTTTGAAGAAAACACAAAATCTACTTTAGTTGGATAAATTTTCTTAACTAAAACTTTGGAACAACTCCTTACTATTGTTGGTTGAGTCCTAATACTAACTGCTGCATCAGCATCTCCTGTGATAGCTACATCTACCCCATTACCTTGACCTGCTGAAAATTTAGCTTCTTCACCTCTATTCAAACAAACTTCATCACCCTCTGCTAAAGGTTTATCCGCAATATTCAGAATAATATTTTTGTCCTCGACAGTTACTACCTTAAACTCTTTAGCAAGAACGTAAGAATATTTATTGTTAACAAAAATACCTTGACCTGCTTTTGAAATATCAAAATTTTCTGAAATATCTAATTTATCCTTAGCATTTCTTGCTTCTTGGCTTGCTGGATAATTTTCAATAAGCATATTAAGTGCCCATTTCTGTTCACTATATTGGCCTAAAGTCTGAGCACTTGTAGCATATTCCTCTAACGCCTTTTTACCCCATTCATTTTCAAGAGAATCTTTTTCATTTCCATATTTAGCCCCAAAAAGTTTATCCAATGATTCCCTAGCCGCGATAAAATTTGTCTTAACTTCGACATTACCAATTTCTTGATCTGCCCCAATCGAAGTAATACCTGTGAAACCGAATACCTTCTCGTCTTCTAAAATAACACTAATACTCTCCGCATTTCCAAGCCTAGCCTTCAAAAGTTTTTCAAATTCAGTAAAAGACAAATCCGTTGCAGAGTTAGATAAATCACTAATTGTCTTAACAACCTTAGCCAAATAAACATTATCTGGTTTATTACTATTGCTATACAAAACAGCAAACTCTTTTCCCTTATTATCACTAACTTTTTCTGGTAATTTTCCAGCGTACACTAAATACTTATCTTCATTTGGAGTCTTCCCCAATACAACTATTTCTCCCACAGAAACACTCTCATCGCCAAACATTGCGCTTCGACTAGCTAAAGTTAAATCAAATCTCTGACCTGGACAAGAAATTGAAACAATGCCGGTTCCATCTTCCGAAGGAATAAGATCTGTAACTCTACATTTTCCATTCAAAAATGATGTTCCTTTCTTCGCCCAAATTTCATCGCCATCAACAGACAATCTAATTTTATCCACGGCCGCATCTATATCATTTAATCTAACTTCCAAACCAGCCTTACAATAAAATCCTGGAAAAAATATTTCTCTTGAGGTTTCACCTTTCTCTAAAGTAATCTTTTGCAGTAAATTACTTTCATCAGTATAAAGTCCTATCTCTGCTGTTTCTCCATCCGTAGATAAAAGTCTAGCATAACCTTTCCCATTCCAGAAACTGTAACTCTTAAATTCTCTTGTCCAATTTTCCTCAGAATTAATCAAAGGTAATAAAAATTCTGCCTTTCCAACTCCAAACGCTTCCTCAGCATCATATTTGATTGTTGCCGTTAAATTTCCTTTCACAAAATCAGGCATATCTTTCTCAGCAGGAGTTCTCTTTAAAATAATCACAACATAACCAATATTATTCAACAAAGGGCTACCTAATAAATTTTCCCGAGTATTAACAGCTGCCCTTGCCGGATGAAAACTTATTCCTGCAACCTCTTCAGGATAATCTCCCTTAAAACTTATAGACTCTATCGCTGAAACTTTAATTAACGGATTTACTTGGAGCGCATCTAACTGACAAAATACTGGAACATTTTGTTCCTCCAATAAATCACTTCTTATAACTGTCGGAGTACAACCCAAGGGGGGGATTGCAACAAGAAAATCGTTAGATGCTTGACACTGTCCATTTTTCATATCGTTTAAAATTGGCCAATAAGTATTCAATTGATCAGAAGAATAGAATGTACTAAATGATGGTTGAAAATACTGGCTTGTTCCTAGACCATTTGTTTGTCCAGCAAAATTAGTTGAAGCCGCCAAAGCAAAATTTACGAATAACAAAAACAAACCAATTGTCACTAAATTAAATTTTAATATTTTTTTCATTTATTCATAACCTATGTAAATTGTTGAATCTTCAACCGTTGTGTAAACAGATTGTAACTCTTCCAAACTCTTCGGTGTTGGAAACAAAGGTACATTAATATTTAATTCTTTTGAATTTTCTAATTGGTCCTGAGTGATATACTCTTCAGTCTTACCACCGCCGACAACTGCTGAGTCAATTGTTGAAGAAGGAAGCTCTATGTCAAAACATTTTTCTTCTTCTAAACCAAATATTCCGCCAGCGCCAGAAACAGGAACGGTAACACACTTTCTCTCTTGAGATGCTGGAAAAGTTAAACTAGAATTTCTATAAACATAAACACTAATATTGTAATAACTTTCAACAAGTTCAATATTTTTTGTATCTGGATAAAATATTGTCTTAGAATAATCTTCTGATTCAAAAGAAACTAGGGCAGAATCAACAGTGCCCAAATCTAAACTAACATTGTATAACTTCTTTAAAATAATCGATGTGGCTGTTTGAGAGTTTGTAGACACTTGTTTTTTTGCATCCGCATAACCTTCTGCACTTGCCAAAATAAAACCATTAACGCATTGGGGTACTCCTCCTTCGAAAACAGCCTCGCCATTTGCCAAAATACTTTTACCTAAATCACATTCAGAATTCAAACAATTGAATCTTAAATTAGACTCAACAGGAATTTCATCCAAATCATAAGTGTAAATATCCATTTCTTGATTCTTATATTTGCAAACTTCCGACTCAATAGACTCAGGAGCATCTCCCAAGATAGCTTCTCTTGCCTGATTATTATCAATAACTACGGCGATAGGAAATTGAAATAATTCTTCGTTATCGTAAAACTGCACCAAAACTGGAAAATTAATATCATAAACAAAATGATAGGGAACATAACAGAAACCTAAAATGCTCATTCCTGCCTGTAAA
>JACKQG010004441.1_pt1 | contig 16265 bp, 17 predicted proteins | sample 8237621 | NCBI WGS metagenome assembly JACKQG01 (sample SAMN15677084, study PRJNA649215) | marine metagenome | biome: marine; feature: Black Sea; material: saline water; isolation source: suspended particulate matter (SPM) from the Black Sea western gyre | collected 2013-06-09/2013-06-10 | depth...
GGATCGTCCGTCGCGAGTCCTGGTTGCCGCCGTTTCCGCTCACGAGACGATACGACCGTGATCGTGACGCCACGGGTCGCTTTGAAGAGTAGGTCGCACAAAGCAAAAGCCCGCTAACCTATTGAGATAACGGGCTTTTTTTGGTAGCGGAGGAGGGACTCGAACCCCCGACACGCGGATTATGATTCCGCTGCTCTAACCAGCTGAGCTACTCCGCCCCAGTGGGCTATATATTTGTCCCACCACCCTTTTGGGGCGGCGGAGAGAGGGATATAGGGCGAAAGACGGAGGGGTGTCAAGCGGACTGACGGCCCTTGTGCGCAGGCCCCTTTTACAGGGTTCCCGTTTGCACCGGAATCAACGGCTGGGCGGCGGGTGCCGGTTGCAGGGGCGGACTTGCCGAGGCCAGCGGCTTGACCACCAGATCGACAGCCAGCGGCGCGCTGGCCGGGGCCGGAGCAGGAGCCGCGGCCAGCGGTTTGTTGGCCAGTTCGGGCTTGCCAAAGATCGAGCGCATCAGGCCATCCATGAAGGGAACGTCTTCGTTTTCGGTCGCCGTCAGTGTCGTCAGCGGTGTTGCGCTCGCGGCTTCCGCCTTGACGCCGGTGTCCCTGGGTGGCGCTGCCTGGGGAACGGGCTCCGGGTCCTTGACCCAGTAATCGATCATTTTTGGCGCCTTGGGGGCGGCGTAATCAGGCGTGTCCGGTTTGTCATAGGTTCTGGGGGCCGGTCCGTAGAAATTAACCAGGCGGCGGGAATCGCTGTGCTTTGGCTGCTTGTAGCACTGCACCGAACCGATGGATTTATAGCAATAGACCGGCTCAAGGTCCTCAACCTGTTGTTCATAGCGGCTCATGTCGCTGCACGCGCCGAGCAACGCGGCGGCGGACAATGTTACGGCAAGCCCAAAAAATCGTTTCAGCATCTGTCATCTCCCGATATCCCGCGAGAGGCCCAATTGCGCCCTCACCCTTAAAACAATGCAAATCGGAGGCCAGAATCAGAAAAAAGCCCCTGCCCCGGCATCTCCAGGACAAGGGCCTTTTTGAATCAAGGACTTAAAGATCAGCCGTTAACGTCGACCACCGTCCGTCCACGGACCTGACCCTGGAGAATCTTGCCGCCCAGATCGATGGTATCGGCAAGTCCGACCCGGTTGATCATCGATTCCAGCTTGTCTGTGGGAAGCTCTTTTGCCAGCCTTCCCCAGGCTACCTGTCGCCGTTCAATGGAGCAGGTGTTACTATCGATGCCGAGCAGGTTAATGCCGCGCAACAGGAACGGGATGACCGTCGCCGTAAACTTGATGCCGCCGGCGTTGCCGACCGAGGCGCAACCGCCCCAGTAAGCCAGCCCGGTCAGAATATTGCCCAGTTGATCGCCACCGACGTTGTCGATGATGCCCGACCAGCGTTCGGATGCCAGCGGCCCTCGTGGCGCTTCGGCCAACTCGGCCCGGTCAACAATCGTGCTCGCCCCCAGGGCGCTCAGGTAATCGTGGGTTTCAGCCCGGCCGGTGGACGCCGCGACCCGGTAACCGAGGCCGGAGAGCACAGCGGTGGCGATGGAACCGACGCCGCCTGCCGCCCCGGTGATCAGCACATCACCCTTGTTATCAGGTTTCAGGCCGTGTTCTTCCAGCGTCATGATCGCCAGCATGGCGGTCAGTCCTGCGGTGCCGATGGCCATGGAATGTTCCAGGGTCATGCCATCCGGCAATTTGACAAGCCATTCGCCTTTGACCCGCGCCTTGGTGGCAAGCCCGCCCCAATGGGCCTCGCCGAAGCGCCAGCCGGTCATGATCACCTGATCGCCGGGTTTGAAGTCGCTCGAGTCAGAGGCAATCACCGTGCCCGCGCAATCGATGCCGGGAATGTGCGGATAATTACGGACCAGTCCGCCAAGACCGCCCAAGGTCAGGCCGTCCTTGTAGTTGAGGGTTGAATAGTTAACGGCGAGAGTAACATCGCCTTCAGGCAGGCGGTCGTCATCCAGGGTCTGGATACTGGCATTGACGCTATCGCCGTCTTGTTCCAGCAAAATGGCGGTAAATTGGTTGTCGTCGGTCATGGCTTGCATTCCTTGAGAGTACGTTGCGTCTTGACAGATCAGTCAGCGGGGCTTTGACTGTCAACCATTGTATTTAGCAGAGGATGTGCCGTTTGAATACCGCCGCCATCGATGTTCATAACATTCATAAGAGCTTCGGCAACGTCGAGGTCCTCAAAGGGGTCTCCATGACCGCCCACAAGGGTGACGTGATTTCAATGATGGGATCATCGGGTTCCGGCAAAAGCACCTTCCTGCGCTGTCTTAATTTGCTGGAAATTCCAAACGCCGGCACCGTCACCGTCAACGGCGAAGTGATCGCCATGGCCCGGGCCAAAAGCGGCGAGCCCGAAGCCGCCGACATGAAACAGGTGGCGCGGATCAGAACCAAGCTCGGTATGGTCTTCCAGAACTTCAATTTGTGGTCCCACATGACGATTCTGGAAAACGTCATCGAAGCACCGATTCACGTCCTGAAAGTGCCGAAGACGCAAGCCATCGAGCGGGCCGATGCGATCCTGCACAAGGTTGGCATGTACGAGCGCCGCGATTACTACCCGTCACACACATCGGGCGGCCAGCAACAACGGGCCGCCATCGCCCGGGCACTTGCCATGGAGCCCGATGTCATGCTGTTTGATGAGCCAACATCGTCGCTGGACCCGGAACTGGTCGGCGAGGTGTTGAAGGTGATCCGCGACCTTGCCGAAGAGGGCGCGACCATGATCGTCGTCACCCATGAAGTCGGTTTCGCCCGCGAGGTTTCATCGCAATCGGTTTTCCTGCACCAGGGGCAGATCGAAGAGCAAGGCAAGCCGAAGGAAATGTTTGCCAATCCGACAACCGAAAGGTTCCGCCAGTTCCTGTCGTCCAACCTCTGATTATGACTCTTAATGCGTGACTTTACGGCTTTTGGTGCCGTAAACTTTCGCCCAAGACAACCAAAAAAAATCCAGGGAGGATATTTATGATGAACAAGCTCATTGCCGCCGTTGTCGGCATCGCCTTTACCAGCCTTGCTTTTACTCACGCCGATGCAGGCATGAAAGTCCGCATGGGTACCGAAGGTGCTTACCCGCCGTTTAACAATGTTGATGCTGACGGCAAACTCGTCGGCTTTGATGTCGATATCGGCAACGCCATCTGCGACGCCGCCGGTTTTGAATGCACATGGGTTATTCAGGACTGGGACGGCATTATTCCCGGCCTGCTGGCCAAGAAATTCGACACCATTCTGGCATCCATGTCGATCACTGCGGAACGCAAGGAAAAAGTCGATTTTTCCGACATGTATTATTCGACGCCAGCCAAGTTCTTCGCCAAAAAGGGCGCTGGCATCACCATTTCCAAGGCTGGCCTGAAGGGCAAGACCATTGGTGTGCAGCGCGCTACCATTCATGAAAACTTCGCCCGCGATAACTTCGGCGATGTTGCCGACATCAAATCCTACGCAACCCAGGACGAAGTCTACCTGGACATGGCGTCCGGGCGACTGGATACCGGTGTTGCCGACTCGGTGGCCGTTGATGAAGGCTTTATTCAGACCGATGCCGGTAAAGGCTTCGAGATGATCGGCCCAGGCTTCAACGATCCAAAATGGTTCGGTGATGGCGCCGGAATCGCCGTGCGTAAGGGCGAGGACAAATTGCGTAACGCCATTAATGCAGCATTGAAGCAAATTATTGCTGATGGCACCTACAAGAAGATCAACGCCAAATACTTCGACTTCGACGTTTACGGCAAATAAACCGTAGCGTTGCAGGACTTACAGTTAGACTGATCACGCTCGCGGGACATTCCTCGCGGGCGTGATTGCGTTTTAAACAGGAAACCTGAAAATCGTGCTCGACCTTAAAGGCTATGGCTGGACGTTATGGGACGGACTGCAGATGACGCTCAGCGTCGGCGTGCTGGCCCTTTGTGTGGCCTTCGTCATGGGCATGTTGGGTGCCTGGGGCAAGCTGTCAAAATCGCCGGTCGCGCGCGGTGCTGCCGGAACCTACACCACTGTCATCCGCGGCGTTCCCGAACTGCTATTGATTCTGATTATCTATTACGGCACCCCGACCCTGATACAGAACTCCCTGGAGGGTTTCGGTTACGACATCATCGTCGATATAAATCCTTTCATTGCCGGTGTTTTCACCATCGGGGTTATTTACGGCGCTTTTGCCACCGAAGTCCTGCGCGGCGCCATTCTGGCCGTGCCAAAGGGCCAGATCGAGGCGGCCCATGCCTTTGGCATGTCACGCAAGCAGGTGGTGATGCGGGTGTTGTTGCCCCAGGTCTGGCGTTTCGCCCTGCCCGGCCTTGGTAATGTCTGGATGGTGCTGATCAAGGCGACGTCCCTGATATCGGTGATCCAGTTGCCCGAATTATTGCGCAAAACAGACATGGCGGCCCGTTCGACAAAACTGCCATTCACCTTCTTTTTCGCCGCCGCCCTTATCTACCTGTCTATTACTTTGATTTCCATGTTCGCCCAACAGCGCATGGAAGCCTGGGCCAATCGCGGCGTCAGGAGGGGTTAAGGCATGGACTTTCAAATCATCATCGACAGCCTTCCCGCCATGATCGGCGGCATGGGACTGACCATCCAGTTGACAGGCTTAAGCCTGTTGATCGGTCTCGCCGGGGCGGTACCGCTGGGCTTGATGCGGGTCTCGAAGAACCCGCTTTTGTGGATGCCCGCCTACGGCTACATCCTGTTCTTTCGGGGCACCCCGCTTTTGGTGCAACTGTTCCTGATTTATTATGGATCGGGCCAATTCCGTGACCAACTGGAAAGCCTTGGCCTTTGGGTGTTCTTCCGCGAGGCTTATTTCTGTGCCATCCTTTCGCTATCGCTCAATACAGCCGGATACACGGCGGAAATTTTGCGCGGTGCCATTCGCGGCGTTCCGGTAGGCGAGGTTGAAGCGGCGAAGGCGTGCGGCATGCGCGGCGTGTTGCTGTATCGCCGCATCATCCTGCCCAAGGCTTTCAGGTTGTCCTTGCAGGCCTACTCCAACGAAGTGGTGTTCCTGTTTCAGGCGACGTCGCTGGTCTCCATCATCACCCTGATGGACTTGACCGGTATCGCCCGGGTGATCGCGGCGCGGACTTTTGATATCTACGAAATCTACATCACCGCCGGGCTGCTCTACCTGTGTGTCACCTACGGTATTTTATATGTTTTCAGAAAAGTCGAGCACCGCTGGAGCGCCCATCAAAGAGCCCGCGACAGCGACCCGGTCCAGGAAGCGACGATTACCGCGTCCATGCACTAGGATTCCAGCAAACCGCCTGCTTTACGATGTTCAAGCGGCTCCTTGCCCGCGACCTTGCAGATTTCGGCACCCTGGCGGACCAGTTTTTCGTTCATGCGGGTAAAGAACAGGCCGCTCGCCTTGCTGGTGATCGGGGTTCGGGCCTTGGTTGGGTCGTCGGCCATAAGATCGATCAGTTCGCCGATGACCTCGCCCGCCTCGACCCTGTCGCCAAGATCCTTGCAATAGGCGACGATACCGGCACCGGGGGAGCGAATGACATCGGTCCCTTCAAGCGGCGTCAGCTCACCCACAGGCGCGGGCAACGGCCCCGGATCACCGGCGATAACCCCACGGCGTTGCAGGAAGCGAAACAAGCCTTGTGCATCGGCTTTGGCCATTTCGTCATAAACATCATTGCGGCCACGCAGTTCAACGGTGACGGCGAAGCAGGCTGCCGGGATCGGAAATTCCTCACCTGCTTTTTCAGCAAGCCGCCACCAGACCCCGGCATTGGCTTCATCAAAGGGGCCACCGCCCGGATCCATTTCCAACAGCGAGACCGGGGCGCCGATATCACAGGCCAGTTCAGCCACCAGATCAGTATGACGAACCGACGAATACAGATGCATCAACGCCTCGTTATCGCAATGCAGGTCAAACACCATGTCCGCAGTGATCGACAGGCCCAGCAAGGCTTTGCGCAAACCGTCAAATTCCGTGACGACGTTCATCGCCGCCACTTCCGTAGCCAGTGCTTCGCGGATCAGGGCAATGTTGGCCTTCTCGTCCGAACCCAGTTTTCCCCGCACCGCTTCATAAACGGCGTCGCTTAAATCCGGCCAGGAACGGTTAAAGTTACCACCGCCGGAAAATTCATAGCGCCCGACGTGTTGACCGTTCAATTGCTGGCCAAGGCCGATAGGGTTTGCCACCGGCACAACAATGATCTCGCCTTCAATTGCCCCTTCGGCGTCTGCCGCGTCAAGCAAGGCAATCAGATGATTGGCGACCAGCAGGCCCGGATATTCATCAGAATGCAGGGCTGCCTGAAAATAGGCTTTTGGCCCCGCTCCCGGGGTGCCGTAGCGGTGAGCTTTCAGTTCCCGCGATGTGCCGGGACTAGGGGTGACGAGTTTCAGGGTTTCAACAAGCTTGCTCACAAGGCCTCTCCATATTAATCGGCAAGTTTCCAGGACAGTGTTTCACCAGCCATAAAAGACAGGATGTCGGCGTCGCCCGCAGTGTGGACGGCGACCGGGATTTGCCAGTCCTCGCGGACCAAGGACACGGTATCCTCGTTTGCCGGTAAACCATAGAAGGCCGGACCATTGAGGGAGGCGAAGGCCTCCAGCTTGTCGAGAGCGCCAGCCTGATCGAAAACATGGGCGTACAGTTCCAGTGCCGCAGGGGCGCTGAACACACCGGCACAGCCGCAGGCCGCCTCCTTTAAGTTAATGGCGTGGGGGGCACTGTCAGTGCCCAGGAAAAAACTTTCCTCGCCAGATGTTGCGGCCTCAAGCAAGGCCAGGCGGTGGCCTTTGCGCTTGGCAATCGGCAAGCAGTACAGATGCGGGCGGATGCCCCCCTTGAACATGTCGTTGCGGTCAATCAACAGATGATGGGCGGTGATCGTCGCCCCCAGACGCGGGCCCTGGGCGCGCACAAAAGCGACCGCCTGGGATGTGGTAATATGTTCAAAAACCACTTTCAGGGCCGCAAAATCGCTTAGCATCGGGGACAGAACCCGCTCAATATAAACGGCCTCCCGGTCGAATATATCGATCTCCGGGTCGGTCACTTCGCCATGCACCAAAAGCGGCATCCCGATGTCCTGCATCATCTCAAGAACCCCGGAAACCCTGCTCATGTCGGTAACGCCCATGGCTGAATTGGTCGTCGCACCAGCCGGATACAGTTTAACGGCGCTGAACACCCCTTCATCAAAGCCGCGCCGGATTTCATCCGCATCGGCCTCATCGGTCAGATAACATGTCATCAGGGGGGTAAAGGTTGCGTTATCGCCAACGGCGGCACGAATGTGATCCCGGTAGCGTAGCGCATCGTCAATGGTGGTCACCGGCGGTGCCAGATTTGGCATAACGATAGCGCGGGCGAAGGCCCTGGCCGTGTGCCCGGCGACGGCCTCAAGCACAGCGCCATCGCGCAAATGCACATGCCAGTCATCGGGGCGGCGAATGGTTATCTTGTCGGGCGTTTCCATGCCCTTCGTTATAGGGGAACTTCAGCTACCTAAAAAGCGCCAAGTTAGGTTTGTCTATTCGGCGCTGAAACCGTTTGGAATAAACTGCTGCTCGGGTGTGCTCTGGGCATCGGCAACCGCCTGCATGGTTTCAAGCTTGCGCCTTTGCTTTTCATGTTCCAGTTTTTTTGAGTTCAACACCCGCACAATAAGAAATAACACCAGCGAAAGAGCGACAAGCGCACCGACGATCACATACAAAATTGTCATTCATTTGCCTCTTTAATCAGACTGTCACTGAGTTTGCCGCTTTCAACATAGACTGACTCCGTCCGCTTAAGGCTACCTGACAGAATGATAAATTTCCCACTTTTCTTGGGAATAATTTTCAACAGGAAAGGCTATCGAAGACATCTCCCTGGGCTGGCCGTCCAAGAATGTGGGTGCGGTGCCACAAGGCATAAAACAGCAGTGTCCACTGAGCCTTACCCTGACGTTTGCCGCTGGATGAAAACAGCGCTTCGACGGTACCGGGGCGACAAATTTCTGCAATTCCCGGCTCAGCCGCAACCAGCGGTCCCAGTTGCCTGGACCGGTTGCCAATCCACTCGCCAACAGGAACCGTAAAGCCGCGCTTGGCTTCAAAAGGCCGGGCGGCCGGCAAGGCCGTTTCCAACCAGCGCCGCAACAGCCATTTGCCCCTTCTTTTCCTGATTTTCAAGTGGTCAGGTAACAGATAGGCGACTTTGGCGATGGCGGGATCAAGGAAGGGTACCCGGCCTTCGACCCCATGGGCCATCAGGCAGCGATCAAGCTTGGTCAACAGGTCAGCGGGCAGCCAGTCGGCACAATCGACGGCCTGGGCGACCTGTAGAGCCGATCTTTCGGGCGTCGCTGCCTCCTTTTCGGCTGTTGCGATACCATCGCGCCAGTTGGCCGGTTGCTGGCGCAACACCCCCAGGCCCTGCAAAATTCCTTTCCGGCGCATCGCTTTGGTCAGTGGCCACGGCCGGGCCGCATGGCGGTAGCGTCCATAACCGCCAAACAATTCATCACCGCCCTCGCCCGAAAGGACAACCTTCAACCCCTCGGCCCGGGCCCGGGCCGCCAGCTTGTAAGTGGGCAAAATGGCGTAATCGGCAGTTGGATCATCCATGGCGGCGGAAATGGCAGGCAACAGGGACCAGAAGTCCTGTTCGGAGAATTCAACCTCCATATGATCAGCGCCAACGGCGGCGGCCACGCTACGGGCATGGTCACGTTCATCATGAACAGCGGTGCCCGAAAACCCGGCTGTCAGGGCCCGCACGGGCCGCTCATTCAGTCGCGACATCATCGCCAGCAAGACCGAACTGTCGATACCACCTGAAAAAAACATGCCGTAAGGCACATCGGAACGCTGATGGACCCCGACACTGTCGTTCAGGGCCGCATCAAGATTGTTTAGGGCCTGTGTCTCCTCGACCTGCGTGGGCCCTCCCCCAGGCAAGGCAGAACGCTGGTTTCGGGCAACAATCTTGCCATTTTCGACGACAAGTGTTTCCCCGGGCAGAACCCTGAAAATACCTTCAAAGGCGGTTTCACGTCCGCAGGTGAATTGCAGTTGCAACAACGCATCGCGCTGGCGCTGGTTTTGAACGGCTGCCAGCAATCCGGCCGCAATGAGCGCCTGTGGTTCGGAGGCGAAGGCAAAGCCTGTGTCCATTTCACAATAGTACAAAGGCTTGATGCCAAACGGGTCGCGGGCCAGCAGCAGACGGTCAGCCACCAGATCGTGAAGGGCAATGGCGTACATGCCACGCAGATAGTTCGTGAAATCCACGCCATGTTCAAGATAAAGATGCAGGGGAAGTTCACAGTCAGAACCGGTGGCAAAGGTCGTGTCGGGCATCTTCTCTTTTAGTTCGATGTAATTGTAAATTTCACCGTTGGCGACAAGGGCGACCTTCGCTTCCTCACCATGGCCAGGCCCGTACAGGGGTTGATCGCCCGTCAGCAAATCAATGATAGCAAGGCGGGTTTGCACCATGCCGACGGTGCCTGACAGATGACGGCCTTGACCATCGGGTCCCCGGTGGGCAAGGGCAGCGGACAGTTGGTCAAGAACATCACTTTCCGGCGATGCTCCGCCCCTCATCATGAGCCCTGCTATTCCGCACATGGCGTCTGCTATTCCTTGTCTACAATGCTTTCGAAGAAATTCAGGTACTGGGCAACGACCGCCTCTTCGGTAAAGCGTTCTTCGTAGGTCGCCCGTCCGTGCCGGGCTATGCCTGAACGTAAATTTTCATCGGCCAACACCTGGCTGATGGCGTAAGCCAGTGACTTGCTGTCATCAATGGGCACCAGAACCCCGTTTTCGTCTTGCTTGATCAAAACGCCGGGGCCAAGGCTATCAGCGGCAACAACGGGTTTGGACTGGGCCCAGGCCTCAACAACCACATTACCCAGTGGTTCGTGCCGGGACGGACACACGAAAACATCACACGATGCCAGCAAAGCGGCTATATCGTCGCGCCAGCCAAGGAAACGGACCCTTGGTTTAATGCCTAGTTTCTCCGCTTGCGCTTCCAACTCGCCTCGTTTAGGCCCTTCCCCGGCAAGCCAAAGGTATGCATTGGGGATACGAGCCAGGGCGTCGAGCAGCACATCGAAGGCCTTGTTCTCATGCAGCCGTCCCATCGCCAGCAAAAGCGGTGCGTCATTGGGGGTATAGTAATTTTTACGATCAAGGGGAGGTGCCGTTTCGGCACTGACAAAGTTAGGCAGATAGTGAGCCCGCTCCGCCGGCCAGCCCTTGGCAGTCAAATAATCGGTTATATCTTCGGTATTACCAACCAGATGATCGCACTTGCCGTAATATTTCAAATCGTAATAACCGCCCAATCGGGCGACATGAACAAAGTTTCCCCGTGGACACATGGATGTCGCCCGGTTCATCCAGGTCAGCACCACATGCGGATAAAAAGAATCAATCTCGCGTTTCAGGCCCATGCGGGTCCAGATATCGAGGGGGCCGCCGAAGCGTAATTCAACCGGCTCGATACCTCCTTCGCGAAGAGTCGCCGCCCTGTTTTCGTTTTTCCTGATGACGACCCGTTGATGAAGACCGGCACGCCTGAGGGCCAACACCAGACGGGTGAAAAATGCTTCCGCGCCACCATATTCGGCACCCGCCATGACCTGTAAAACACGCATATTCTTTTATCCGACCTTCAAACCTGGATTATTAATTTTTCAAATTCTTTTGCTGCCTCTGGCCACCCCCAACGGCGTTGACTTTGCAACGCAGCCTGATGCTGTGTTTGCCACAAATCATCATCACTGAGCAAGCTTACCGCCGATGAGGAAAAACCGATTTCGCTTTCAGCAACATATCCGGTTTTGCCGTCAATCACCCGTTCTGAGACCGAACCCAGGTTTTCAACGACAGCGGGGACACCCATGGCCTGCGCCTCGCCGACGGCAAGACAGAAGGTTTCGTTGATATCGCCCCGGTAAAGCAACACCCGGGCCTGGCGGAATTCCTCGACCAGTTGCGCCTTGGCTACTGGTCCACGCAGGACAACCCCTTTACCTTCCAGGGCGCGGGCTTGCTCAAGCACCTTGTCCATCGCGTGGGCCTTGCCTTCACCAACAGAACCATAGGTCGCCGCACCCGAGAAAACATGCAGTTCCGCACCGGCCACTTTCGGATAAATATGGTGTTGCCATTGATCCAGCAACCAGTCCAGCGAACGCAAGGGGTTTGAGGTAAAGACTGCACGCGGTGCGGGAACTTGCTTTCCCGGCTCGGCGTTCCTGAAAAGATCGGGAATACCATAAGGGATGACGATGCGCTCACCAGCCGGGGCCCACCTGGGGTACGTGGTGGCGTGATAATCACCAATAAAAATAATGGCCGGACGCACTTTCCACAGCTTCTTGAGATAGCGATATTTAAGAAGAAAATTCGCCGGATTATGAATCCAGAAAACACTGCGGCCCGCTTTCGGCATCAAGTCGATCAACTTGTCGCCGCGGTTGGCGATGAAAAGATCAGCGTGCTCGGGCATGTTGCCATAGGGCCGGTCACTATGGATCGGGGCCCAGTCGACCCCCTTATGGACCAGCGGGGCGGCGCACATATTGCGGACCAAAACTTCGTGGCCGCGTCTGGCCAGTTCTTCCATCAGGTTGACGACGGAGGATTCAACCCCACCCAGGGGACCGTTTTCGGGTGTCTTGCCATCAAATTCAATGCCGTCATCGGCAAACACAATGCGTGACACTCAGTTGTCCTCCAGTTTCGCTTTAAGATGAGAGAGCAGGGGGTAAAGCCCCGCAAAAAGCGCAATCAACAATCCATAGCCGCCTTCCCGGTAGCCCTTGCGCAGAACGTAACATTTGAAAAACCGCGAAAACAGACGGCGCACGTTGTTAGCCGTAGAACCCCAGGTCTCTCCCGCGTCGCGCAAATCCCGGGCCCTGGCGCTCGAATAGTTATCCAACCTTTTAATCATGTCCGAAATATTGCGATCAACATAATGATCCAGACGCCCCTTCAGCATCGGCCCTTTTTTGCCTGACCATTGAAGTGACGGATGGACCCGTTGGCTGCCCCACACCTTGACGCCTTTACGAAACAACCCCGGATACGCGGCCTTGCCAAATGATGCCCCCCAGCCCCAGCGCACCAACCGCCCACCGACGTAATTATCAACCAGAATTTCATGCCAGTCGTACGGGGTCGTCTCGATGGTGCGGCGAATTTCATCGGCCAGTTCTTCGGGAACCCGCTCGTCGGCATCAACTTCAAAAACCCAGCGACCATTACAAAAACTGATCGCAGCATTACGCCGTTCCCCCTCAAGCACCCACGATCCATGGTGAATTTGATCGGTAAACTTTTCGGCTATGGCCTGCGAACCATCCGTACACTTGTCCAGGACGACAACGATTTCATCAGCAAAGGAAAGCCGCTCCAGACAATCAGCCAGCTGGGCTTGCTCATTATGAACCGATATCAGGGCGCTTAGGGCGATATCGCTCATGGTGCCGGGCTCTTCGCTTCTTCAAGCGTCGCTTTGAGTACCGAAACCAGTGGATAGATTGCCGCCAGGATGCCAATGACGATGCCGTATCCGTTCTCCCGGTAGCCCTTGCGACCGACATAACATTTCCAGAAACGCGAAAAAATCTTCCGAACCATGTTGGCAACCGAACCCAATTCACCGCGCTCCGCCAGGTCTTTGGCCCGCGCCGTTGTGTAACGATCAAAACGGCGGATCATGTCAGATATATTATCATCAATATGGTGGATCAGGGGATTGGTCAGCACAGGACCTTGAGATCCCGTGACCGTCAAATGCGGATGGACACGCTGGCTTCCCCAAACCTTGACGCCTTTTCTAAACAAACCCGGATAGCCGTTCTTGCCAAAATTTCCGCCCCAGCCATAACGGATCCAGCGTCCACCAACGTAATTATGAACCGGAATATTGAAGATATCACCGCCACCTGTATCAATGGTCGCACAAATTTCGGCAGCCAGTTCGGCGCTGACCCATTCATCGGCATCGACTTCCAAAATCCATGCGCCCCGGCAAAAATCGATACCGGCATTGCGGCGCTCCCCTTCAAGCTCCCAGGCACCTTCCAGAACCCTGTCTGTATAACGGCAGGCTATTTCCTTTGATCTGTCAGTACATTTGTCGAGGACAACCACCAACTCGCCAGCAAAAGACAACCGTTTGAGACATTCATCAAGACACGCTTCTTCGTTATAAACAACAATGAGAATGGAAAGATTATCTGCGGAGGCGGTTTGTCTGTTCATGAACCGGATTCCTGCTTGCGGCGCCACAAATCCCTGGCCGCCTGTTCCGCTGACTCAACGCTAAGGCTGTCCATCAGGGTATCTGAACCCCGGTGATCGAAGTTTTCAGGGAAGATCTCCTCGTAGGGGATGCTGGTCGAAACCACGTCACAATATTCCCCCCAGGGGGCGTACAGTTCTTTTGGGCTGGGACCGAAAAGTCCCAAAGTCGGTATTCCGGAAACCGCTGCAAGATGCATTAACCCTGAATCGTTGCCAATGTAAAAATCACACCATTTCAGGCAGGCAAAGGCTTCCAGCAAATCAAGATGGCCAACCAGATCGATACGCCTTTCCCTGGGCACGGCGTCAATCAGATTAAGCGCGCCGGGCCGTTCGTCGTCACGTCCAAAAATTGCAACCCGCCCGCCGGGAATAATTCCATCGGAAGCAGTCAGGCGCTCGATCAAATTAACAAAATGCTCGGCCCGCCACGTCTTCGCCCGCCAGTTGGCTGTCGGGCCAACGGCTATAACCGGGGCACCATCGCCAATCAGGCTTCTCGCCCTCGCCTTGATGTCATCTGATAACCACAGTTTTGGTGATGGCGGCTGATCAGCCAGATCAAAAATAGACGCCAATTGTTTGATTCGGTGTAGACCCGCCTGTGTACGCCCGATGCGCCAACGTTTCCGGGCAGGTAAAACGTAATACATCGATGAATTTCTAAGATCGACAACAGCGTCCCAGATTCGCCCTACGCAAAGTGTCCATAGCCTTAACCAATGCAAAGACAGCAGCATCTTGTCCAGAACGACGATTCTTTCCAGCCCCGGAACCGCCTCGAACAAGGATGCCGCCGCCCCCCCGCAGGCTACTGTTATACGAGCCCCGGGATGCTCTTCAATCAGATGATTGAGCAAGCCTGTTGACAAAATTGCGTCACCAACCCGGGTCGATGTGATAAACAGGATTCTCATAGTCGTTGTTATACGTGCCATGGCACCAGTTGCAAAGTGCTCAGCCCTTGCCATAAGCGCAAAAAAACACCAAATCTATGTCTTGAATCGCAATCTAGGAAAGCATCGGGAAAATCATGTCCGCCTGTACTCATGTGATACTGAAAAATCGTGGTCTTTTAAGCGTTTCGGGAGAAGACGCCAGGGATTTCCTGCAAGGTCTGGTTTCCAACGACGTCACCATGGTTAGCCCTGAGCGGGCGCTGTATTCAGCATTACTGAGCCCGCAGGGGAAATTTCTACACGATTTTTTCATCTGCCAATTTGATGACGGCTTGCTGATCGACTGTGAATCTGAACGGCTCGACGATCTTAAGCGCAAGTTGACCATGTACAAACTGCGCTCGAAAGTGGACCTGGTTGATCGCAGCGAAGAATTTTGCGTAGCCGCCCTTATCGGTGATGGTGTCGCTGACGCGCTTGAACTGGACACCCGGGAAGGGCTGGCCAAAGCGTTCCTTGGTGGCGTTGTCTTTATCGACCCCCGTCTGGCGGAGATCGGTGGTCGCGCCGTTATCCCCCAAAGCGGGGCCGAGGCATCCCTTATCAATGCAGGTTTTCCCACCGGCACCCTTGATCAGTATGAAACGGCGCGCCTGCATCTTGGTCTGCCTGATGGCAGCCGCGACATGATTGTCGATAAGGCCATCTTGCTTGAAAATGGCTTTAACGAGCTCAATGGAGTCGACTGGGACAAGGGTTGCTACATGGGCCAGGAATTGATCGCCCGCACCCATTATCGGGGTTTGGTCAAAAAACGCCTGATGCCGGTTCGCGTCGAAGGTCCCCTTCCAGCCCCCGGCACACCGCTCATGCTGGGCGACAAGCAAGCCGGTGAGATGCGTTCCGGGTTGGGTGATCAAGGGCTGGCGATGATCCGCCTGGAACATTTCGAGAGCGTCATGGAAAGTGGCGAAGCCTTAAGTGCCGAGGGGACGCATCTTCATCCAATAAAACCGGACTGGGCCGAATTTAAATCCAATCCATGAAGTTTTTTCGCAACTGGGGCCAACCACCGTTCCTAAAAGATATCGCCGAAGTCTTTTCGCGCCGGGTCAGGAGTTTCGGAGAAACCCCTACCGGTGTTTTATGGAAAAGCAGCGAAGGCCAACAACTGCGCTTCGAAATTTTGGTCGGTATCCTGGCTGATATTAAAATTCCCGAACCCGTCAGCATCAGCGATTTTGGTTGTGGCTACGGTGCCATGTTCGATTTTTTGAGCGATTTGCCCGAATTATCAAAAATGATCTACACCGGTTATGATATTTCCGAGGAAATGATCCATGCCGCATGGCAACGAATTCATGATCCACGGGCGACGTTTACGGAGGCCATGAAAATTGATCGCGCGGCCGACTTCACTTTTGTTTCCGGAACTTACAATCTTAAACTCCTCGTCGAAGACGAACCCTGGAATGATTACGTCAAATCGAGCCTGAAGGCGCTGTGGCCGATGACCAAAAAGGGCCTCGCCTTCAACATGCTTGATAAAGAACATCCCGATCAGGGCGAAGGATTGTATTACGCCGATGCCGGCACGTTCATGGATTTCTGTTCAGAACTTTCCGACAACGTCGCGTTAATTGATGATTATCCGTTAAATGAATGGACAATTTTTGTGCGCCGCGACTGATAGGTGTTCACTTATTCCAAACCCTCACGTTGATTGGAAAAAGCTCACCGTTTTCATTCCCCCGCTGGCTTCCTGCTTTTGATTTCAGGCGTTGTCTTTAGGCTTCACGCCCAGGGCCGCCTGGGCAGCGGCAAGCCTTGCAATAGGCACCCGGTAGGGCGAGCACGAAACGTAGTCCAGACCAGCCTGATGGAAGAATGTGACAGAGGCCGCATCGCCGCCGTGCTCGCCGCAAATGCCAAGTTTGATATCGGGCCGGGCGGCGCGCCCGCGTTCCACCGCAATGCGGACCAGCTCGCCAACGCCTTCGGTGTCG
>JACKQG010004442.1_pt1 | contig 16264 bp, 14 predicted proteins | sample 8237621 | NCBI WGS metagenome assembly JACKQG01 (sample SAMN15677084, study PRJNA649215) | marine metagenome | biome: marine; feature: Black Sea; material: saline water; isolation source: suspended particulate matter (SPM) from the Black Sea western gyre | collected 2013-06-09/2013-06-10 | depth...
ATGAGAATAAAAAAGTTCTGCTCGAACGAAAAAGAGGAAAAAAGGGCCAGCTTGCCGCCCGAATTACAAAAGACAAGAGGACAATCGAAGAGCTAAAAAGACAGATTGAACAACGCAAAAAAACACCCGCCGATGCAACCGGCTTTGGACCCGGCTATGATGTTTCACTTGACCCTTCGAAAGGAACGATTACGGTAACGCTTGATAACGCGATATTGTTCGATTCAGGAAAGGCCGAATTAAAAAGAGCTACCAGTACAGAGCTTGACCATATTTATTCAGTATTGCGGGACAAATACTCCAGCAAACAAATAGATGTTGTCGGCCACACCGATACAGACCCAATCAAAAAATCAAAATGGAAGGACAACTGGGAACTTTCCGCTCAACGCGCTCTTTCGGTAGTTAGATACCTCGTTAAAAAGGGAATCTCTGAAGAAAAAATTCAGGCAACCGGCCGAGGACAAAGCCAGCCCATAGCTTCCAATTCAAGCTCCAGCGGTAAAGCAAAAAACCGGAGAGTCGAAATCGTGGTGCATATGAGGTGACGCTTTGTATTGCGTATTGTGTGAAATTTGTTACACAATATAACGGCCAGACAATGCAGGATTTTATGCCGGATCTATAAAGCCAATAATGCCAACGTCTCTACAAAGGCACAAAAGTTTTAGTGCTTACCAAACCGTTTCTGTTGATACAAATGACAACAGTTCCATGCTTAGAAGTATAGAGCGACTCGGAACTATCATCTTTTTTAATTATACGTGATTGTCTTTCGTATTGGGTTTGGTCACAACTGTATATCAAAATATCCGGATCGAGTTTTTTTAAAAAATCATCCTCTAAGGTACTGAGCGAGCCATGATGAGGGACAAAAACGATATCGGCTTTCAGGTCCGGATACAGCCGGAGAAGCTCTCGTTGAGCGAATTTTTCAATGTCGGAGCATAGAAGTATTTTCTTACCGGCAAATTCTATCAATGAAACCTGCGATTTATCATTATCTCCCAAATCTTTATTCTTAGATGCCTCTTCATTCGGCCAGAGTATTTTAATATCGGCACTGCTGCTTAACTTCAATTCACTGTTCAAGGGTTTAATTGTTAAACCCTTTTCTATTAAATAGTCATTGAGATATTTTTCAGTGCCCCATTGATCCGTTCTGCCAAAAAAGTCATTATTAGTGTAAACACAGCCGACCTTACAGTGTTCTACAACCTCGGGTATTCCATTGATATGGTCTGTATCGTTATGGCTTATGAAAATGGCATCGATTTTATTTATTCCGTTGTAGTCTAAGAAGGGATTGACAACTCGCCTGCCAATATCGCTTTTGCTCCGAGAGCCGGCGTCAAATAAAATGTTGGCCTTGCCGGGGAGCCGTGCTAATATTGCCTGGCCGTGGCCGACGTCAAGAAAGGTGATGATCAAATCGTCTCTATGCGTCCTTTGCCATTTCATAGCACCCAAAAAAACAATCAGTGCTGAAAACATCACTATGCATATTACTTTCTTAGCCATAGAACGCCGCCGAAAATATACAAAGCCGGTAAAAATAATTATACTGTAATAGAAAATGACCAGCATAAGCGGAATATGACCTATCAACATTTGTGACATGTCCAGCTTTGCGATAAGTTCCACTATCCAAATAAGCCAGTTCGACAGGATGACAACAATAGCTCCCATGACAGCACTTAATGTTGGTAAAAGGAAAAATAAGATTACCTTCAAATATCCCAATATCAGAATTAGACTAACAAAAGGAAAAACCAGCAACGTCCAGATACTCGCCAGCGGCGTGATTGTATAAAAATGGTATAATAAAATACCTGCCCCACCCAGCCAGGCGGCAAGTCCCATAGAAAACAGTCTCAAGAAATATGGCCCCGGTTTTGAAATTACATAGAAAAACAGTTTTGTCTTCTGCTTTTTTTTACGCCAGGACAAACCCGTTACTTTTTCGTATATAAAAAAGTGGATTCGGTCTGCAAAAAGCACGATTGCGAGCACTGCTGCAAATGATAACTGCCAGCCGGCCTCGAATATATGTGTAGGACTTATAAGTAAAAGAATTATTGCAGCTAATGATAATGTATTGAGGGGATTGGAGTGTCGGCGAAAGAAAAACGATACGCAAAAAACGCAGCAAATAATAGCCGCCCTTAAAGTCGGTGCTCTCGGGGGAACAATTAACAAAAATACAGCTAACGCAATCAAACAAATGACCGCCCGCGCAGGCTTCATTAGGCCTGCTGTTTTGCACAGCCACCAGACCATTCCTATCAAAATACCCAGGTGCATCCCCGAAAGGCTGATAAAGTGCAGGAGGCCGGTTTTACGAAATGCCATGTAAGTGTTACTGTCGATATTTCCTCTATAGCCCAACAGTAAAGCCTCCAGCAAACCTCGGTTCGACTCTTCCGGCGAGAGAGTATCCAACAATGCCCGGGAAGCCGATTGCCTTATCCTGTTTTTTAGCTGTGTAAATAAAGGAGCGGGGGTGCTTTGCAGCAATTTGATGCCGTCCCGTGATTGTACAAATGCAGCGATAAAGATATTTTTCCTCGCCAGATATTTTGCCGTATCGAACTGGCCTGAACTGGTAGAGGGATCGAATCTGTCAAGCCGGCAATATGCCTGTATGGAATCGCCGGCTTTCAAATCCAGGATAGGTTCACTTACATATAATCGAACAGTGCCGGCGACCTTAGCCCACCCATCGGTAGTTTCTACTTCTGAGACTTTAAAGTAGAAGCTGCTCGATGGTTCGCCGGGCTTAAATATGGCAAATTTCCAGTTCTGATTTTTGTTAACGTACGGCTCGGTCATAATCATCCCGCGAATGACCGCCAGTTTTGACTCATCAGCAACAAGGTTACGAATATCGTTCGTCTTTGGTTGATGAAAGCTTATCAGCCGAATCGCACCAAGACATAAAAAACAAACCAGAGCAGTAGTACTTATGAGCACAGGTGTATAATCGCTCAGTTTGTCTTTTGTCTGGATAACAAAGAATAAAACCGCCGCCGGCAAGCACAGTGATAATAAGATCAGCCAGAGCCAAAGGAGCTGTGAATCAAGCAAAACGCTTTGTATCAGAATTCCTGCTATAAGACCTGTTGCGACAGATACAAGGGGGCAGGTGCTTATGATTCGCTTATGAAGATTTACGCCGGTTAATTGCCGGTCTATCTGCGCTAATTTCCGCTGTATCTCGTACATGGCCGAATAGACTACAGACTAAAAAGGTAAAACTCAAGGGAAATTTAGTCATTAAAAGATTCGTAAAAAAAACAGATTATCGATTGGTAAAAAAGAAATTAAAAGAATATTTTAAAAACGAAGGGTATTACTTGTGAAGCGTTAATTGTTATTTAGCATCATAATGACGAAAAATGTTGTCGATTCCTTCTCTTTTCAGAAGTAGGTTTGGACAAGGCCAGTTTGGTTTAAAGCTGTATGTATTGTTTTGGCTCTAAGTTTGTTTCCATTGTCCAGACAATGGCTTTGCCGTTTTTTAGACAAAACGGGATTAAGATTTCGTAGCCCTCGCTGTCGACCCAGGGTTTCAAGAAGGTGAATTGTTCGACAATCTGCATTTTAAGCTCCAAATCATCAAGCATCTCGACAGTACCTTCGATACGTACCTGTCGGCCATCATCAGCATTATAGAAGCACATTTCGACAGCCGGATTGGCTTGCAGTTGCTCGTGAACAGCTTTGTCCCGGCCGGTACAAAAGATAATCCCATCTTCATCGGCTCGATACAACATTATTAAACGAACGTGAGGCTGATTGCCGTCAGTCGTAGCAAGACTAAAGACCGGGTTTTTAGTTACAAATTCAAGAATCTCTTCCTTAGTCATAATCGAGCTCCTCCAGCTATGATTTTTTATTGATTGTTTCTTTGTTCATATATGGCCGCAGGGCCTTGGGTACTGTTATCGAACCGTCAGAGTGCTGGTAAAGCTCCAGGATAGGTATCATTATTCTCGGCGAGGCGATGACGGTGTTGTTCAGCGTGTGGCAGAAATTGTTCTTCATTGTAGCGGGGTTTTTGTAGCGAAGATTCATCCGTCTTGACTGGAACTCATAGAATTTACTTGCGCTGTGCGTTTCACAATAACTTCCTCGCGATGGCATCCATGCCTCAATATCGAACTTTTTCGCCTGACCTCTGCCGAGGTCGCCTGTGCAGACATTTGCAACACGGTAGGGCAGCTCTAAAGCCTGCATGACCACCTCAGCATTGGCTAAAATCTCTTTGTGATACTTGTTGCTTTCTTCTGCGCTGTTTTCACAAATGACCACCTGCTCGACCTTGTCGAACTGGTGGATTCTGTAAAGGCCATAGGTGTCTTTACCTGCAGCTCCGGCTTCGCGCCTGAAGCAGCTCGATTGTGCCACATACTTCAAGGGCAGCTCTTCTGCGCTTAATATCTCGCCCATACGATAGGCCGTCAGCGGGACCTCGGCGGTGCCCACAAGATTGAGCTGGTCCTTTTCCATTCGGTAGGTCTGCTCTTCGGACCCGGGATAGTACCCGGTGCCTTTCATCGCCTCATCTTTCATAAGAAGCGGCACCGACATAGGGACATAACCCTTGCCGACCATATAGTCCATCGCAAACCGCAGAACCGCCCAGTGCAATAAGGCGCCGTCACCTTTGAGAAAGTAGTTTCTGGTACCGGCTAATTTTACGCCTCGTTCGACATCTATAATGCCCAAGGCCAATCCCAACTGTAGATGGTCTTTTGGTTCAAAATCAAAGTGTCGTACTTTCCCTTCTTTTCTTATCTCGATGTTTTCCGTATCATCTTTACCCAACGGCACATCATCGTCGGTCGGCTGAGGCACCTGCTGCATAAGCTCTGTAAATTCCGGCTGAAGCTTCTTAGTATCTTCGTCGTACCTGGCTTCCTGCTGTTTCAATTGTGAAAGCTGCGATAGTGCAGATTGTTTTTCATCGCCTGACAGTCTTGGAATTGACTTGCCGATACGGTTTTTGTCGGTGGAAATATCCTGAAGCTCCTTTTTTATCGACAAAAGCTGCGAATCTAAATCGAGCAATCTGTCGATATCAACGTCGAAGTGTTTATCTTTGGCTGCTTTCTTAAATTTCTCAGGATTTTCGCGTATTTGTTTAATATCAATCATGGTATTTTGGTATTACTAATTAGGTTGTTAGTATATCAGACAGTTGGCGGTCTATTATCAGCTTTTATAATCGTGCGTATTTCAGGGGCCTTACTCTAAAGCTATTTTCATGGCGTTTAGAGCTTACGATTAGCCATTTCACGTCTTCTCTATGCAGTGTGTATTCTATTGTTAACGTACCTCTGTCGGAAGTAATTTCAACAGGGCCAAACGTAGCCTGGTCGCCTACAAGTGTTAATTGGGCGTTTTCGATTTTAATTTCAATGTTATCTAATGAGCCCCGCTCGATTGCACCTGCCAAGCTCTCACGCATCGCAATCTTGCTGCTACCGCTTGAAGAGATGTAGCTCTCAGAAAACAACGCCATTAGCCTGTCCAAATCCCTGGCTTCAAGAGCAGCTTTCCACTCGGTCATCGTAGTGTTAATTAGCTGCTTATCGGAAGGTCCTTTGACAGGAGTCTGGCACCCACAAAAAACCACCGCAAAAACAATCAAAACCAGGTTTAAAACAACTGACTTTTTCATATTTTAACTCCTTTTAGTTCGCCATTGTCCTGTTGATTATAAAATCGAAACACCCGGCTTATCGGATATTGCGAAGTGTACAGCCCCATGGAGATAACGTCAAACATATTTCGCGGCTCGTGGTTCGGCTTCCCGGGTAATGAATTACGAGAAACGTTTAATAATTACGACATTATTTTGCCCGCCGAAGCCGAACGACTCATTCATTGCTATATCCACCTGGCATTTCCGGGGCTTATGAGGCACGTAATCCAAATCAAGCTCAGGGTCGGGATCCATCAGATTCATTGTCGGCGGCATGATATTGTCTCTTATTGCAAGTACACAGGTAATCAATTCGGCCGCCCCAGCCGCCCCGATCAGGTGACCAAGCATACTCTTGACACTGCTGGCAGGTGTGTTTTTTGCTTCTTCTTTGAAAACCGCTTTTATGGCTTTGGTCTCTATCGAATCATTTTCCGCCGTGCTTGTGCCGTGCGTGTTTATGTAATCTATGTCTTTATAGCTGATACCTGCGTCAGTAAGCGCCGCCATCATCGCTTGTGCGGCACCTCTACCCTCTTCGTGCATATCTGTTATCCTGAACGCATCGGAGCTGCTGCCGTAGCCGATGACTTCAGCTAATATTTCAACGCCTCTTTTTTTCGCTGAGCTTAGAGATTCGAGAATGAGTATCGCTGCCCCTTCGCCGAGGACGAAACCATCTCTGGTCGCAGAGAACGGCCTCGATGCCGTTTGGGGGCTTTCATTTCTCGTCGAGAGGGCGGTAAGGCGATTAAAGCCCATAAGGCCCAGCGGATGTATCATCGAATGTGCACCGCCTGCTATCATTATATCGGCATCGCCTCTGCGGATTAGCATTGTCGCCTCACCAGCCGCCTGAGTACTGGCTGCACAGGCGGTCAGACAGCTTCTCGTCGGGCCGCGAGCACCCGTGAGCATAGCAATATGAGCAGCGGGCATATTCGGCTCCTGCTCAAGCTCACACATCGGATCCATTCTTCCGAAAGCAACCTGCGCCCATTTGCCCCAGTCCATTTCGTTTTTATCTGGGTCCCACGCTTCGACAATCGCAGCGAAAAATACATCATTATCGACAGAGCCTTCGCCTGCACCCAGATAAATGCCTAATCTGCTTCGCTCTATTCCGTCGGTCGGCTCTATTGTTTCAACATCAATACCGGCCTGTTTACAGGCCTGGGCCGTAGCGCCGATGACAAAGCCGGAGCCGCGATTGCTGTGCTGATGCAGATTCGGATTATTAGTGTATTGTGTAAAATCGTAATCTTTGACTTCGGCATCGAATGTGGTAGGAAACGTCGAGGCATCGAAAATAGTGGTTTTAGCTACACCGCTCTTGCCCGTCAATATTGCCTGCCAGAGAGATTCCACATCGTGGCCTAAAGGGCAAACGATGCCCATTCCGGTTATTACAACTCGTTCAGTTGTGCCGTTTTCTGCCATTTAGTCAACCATCTCGCTATCAAAATTTTTCAATATCACCGCGGCTGTTTGTCCGCCGTATGTATAGCTGCAGGAAAGTGCGTAACGAATCTTCTTTTCCTGAAGTTTATCCGAAATATTCAAATCACAACCGCCGGCTCGCCTGTCGCAGTTTTTCGCAGGGGGTATTTTGCCGTCAGCCATAGCACAGACTGCGGCGATAACATCAACCGCTCCGCTTGCAGCGCCGTTGTTGCTTAGCATACTCTTGGTCGGCCAGACACACGTTCGGGTTGCCGCTTCTCCGAGAGCCGCTTTGATGGCCTTTGCCTCGGCCAAATCATCGGCTGGTATTCCTGTGCCATGCGGGATAACCAAGTCTAAATCCTCGGGCCCTATCTGAGCATCAGCCATCGCCTTTTTGATTGCAATTTCGATGCCTTTACCATCCGGCTCAAGATGTTCGTATTTGGGATTGATATTATTGCTTTGGCCGATTCCAACAACTTCGGCTAAAATCTTTGCACTTCGCTTTTCGGCATTTTCCAGATTTTCCAATATTACTATACCGGCGGCTTCGCCGAAAACAGAGCCTTTGGCATCCGCGTCAAAAGGTCTGCAGGCCGAAGCGGGCTCATCATTGTTTTGATCGGTAGCTCTTTTAAGCAGGCACTGGCGAATCATAACTATCGGATTAACCTTCGCCTCAGCTCCGCCGGCAAGAGCAATATCACTGGCACCGCGAGAGATAACCTGCACTGCTTCAGCTATTGCCAGATGCGCAGAGGTTTCTGCACAGGTGATAGAGTTGCTCGGCCCCTGAATATCATGAATGATGCCTATATGGCAGGCAAGCATGTTGGGAAGATATTTCAACAGCCATAAAGGCGTTACCATTTCAAGACCTTCTTTGCCCCATTTATGGATGTCAAATTTACCATCGTTTATACTTGCAGCTACCGCTGGAGCCAACTCAACCAGGTCGCAACTGATAAGACCCGCCCCCAGATTGATTGCGATACGTTCAGGATTTACATTGATGTTTTCCGGGTCGATGCCCTTTGTAATAAGCCCGCTATCGGTCAATGCTTCGTTTGCCGCTATGATCGCCAGTTCGATATCCCGGGACATCAGCTTAACGGCTTTGCGAAATGTCTTCGGCACATAATCTCGTATTTTATAATCGGGAACCTGGCCGGCTAACTTGCAGCTAAAGCCAACAGGATCAAATGCTGTAATTTTGTCTATTCCACACTTTCCGGCACATAGTGCCGCCCAGGTATCACTTACGGTTAATCCAAGGGGGGTTACTGCACCAAGGCCGGTTATTACTACGCGAGCCGAATTCATCATTTTTGCTCCGAATCGGCGCCGGTTCTGGCGATACATGAGACCACATCTCGCAAAAGTGATTCGAATACCGATGCGTCATCAGTGAACACAAAGTTTTCCTCAGGAAATTTTTTGCCCGCCAGATTCTGGTCTATATGGCTGAACATTAAATCTATCTCGGCAATTAACTTATCCGCACAGGTAATCTTGCCGCTTGTGCTTGCGGCTTCCGGAGCAATAGATTCTATTTCTGTATCTAATTTTATCGTATCGCCCGGTTTTACATAGTCGAAAAAGACGGCTTTTTTTATCTTCGCAAGGATGACTTTTTCCTGAAAATCCTTTGCCTCTCCGACGAGTATGCCTGATGTCTGGGCCATTGCCTCAATCATTAAGCATTCCGGCATAACGGGAAAGCCGGGGAAATGGTCGTGCAAATGCTCTTCGGCAAGGGTTACATTCTTTAGCGCCACGGCATGCCGACCACTTTGAAACTCTATAAATTTATCTATCCAAATCCAGCGCATTTTAAGCCATCCTGCCGTTAACAGCTTCGGGGACTTTACACTATTTAAGCAGCATTCAGCTTGCCTTCAACGTAATTTACAATCGCATCAACGGTGAACAGGTCACCCAACTTGTTAATGTCAGGGTCGTCAACAAAGGCCGTAATATCGGTATGCGGCATCTTCTCTCGTAATTCGGCCAGCCCTTTTTCGGTTAATTTGCCGTTCTGAACAAATTCGGGATTGTTCATTAAATTCTCAGCGGGGAACAATTCTTCCCGTGGGATTTTTATTTCGAATGCCTTTTCCAATCGAAACACTATGTCCAAAAAGTCAATGCTTTCAGCCCCTAAATCTCCCATTAAGGTCGCTTTGGCTGTAACCTCATCATCGTCAACGCCCAATGCATCAATCAGAACTTCCTGAACCTGCTGAATAATTTCGTCCCGATCCATTGCCATACTTTTTTACCTCCAGTATTCTTAACCTGTATAATAGTCCTTCTTATATTTCGTCCATCAACAATGCAACTGCCAACTATAAATTAACTCAACAGTTTCCATCGTTTTTTCATATTTTCGATAACCCTGGCATCGACAGCAGCCATAGCTGAATCCCGGTCGGCCAGATTAAAATGCCTCAAACCGAATCTTGCTTCAACAATCCGTATGCCATCCGAGGAGCCAAAGCCAGTAAAGCTGCTTATGTTTTCCTCGATAACCCTTGCCTCAACCGTATATTCTATCTGGGAAGCAGGCGCCAGGAAACTTTTATATTTTACATTCCTTGCCTGTTCAAGCAATATCATACTGTGAGCGAAATTTTCCGTCCGGCGTACAAGCCACGATGCCGATTCTATCAGCCCTTCCAGCAGCAATACCCCGGGCAGTACAGGAAACGTCGGAAAATGGTCGGCCAGATATTCCTCGGCTAAAGAAACACCCTTGATAGCCTTTATTTCCCTGCCGATATCCAGCGAAATAACCTTGTCAATAAGTATAAAACGCATAGTTTCCTGCCCGTGAATCGTACCTCAATTAGTAATTCACTAACATCTTTATACAACTTTGTATTTTGTCTAAACGCCATACGCTATACTCTAACCGCCGATTTTGCAATTCTTTTTCCGGCCTTTTTTGCCTTTTTTATACTCGACGATTTTCGTCCCGGGAGAATTGGGATTGTTATTTGAAAATTTCACACAATTGATTATACTCTTGCGACTATGGAAATACACAGTGCTAAAATTCCGGATGTCAAGGCGATTCACGCCTTGATAAGTTCTTATGCCGAGCGGGACAGGATGCTGTTTTGCCCGATGGCTGATATTTACGAGAAACTGCAAACCTTTAGTGTGGCCGAGGTCGATGGCAGTGTGGTCGGGTGCTGTGCTCTGGAAGTCATCTGGTCAAACTTAGCGGAAATAAAATCCCTGGCAGTTGATGAAACGAAGAAAGAAAAAGGCGTCGGCAGGATGTTAGTAACCGCCGCCATCGAACAAGCCGTCAGGCTTGGTATATCGAAGGTTTTTGCACTTACGCTTGAGCCGGAATTTTTTGAAAAATTAGGCTTTGAGAAAGTTGAAAAAGAAACACTGCCGATGAAGGTCTGGAGCGATTGTGCCAAATGTCCGAAGCAGCAAAATTGTGATGAGATAGCAGTCGTAAAGGACGTATCTTATGAAGCTTGAGGCGGAAAACAAGTAACGAGCTATTGAAATTAACCTACTTGTCTGCGTTGGAACAGGGCGATAGACAATGCGAGAATGGCTGTTGTGTAGCACAAGGCATAAGAGGCAGTTATCAATATATATTTTACCGGCACCTGGCTGCCCTCATAAATCGCATCACTAATCCAGAAAATCTGCAAGTTCGGCACCAGATATCTGCCTATTTTTGCCCACAATTGGGTCTCGGCAAATCTACCGAAGGCATAATCGCTTACAAGACCCAATAAAAAAATCCCAATACAGCATGAGAGCGTTACTACAATATTAAATCTGGAGGAAAGTGCCACCGCCAGAGCCACCATTATTATTGCCGCCAACAGTAGCAATACCGAGCCGTAAATATCCACGGCGTTCATACCATTACCCTTAGGATTAAACTGCCATTTATTGTCAATAAAAATCAGAAATACAATGCCTAATGTAGCGAATATGCCGGTTAAAACGATTGCTGTTGACGAGAACTTCCACTCATAAGCATAATTAAAAAAAGCACTTAGCAAAAATACTGCGGCAAGGACAACCCCTGCTGTAGCGATAACCGTCCAGTCGTGCGGGTCATTTACCGTTTCGAGCACACCGTGCCTAATTACCATCAGCAGGGCGATAGTGCAGATATAGTGCGCCAGAACCACGGCAGAAGCGACTCCGAAAAACTTCGCTATAATGAATATCGGACGTTGAACAGGTTTGGTCAGGACGGTCAATATCGTCTTATTTTCCATTTCCTTGGCCACAGCACCGGATGCAGAAAAAATTGAAATGAACAAGCTGGTCAAAAAAAGCGTAGATAAGCCTATCTCGCGCAAGAGCTTGTTGTCGTCGCTCATTGTGTACATTGTCAAAGACGGACTGATAAAGAGCAAGAAAAGGGCGGCAACAATAATAATGGCATAGACAGGCTGTCTCAGGGTTTCTATGAAGGTATTTTTCGCTATCGTAAATAATTTATCCATCTGTCACTACCAATCCGCACGGCCAGTGCTGAGTACCGAGGTGTCGCGGTTTTATATAAGAACATAATTTTTTTTCAATTACCTCTATACCAGAATAACGATTATTGTTATATTACGCAACTTGTAATTTGTAAAGAACATACACAGATAATAAGTGAATACTGTGTTTGTGGATTTTTTGTTCGGAGTATAAATCGGTATAAAAAATGACAGTATCATCAAAACGCCCTGAACACATAGCGATTGTATCTTTGGTTTTGAGTGTGATTTTCTTCGGCATTGCCTTCTTCTTAGGCCGATGGAGCGGCTTCTTTGCCCTCTCTGCAGTTAGCTGGCTGATTCTCTCTTCGGCCCTGATTTGGCTGGTTTTATGTGTTCAATTCCATCAACGTTCCCTGGCAGAGCAGGAAAAACTCGATATGGGCCAACTGGTCAAGGACGAGAAGTCCTCGGCAATCTTTCAAGCCAGCGGCGAACGTGCCGGCTTATTCGCCACTGCTCAGCGGCACCTGCAAATACTCGAAAGATGGTTCATTCCCATATTCTCAACACTAATCGCCGCTTATGAAATAGGTCTCGGACTTTATTTATTAAAAGCCGTTATGAAGGGCCTTGAAGGTGAGCCGCAGCAACCTTTGCTTTGTGCAATTGGTATGACGGCCGTTGCCTTTCTGAGCTTTTTAATCTCTCGATATGCCACCGGCATGTCGGCTCAGCCGCAGTGGAAACCGTTAAGAGCAGGGGGCAGCACTCTTTTAAGCATAGCTGTTTTGTGCTTTGCTATAGCAATAGGTTTGGCATTGTCACAATTCAAGTCCTTCGTCGTGCTAAAAGTAATTAACTGGACTATCCCGATTCTGCTTGTTTTCATCGGCGCCGAAACCGCTTTGAATCTCATCTTCGATATCTACCGTCCGAGACTAAAAGGACAATACAGCAGAAGCGCTTTTGACAGCAGACTATTGGGGATTATCAATGAGCCGGGCGGAATATTCCGCAGCGCCGCAGGCGCCATTGACTATCAGTTTGGCTTCAAAGTTTCTCACACCTGGTTTTATAAGCTGCTCGAAAAAGCAATCGCACCTTTGGTTTTATTTGCCGTCATTACACTATATTTGTTGAGCTGTATTATCGTAATAGCACCCAATGAGGAGGCGATAATAGAGCGATTCGGCAATCCTGTAAGCAGCACCGATAAAGTCAGGCATATCGGTCCGGGACTGCATAGAAAATGGCCATGGCCGATAGATATCGCCTATAAATATCCGACGAAGAAAGTAATGGAGCTTAGTATCGGCTTTGTCGCTAAAGAGCAAAACGACGACAAAGTTGGGTATGGCCCGTTATTGTGGGGCCAGCAGCATTATGAGGAAGAACACCAGCTGCTTGTGGCAAGTAAACAAACAAGTATCTCCTCAGACGACTCGGCAGTGCCCGTGGGAATTGTTATTGCCGCTGTTCCAGTTCAATACAGAGTAAAGGATTTATATTCTTTCATCTATAATCACAACGAACCGAAAAAACGACTCGAAGCTATCTGCTATCGTGAGCTTACGAAGTTCGCAGCCAGCGCCAAAATCGAGGTTGATGATGAAGCCGACCTTGAACAGAGCCTGCTCGGAGCAGGCAGGACTCAGGCCAAGAACACATTGATACGTGAAATCCAGAAGGCCGCCGACGACGCCGGTTTAGGTATCGAAATCGTCTTTCTGGGTCTTCAGGGTATTCACCCTCCGACTGAAGTAGCGGCAGATTACCAGGATGTTGTCGGCGCGGTTCAGACAAAACAGGCACTTATCCTCGAAGCTCAGGCAAATAGAGATGAAAGTCTAAGTACACTTGCAGGTTCTGTGGAATCCGCTGACGAGCTGTACAGTCTCGCAGTAAAATATCAGCATGCCGAAAAAACAAACAGGACGGAAGATGTCGAAACGATTGGTAATGAGCTGGATACGGCACTTGAAGAATCCAAAGGCGATATCTTTCAGACACTGAGAGAATCTCAAAGCTATGCCTTTGAAAAAGCCACACTTGCAAAAGCAGCCGGCGAACGCTTCGACAGCCAGCTCAAGGCATACAGGGCAGCGAAAGAGATTTACACACAGCATCTTTGGTTAAATATGCTCGAAGAATCTCTTAAAAATATACGAAAATATATCGTAGCCGCAGATCCGAACGATAAGCAGATTTTTATAATCGATGTCCAGGAAAAACTCACACCAAATATATATGACATCGGTGGTTTTGAGGAGACCAACAAATAATGAAAAATATAGTCATTACAATTTTTATCGCATTAGTTGTTTTAATTATGGGTTTGTATCTGGTTTCTTTTCAGGTCAGAGAGACCGAGTCCGCATTAGTAACAAGATTCGGTAAACCTGTGCGTACAATCACCGAACCAAAACTATGCTTCAAGTTACCGGCCCCGATAGAACGTGTACACAGGTTCGACTCCAGGATGCATGTTTTTGAGGCCGACCTCGGAGAGACTACTACCAAAGGCGCCGTGCCGATTATAGTAAATACTTATGTAGTTTGGAAGATTAAGGAGCCTTTGAAATTCCTGAATTCTGTCGGCACCGTCAAGGAGGCCCAAGTCAAACTGTACAGCCAGATTACCGACACGCAAAACAGGGTAATCGGCCAGCATTCCTTCGGCGAATTTGTGAACAGCGACCCGGCAAAAATTAAATTCAAGGAAATTGAAGCCGAAATGCTCGCAGACCTTGAACAAACCTTGAGCAACGAATACGGCATTGAAATCAAGACCCTCGGCATAAAACAGCTCAAAGTAAATAAAGATGTCACAGTGAAAGTGTTTGAGCGGATGAAAGCTGCAAGAAGCCTCCGGACCAAAGCTACCATTTCCGAGGGCCAGGGCCAGGCAACCAGGATAAGGGGCGATGCCAATTTCAAGAAGTCTGTCCTGCTTACCACTGCAGAGGCAAGGGCCCTGGATATACGAGGGCAGGGTGATGCCGAAGCCGCAAGACATTATAAATTGCTGGAAGAAGATCCTGAACTCGCAATGTTTCTGCGTAATATCGACAGCCTGGGAAAGATGTTAAAGGAACGTTCAACTATCGTTATTCCGGCCGATTCGGAACCTTTCAAACTTTTAAAGGAAGCCCCGTCCCTGAAACCTAAACAGTAAGAATAACGTAAATTTTATTGTGCGAAATGAAATAAAAGTTACACAAGATTATGGCTGAAGAACATAAAAATAGTGATAAGGATTTACAACCAAAGACACCAGATAAATCCAGACCCGTAGAACTTGATGCTGCCGGCAAGTCGCTGTCGGAAGCATTGGGAATCAGCTTCGTCATCCTGAAAGTGATAATGGCAGTGCTTATCCTTGCTTTTCTGGCCTCCGGTTTTAAAACGGTTGGTTCCGACGAGCAGGCCCTTGTTTTACGATTCGGAAAGATTCGCGGAGTTGGCGAGGGCAGAGTTCTCAAACCCAGAACCCGACCGTACTGGATAATCCCATATCCGGTGGAAACGATGGTAAAAATCCCTGTAGAGAAGAAGGTGGATTTGGCCATAAGGCCTTTTTGGTATTACCAAAGTAAAGAAGAAATGCTAATGGATCCCTCTATCCAAAAGACCAGATTCCTGCCTGAACTGGACCCCGTAAAAGATGGTTATTGTATTACGCGAAGCGAAAGACAGGATGAGAACATATTTGGATCGAGTGGAAGTGACTACAATATCGTCCATTGTAAGTGGCGGCTAACCTATCAGATTGATGACCCCGTACGGTTTTTTAAGAATATTTACGTCAAAGATCTAAAGCCGGGCGATATTTACCTTGATGTTGTAATAGAGAGTATAACGCCGCTTGTGCAAAATATCTTTGAAGATGCGATAGTAACCGCAACAGTAAATTATACTATCGACGATATTATGTACGAGCAAGTAGCACGGCTAACAGAAGATATCAAAGGATTAGTGCAGGAAAAACTCAACACAATAGAAAGCGGCTTAAAAGTTGTGCAGGTACAGCTTACAGAAAAGACCTGGCCACGGCAGGTCGATAAGGAGTTTCAGGCATTAGTTACTGCCAGCCAGGACCGTCAAACAAAAATAAACGCCGCCCGGGCCTATGCCGAAAGCGCCCTGAATGAGACCGCCGGTCCTGTGGCAGAAAAATTATTTGCGGCCTTATATGATGATACAGTCAGTAAAGAAGAAAAGGAATTATTGTGGTCTCAATTGGCAGGAACAGCTCAGGAGAAAATCTCCCAGGCAATGTCCTACCAAAGTAAAGTCGTGTCAAACGCCAGAGCCAACGCCGAATATCTCAAGGTATTGCTTCCCGAATATCGCAAACATCCGGAGCTTGTTATTCAGAAAATCTATCAGGACGCAATAGAAAACATTTTCAACAATGTTGATGAGAAATTCATCATTCCAAAAGGGGCGGAATGGCGGATTCTGATAAACAGAGACCCCAAGTTAAAACCGAAAACCAACAATCAGCAAACAACGCCAGAGAATTAAAAATTAGCTGAATCTTAATATTCAAGAAAAATACAAAAGATACGAAATTATGGCTCACCAACATTTACATTTTCAGGATGACATCGCCGCCGAGCACACTCACGGC
>JACKQG010004443.1_pt1 | contig 16262 bp, 7 predicted proteins | sample 8237621 | NCBI WGS metagenome assembly JACKQG01 (sample SAMN15677084, study PRJNA649215) | marine metagenome | biome: marine; feature: Black Sea; material: saline water; isolation source: suspended particulate matter (SPM) from the Black Sea western gyre | collected 2013-06-09/2013-06-10 | depth...
TGGGTATGCGAAAGGGGGAATTGAGAGATATCGCATTTCTGTTATTCCGGGTGACTATATAAGTCCCATCTACCGAAAAATGAGTCGTAGCATCAGTCCCAATTTGGATCACTAGAGCCTGTTGTCTTATTAGAGGATGAAGGTGTTGGGTATGATTGGTTTGGTAAAGACGTCATATTTAGTCGGTTAATCAATATTGGATTTTGGGAAAGTTTGCATAAATTATTATATGGATATTGTTAAAGCAATACACAGGTCCTATTTTTGGTGTTTCCTAATCCCCGTTTCACTTTTGTATTCCAAAGGCGTTCTTGAGGGAACTGTAGTAGACAGCAAATCGAATGAGCCTGTAATTGGGGCGAATGTTTTTATTATTGAAACCGATGTGGGGGTAGTGACGGATAAGGATGGTTATTTTAAAATTGAATGGGGGAGAAAACTTCCTGTAGTTCTACAGATCTCACATATTGGATATATTACTCGCCAATTGACTGTTTCTTTACCAACACAGTTAAAAATCCGTCTTGTACCAAAAGTTCTTATGGGTGAAGAAGTAACAATTTTAGGGGAGAGAAGTCGATCACAAGCAGAAGCATCAACAGCTATGGATGTTATAGAGATTGAAGATATTAAATTACAAGGATCTAGGGATCTTGGGTCAGCTCTACGAAGAATCAGTTCTGTTGTCATCAATCAGAGTAGTTCTGGGGTTCAAACAATTAGCATTCGTGGGAGTAATCCTAATGAAGTAGCGGTTTTTCTTGATGGGGTAAAGATTAACAGTGCTAACACCGGGATTGCTGATTTATCTCAAGTGGATCTCAACTCCCTCCAGTGTGTAGAAGTTTTACGAGGAGGGAATGCTTATCTCTTTGGTCACGGGAATCTTGGAGGTGTTCTTAATTTGAGGTCACAAGGAGCCACAAAAAATTCTCTGTCATTAAATTGGGGAGAGGGTATGTCATACGATGATGATAGGGATCTATCTATAGATGGAGTAGGAATTCTTGGACCTTTTGGTTTGGGTGGTCGCTATTCATTAAAGTCTCGAGCGTATGCTGGCAGGACTCTTACTACTTCATTATTTGGCAATCTGTTTGGAGATGTGGAGATGCCCTGCGGAAAGATAAGTAGTCGGTTTTATCAGATGGAGAATGTTTTAACGTATCCTTCCGGAGAAGTTGCTATATGTGATAATCAGACCATTTTTTCTACCTGGTATCGGGGGAATATATGGAAGACTTCTGGATGGGAATTTTTTACTGGTAATAAACGTTGGTCTGAAGAAGAGAACTTTTTTGATAATATGAGTCAGCATCTGGATGATCAAAACCGAACTTACCGAATTGGAAAAGCACTTCGGATCCAATCACTGGATGCCAGTTTACAGCTTGAACGAGAGGAGCAAATATTTAAAGGCAGTCGAGATACTTATTGGTCGGATCTCAATTTATCAGTAGCGGGGGATGGGGATTTACGCCGACAGATTAACTCAATAGCAATGGTGGGTAGATGGATTACGGAAGGGGACAATCCTATCATAAGGCGGTTGCATCTGGAAATGAGTCTCCGGTTGGATAGATTAAATACGAATAGGGATCAGTGTCAGGTAAACACCTATTACGATAGTCTTGGATTCATTGATGATAACTTGACCGAGGTTATTGAGGACTTCGAAAAAAATCGGAAGACCGTGTTTGCCAGTCGAGTGGGATTCCGTATGGAAGGGTTGACAAACAAGTTCCGATATAGGGGTTTTGTAACGCAGGGAAACAACAAACGGCTACCTACCTTAAATGATCTATTTTTGAAGGCGAATACTAGTATTGAGTCGTTGCGTGACACCTATCTCTTACCGGAGTATTTAACAAGCACCGAGTTAAATCTAGAAATTTCATTCACAGAATTCTTGATGACACCCACAATATCTGAGCTAGAGCTTAATGTGGCATTATTCCGGAATAACTACGACAACAAGATTGGATACAAATGGATTATCAATGAACCACCAGTTCCCTATAACGAACCAACTGCGGATATCAATGGATATGAGGCAGGAATCTTAGCATCCTTTATTAATAATAAATTTCAGATACGGTGGAATGCAATAATACTGAATATTGAAAATCCCTACCTCTTTCCTAATAGACCAGGATATCGGTATGTTGTAACATCGGATATAAACTTGGACTGGCTGGTCATTAGTTATGATTATTTTAATGAAGGGGAGCAGTTTGTGTTGGGGAGTGGTTTTGGTCAGTTATTCCAGCCCCGTAAAAATGCTAACGTAAATATTACTTTGAAAAAAAAGTTATATGGAGTGAAACTAAGTTTGGCATACACAATACGTAATCTTATGTCAATAGATGATAATGGCGATGACTCTGATCTAAATCTTCTTTTTTATAACTATTATGATCAGTATCGTGAAATATTTATGTTACGAGTGAGTATTTAATGCGGCTGATAAGAAATAGAAGAAAAATATTAATTGTAGTCTTGGGATTAGTATTTCTTTCATGTGATCTACCATTTGTCCCAAAACCATCTAATGATGATACTATTTTTACACTTAATCACGATTATGATGGTAAGCGGGTGGTGGACAACATCCCTATTACACTTAGTTGGTCAGAGATAACAATTGATAATTTTCAAAAATTTACTATTTTTCGATCTATTAAAAAAAATGGCGAAGAAAATTGGGAACAACGGAATGTTATATACAATCCTTTAACCACTTCATACATAGATACGCTTGATGATGATGGGAAAATTCGTTATCGTATTCGGATGGAAGACGTAGATGGGAATTTCCGAAATGCAGAGACAGATCAAATAATTATCCAAACTACTTATGTTATTGTTCCAGAGGAATACGGTTCCTTACAAAATGCTCACAATACCCCGTTCGTCGATAATGGAGACACCATTTTTGTTTTACCAGGGGGCTATATGGGGCCGTTTGTATTTGAGGGGAAAAATGTATTTATCCTGAGTGAAGAAGGACCGAGTGAGACAATTTTGCGAAAACCTAATGGAAATATTGTTACAATAAACCGTGGTCAACTGGACGGATTTACTATTACAGATGGGAATGGATTAATGCTTTATGGGACCAGTATTATGACTAACTGTATTATCAATGGGATTCGGGCAACCGGTGTGACTGGAGGTATAATAGTGACAGATACTGCTGAAGTTTATTATTGTACTTTTTCTGAGAACAATACAGTCAATCTATTTGGAGAAGGATTGAATGGTGGAGGACTCATTGTTTCTGGTAATGCTATTGTTCGAAATTGCAGGTTTGAACAAAATTGTTCCAGTCTTTTTGGTGGGGGGATTGCCATTTACGATGAACCCACGATTACCAACTGTATTATAGGTAAAAATGTAGCGACAGAAGGGGGAGGTGGACTCTATATTGGTTTGTACTCTAATCCAATCATCCGAAACTGCGTAATTTTTAAAAATACCTCTGGTTTGCCTTACGGAAAATTCGGATCAATATACATCTATAAAAGTTCTTTTCATCTTGAAAATAGCATAATATGGGCAAATTCATCTTACGGTTCAAATAGTATGATATGGCGGAACACATTGTATTGCGATACTGATGAAGGATTGGGTACTTCAGGAACTGGCAATATAAGCGATGCACCTAAGTTCGTGGATGCTAACGCAGGCGATTTCCATTTACAGTCAAATTCACCATGTATTGATGCTGGTAATCCAGGTGAAAGCTACAATGATGTTGATGGTACTAGAAATGATATAGGAGCCTATGGTGGACCGTATGGTGATTGGTAAAACTCATATCCCCTGCCTGAAAGAATAGAATGAAGGCAAGGTATATAGTCTCCCCCAAATTCCGATATTAATATATAAAAACACCTCCTAAGTGTTTAAATTTATGATAGTTAAACAAACAATAAACTTCACTCAGGAGGTGAAAGAAAATGACTGGCAGAATATTACCATTTTTCGTCAAACAATCCAAAACAAAATTAACAGATCGCGGCAGTTTAGCATTGATAGATGAATTTATGACAGGAGTTGGGTTTAAAAAGAGACTGAATGAAGTATTTCCATTGCCCGGTTCAGGACGTGGAATTAACTTTTCTGATTATGTTCGGACGTTGGTCTATCATTTTTCAGATGGTGGGAGATATTTAGAAGAGATTAAAGAAATTAAAGAAGATACCGGATTTCAGAGTTTAATCAAGATAGCTCATATGCCGGGGAGTGATGCTGTAGGCAATTGGCTTCGTCGTATTGGTAAAAAGGGAGGTACACGTTATGTAGAAAGGGCAAATGATTATTTAGTTGACCGCTATATTCAAGAAATCAAGAATACCGATTTTATCTTTGATGTAGATGGAACTCTGATAGAGAGCAAAAAAGGAGATGCCACGTATAGTTACAAGGGTGAATTGTCCTATCATCCGATGCTGGGTTTTTTGTCAGACGGCAAGGACAAACCTGTGTGTTTTTATGCCAAGTTTCGCCAGGGAAACGCATCCGCCCAGGCAGATATTTTGGAAGCAATCCAACATACCCGAGCACTATTGCCTGATGGAAAGAAAATCAAATGTTTTCGTAGTGATAGCGCAGCCTTCCAGGCAAAGATCATTGATGAGTGTAATGACAATGATATTTATTACACGATTACGGCGGACAAGGATGTGAGTGTCATGGCTGCTATTATGAATATACCCTCTAAGGCTTGGAAGCCTCTTCATGATCGGTTAGACGGATTCAAGACAGGTCGTGAGGTGGCGGAGACGATCCATACGATGAATAATTCCAACCACAGTTTTCGATTAATTGTAGTGCGTGAGTTACTTGAGAAGCCTGATTTGTTTGGACATTATAAGTATTACGCTATAATTACCAATATTCCTGAAGACGGTTTGGATGGAATGAGTGCCGAAGAAGTGGTTTGGCATCATAATGGTCGCGGGAACTGTGAGCGTTATATTGAAGATACGAAATATGGCCTTACACTTCGGTATATTCCGTGTGGACAATTTGAAGCCAACGCCATGTACTACGGCATTGGGATACTCACATTCAATCTGTTAAAATTGATGCAAATGATGGTTCTCCCGAAATCGTGGCTGCACAGAACGGTTTTATCTTTGCGTAGAAAATTTCTACGCATGGTAGCAAAAGTGACTCACACGGGGCATCGGTGCTTTTTGCAAATTAATAAGACGACGGAAGAAATACGAGACATCATTCGTGTAAGAGAAAGGATATGGCTCTTAAGAGAGACATAATGACAAGTTGCTTAATCCGAAAACTTCAATGATAGATAGAATCTTGTGAATAGGTACATCCTGTTCCTGAAAAGCCTGTTGAAAAACAACTACGTTAACATTTAAATGGTTTGCAATTATTTCTGAATCTGTACGAATAGATTACAAATCACTTAAAAATATGATTCCAAACAACACTCAAAGTAAAAATATAACATTTTTTTCGTCAATATCGGATTTTGGGAAGGAAATAAATGTTGACAATTCTCTTAGTAATTAATATATTGTATTAGGCGAATATAGATTAAATGCGAGATAGGTTTCTTTAAAAATTATTGTTTAGTTATTGGGAAAGTGTTCAAGATACAATCTGGTTGTTACAAACACAAAATGAATAAATTAAACTAAGAGGTTAAAGATGAACAAGCAATTAGGGAGATTTACATTATTTATAATCTTTTCCATACAGTTAGTCTTTGCTGGAAATTTCGGGAAAATTATTGGTTATGTTACTGACAATGAAACAGATCTACCACTGGTTGGTGTGAATATATTGATTGAAGGTACAAATATGGGCTCGGCCACCAATGCTGATGGAGACTATGTGATTCTTCAGGTACCACCGGGGATTTATGATGTGTCAGCAGATTATATTGGTTATGCTAAGGTTATTACTCGGAAAGTAAGAGTTAGTGCTGATTTAACTACAAAACTCGATTTTGGAATGCGACCAGAAGCAATTGAAGGTGAATTGGTAACAGTTGTCGCCGAGAGACCGCTTTTTGAAAGATCTGCGACAAATGAAGTTCGTGTGGTCCGTAGCGAACAAATACAGAATATGCCTGTACGCGGATATAATAGTGTAGCTGCATTACAAACAGGTGTTGTAATGGATGATAACGAGGAACTTCATGTCAGGGGTGGACGTCGTGATGAAACTGCTTTTTACATTGATGGTGTTTATACAAATAATCCGTATAATCTTTCCCGTTCTGGTGAAATTCCCAATATATCGATGGAAGAACTATCAATGCAAATTGGTGGATTTGGCGCCGAATATGGTGATGCAAACGCAGGTATAGTTAATATCACGACAAAAACTGGTAGTGATCGCATGGAATTTTCCAGTGAAGCTATTACTGATGCTTTCTTGAGTTCTACCCCATCCACATTAAATGAAAAACCACTTGCTTTTTCTTACGGATACAATCTCTTATCTGGGTCCCTAGGTGGTCCTGTTCCGATGTTTAATTTCATCAGGTTTTATAGCGCTCTTGAATATTTATCAATGGATGATGCTGATCCAACCAGTGGATATTTCCCTGAATATACTGGGGGATTACTACTAAACGGTATGCCAAATAATGGGGAACCGTTTGTGGATACAAATGGCAACACAATTTATGATGTAGGGGAAAGTTTCACGGATCTTGATGGTGATGGAATATTCGATGCTTCCGATTATTTAAATGTTGATATTGATGATGTATCTTTTAAATATGGTCCTAAGAATGGGAATTGGAATAATCGTATTTCCTTTAATGGGAATGTCTTAATTGATCTTAACAAGCTAACGGGACTTGCCTGGAAATTGAAGGTTGGTGGGAATTATTATGGTGAGAAGAGATCTGACTATTTACATGCTAGAAGTTTATTTGCTTATTATAACGATGCAAGTAGTGCAAATTCAGTTGGGACGGATGGCAACCTGTTGCACAGATATAATATAAGCGAGGACCTAACCAAAACAATGTATGCTCAGCTAAGAGGTAATATTCCCGGCATTGAAAATATGTTTTTTTATCTACAGGTGAGCAAATTTAGTGATTCATATTTGTATTATGATCCAGTTTTAAAGAAAGGAGAGGGAACCTTTCTATATGATGACGGAACAATATCTGATGTAGAAGTTCCGTACATCCAGTACGGAAAAGTTACAGATTACTCCGGAATTCCTGAATGGCACTACTATGATAGAGATTGGGTATTTTGGGATGAGGATAGTAATGAAGTTATCTATGACTTTTATACCTTTGATACCACTAATAATATTTTTAATAATGATACGACTCTTATTTCGTTTCTGCGAATTGACAGTACCGATTTTACTAGTAGTTACTGGGTGTTAGAAGATACACAATACGTATTTAACAGAATTGATTACGGTGATACCTCTTGGATTAATCCTCTATATTCTGCCGTTGGGACATTACCTATGCCATTGGAAGAGTGGGCTTATTATACGATAACCGGATATAATTCATCACGATATGAGAAAAGGGAAACCGGGCATATTGGATATAAGGGTTCTTTAACCTGGCAAAAAGGGAAACATGAGTTGAAGACAGGATTTGAGTATCGAGATAATACTGTACGCTACTATCGGATAGCAGCTGGAGAACGACTAAGTAGGTACTTCCATAATATTCCCCCTTATTCGTCTGACCAAGATCGTTGGGCTTATGTTGATACTCTGGATGCGCTTGTGGAGAATAATTCTGATGGAATTTTAGATTACCTTCAGGATGATACAGATAGCTGGGATGGAGAGGATGTAAATGGTGATGGCTCGGTTGACTATGATGATTATTTTGATGACTATATATTTCAGGGATTCAAGTACTCCTATGCTGAAAATATTGGATATGATATAACAGGAGAAAAGAAGCTGGATAGTGGGATAAATGGAGCAAGAAAGCCACTTATTGGGGCTTTTTATCTTCAAGACAAAGTAGAGCTTGATGACCTGATTATGACTTTAGGTTTAAGGTATGATTATATTGATCCTGCAAACAAGATTTTCAATCCTAAAACTGGTGGGAATCAGAACATTACGATCACAGATGCTGGGACCATTGCAGAGACAGTGTATTGGAAAGATATAGATAATGATGGTGAAAAAGATCCACGTGAATATACCGAACTCAATCCTACTTCTGTAGATTCGGTTGGTCTATCACAGCAGATTCCTGCAGAAGCACGTACAATGTGGAGTCCACGAATTGGTTTTGCATTTCCGGTTACAGATAAAACGGTATTTCATGCTCAGTATGGAAAATATCTGCAGCAACCTGAGCTAAATCGTATGTTTATTAGTTATACACGTTTTCTATCTAATCTTCAACAGGGTAATTATACTACTTCAGCGAATCCAGAAATACAGCCAGTTAATACAACAGCGTACGAAATAGGTTTTAAGCAATTTATTACTCCAGATGTTAGTGTTGATGCAACCTTATTCTACAAGCAGATGTCGGGGTATATCCAGATTAGGAATATTTCAGCTCGACCTACTAGTTATGCGATTTATGTAAACGGTGACTATGGTACTGTAAAAGGATTGAGTTTCTCTCTGCATACAAAGCGAATTAATAATTGGCAGGTTGATGCAAACTATACTTTACAGTATGCTGGTGGAACGGGATCCAACTCAAGTCGTCAGTATTCCATCGCCTGGTTAAGCGGAAACTTTCCAACGTTTGTATCACCTCTTGAGTATGATCAGCGGCATACGGGAAATCTTACTGTAGATTATCGAACAGGAAGTAGAGGTATATTGCGTAACTTCGGTGTAAACGTACTCTTTCAGTTTGGAAGCGGATTTCGTTATACACCATCCAACCCAAGATCTGAAGTATTTGGCGGTTCTTTAGCGTACCATCCAACTGCAGCTCTTAATTCAGGTGTTGCACCCTGGACCTTTCAATGTGATCTCAGAGTGGATAAATCGTTTCGGGTTGGACCAACCAACCTGTCAGTATTTCTGTGGGTCCAAAATGCACTGGATCGTGAGAATATTGCATCTGTATACAACTCCACAGGTTTGCCGAACAATGATGGATATCTTACCATTCCAGGTGGTATGGCATGGCTTGATGGTGTTGCGGTAGGAGGTAGTGCATTTGGATCAGATTTATACGAATCACGAATTAACAATCCGTATAATTATTCTAAACCGAGAATTATTCGCTTAGGTGTAAGGTTGGATTTATAATGTAAGATTAATTGCTAAGTTGTCTTCACAAAACAATATTAGGAGATGATTAATGAAGCTAAATAAGACACTAGTGTTTGCAATAAGCTTAACCTTTTTATGGGGTGCTAAGCCAAATAATATCAATGAAAATGTTGAAAGTCTACCAGCTGGGATTCATAAGGCGATGGCAGCTGTGGAACGTACGATCTGGGATGGGAATCAGATTTCCACCTGGCACAGTAACAACGGTAATATTGTTGATCACCACCTTACCGGCAATGCAGGTCTGGAATGGCCTAAAGGAGGTGGTAAGACGGCCGTGTTCTGTTCCGGATTATGGTTGGCAAGTGGTAAGTCAAGGGAACCGGGTGGAGACTGGGAAGAAGAAATACGAACGGCTGCTGCAGAATACACAGTGGAGTTTGTTCCCGGTACAATTGACGGAGAAAGTGGTCATATCTATGAAATTCATAGAGTAGAACTGGAAGCTTTTCTTAATAACGATTACGCAACGTATTCACAGATGTCCGCTGAAATTCCAGTGACAATTGTTGATGAGCGGGTAACCATTACCGTTCAATTTCCGACAGATGATTTTAAGAATTGGCCTGTTGACCATGGTGCCCCATGGGTAGATGCCAACGGTGATGGTGAATATAATATTGAAGATGGCGACTATCCAGACATTCTTGGGGATCAATTTCACTGGTACGTTATGAACGATGGTGATGCTGCTATTCATACACCACTTTGGGGTACTGTACCAATGCGTGTGGAAATCCAAACCTCTGTCTTTGGGTACAACCAGGCCGGAGCTCTTGGTAATATTCTATTCACTCGATGGGTTATTATTAACAAGGGTTCTACGGAATTAGACAGCGTGTTTGTTTCCATTTGGCACGATGATGATGTTGGAGATGCCGAAGATGACTTTGTAGGTTGTGATACAAGCAAAAGTCTCGGTTACACGTATAATGAAGGTGAAGATTCTCATTATGGTGTCGAAGTACCGGCTGTTGGTGCTGACTTCTTTCAAGGACCACTGGTTCAATCTGCGGGAGATTCAGCGTCTATTTTAACCTGGTCGGCTGATAGTAGTTATTATGTTCGTGAGGTTCTTGGTTACAAAATGCTCCCTCTTACATCTTTTGCGAAATACATCAATGGAGACCCACTATATCAGGATCCAGAAACATCAGAAGAAGCGTACCGGTATATGAATGGCCTTGTTGGTCTTACGGGTGAGCCTTTTGTAGATCCAACTACGGGTGAACCATCCGTATTTGTTCATCCTGGCGATCCAGTTGCAGGGACGGGATGGATCGATTATGACTCTGGTGATCGTCGTTATCTTATGACATCTGGTCCTTTTTACCTTGGTCCTGGTGATATTCAGGAAGTAGTCGGTTGTATTATTATTGCTGGTGGTTCTAACTGGGCAAAATCCATTACAAAACTGAAATATTTTGACGACTTTGCTCAAGCTGCCTTTAATGTTAACTTTGATGTTTGCTCACCCCCGATTCCATCTGTATCCGTTGCACAGTTAGATGAGAAGATCGTTCTCACATTCCAAGAGGGGAGTCAAAGCATAGAGGGATATAGCTGTGCGGACTATACCTTTGAAGGGTATAATATTTATCAGGGAGAATCATTAAACGGTCCCTGGACGCGCATCGGGACATACGATATAGTGAATAATGTAAAAGTAATACTTGACCAGGTTCTGGATGATGAAACCGGTGAACTCATAGAGGTACCTGCTCAATTTGGGACAGACTCTGGTCTTGATCACCAGTTCCAGATTGAATATGATAAAGTTCGTGGTTCTGGGCTTATCAACGGCAGAAAATATTATTTCTCTGTAACGGCTTATGCATACGATCCTGAAGCAGCTCAACGTGTCATTGAAAGCCCGATTGAAGCAATTATAGCCATTCCTATGGAACCCGGGTTAGGTGCTGATTTAGCTGCTACATCAAATGACACGATCGATGTAGAGCACACATCTGGTATCGCTGGAGCATCTGTAGTCGTTCAAGTGGTAGACCCATATCAGTTGACAAATGATGATTATGAGGTGTTTTTTGAATATGATTCTGTATCAGAGGAAAATAGCTGGAGTCTTGTAAACATTACTGATTATGATACAGTTATCTCCAATGAAACACGGCTCCTAAAAGAATCAATTAATATCACTGATGGGTTTATTTTGACATTTAGCGATGCCACGTTTGAGGCGCCTACAACTTCCAACCGTACTGTACAGACAGTAGATGCTGATTCAGATACTAATACACAAATACTCTATTCGGAGGATAAGGGAATCTGGGCTGATTTTATGGGGGGATATGGATTTACTGGCGGAACTAACGATAAAAGTCTATTGCAAAAAGATATACGGTTTGTATTTACAGATGAGCCACAAAAGGGGTATTATTGGAACGGTGCAGCGCCCAACTTGGAAATGAAAGATGTCCCATTTGAAGTGTGGACTGTGGAGGATTCAGTTCGCATAAATGTTATGGCTTGGATACTCACAGGTGGGAAAGATGTGGTATATTATGAGGATTATGAGATCGATCCGGGGACTGGGGATACGTTATCCACATTTGGGCGATTTTGGAACCACCAAATTGTTCCTATTTATGAACCGTATGATACTACTGCTTCCTATACCGCCTGGGATGAAGGTAGTGAATCTCTGGGTTGGATTATGGTATATAATAAAGACGATACAAAATTCATTGCGGGTGATGAATTTGAAGTAGGGTTTAATAATCCTATTTTCCCGGATGTGGATGAGTATGAATTTACCATCTCAGGTATGACAACTGCATCGAGTGATAAGATTGACTCTCAGCTGGATGCTATTAATGTCTTCCCAAATCCATATTTTGGTCAATATATGGAAGAGCGCAATCCACAGAATCGGCAAGTTATTTTTACTCATTTAGGAGTTGGAAGTCATACGATTCGCATCTTCACACTGGCAGGTGATTTGGTGAGAAAGATCGAACAGGAAAATGTATCTGAGAATGATGTGGACAATCTGATAATTTGGGATTTAAGGAACGATTGGGGTATTCCTGTAGCATCAGGTATGTATATTGCTCATATTGAAACACCGTACGGTGAAAAAATATTAAAACTGGCTGTGATTTTGCCAGAAGAACGATTGGACGTATATTAATAATATAATATTGAAAAATGGGGATTAAACATATGTTTAAATCAACGCATTTCCGTAATCTATCGATAATCTTCATCCTAGCGCTTTTTATTGTTAATTTAGCAGAAGCGGGTAGTAAAAGACGTCGTGGAACCGCAGGAGCGCAGGAATTATTAATTCCTGTTGGTGCCCGGAATATTGCTATGTCTGGTGCCTTTGTAGCAGGTCTTAGTGGTGTTGAAGCGGCAGCATATAATCCTGCTGGTGTGGCAGGGATGATGAGTAATGGTCAAGCAATGTTTTCCCGAAACAATTGGATTGCGGATATTAATGTGAATTACGCTGCAGTAGCATCCAATTTTGGTGGGAAGAACTTCTTCGGTGTAACTTTCCGAAATATCGATTTTGGTGATATTATGGTAACAACGGCCGAAGAACCCGATGGAACCGGTGAAACATTCTCACCTAATTACGTAACCATTGGGTTTTTATTCTCTCGGAAAATGACAGACCGAATACTTTTTGGTGCGGATATTAAATTCGTTCACGAAGGCATTATGCGTGAAAGTGCTAACGGGTTTGTGATTGATGCGGGTGTACAGTATACGACAGGCACTAACGGGATACGACTCGGTGCCACCGTTAAAAATCTTGGCTTGAATATGTGGTTTAATGGTCCGGATCTTGAGGGAATGTATCAACCAGAGGGAAGCGAACCTGGATCAAGTAATGAACCCCGTCGTGTCCATTCTCAAGATTATGAGATGCCTACTAGCCTTGAATTAGGTGTTTCTTATGGTCCAGTCAATTTGGGGATAGGCAATGTGACCCTTGCCACATCTTTTTTAAACAACAACTTCTCTTTCGATGAATATCGCCTTGGAGGAGAGTTTATCTTTATGAATATGCTCTATCTCCGGGGTGGATTTGTCATTGCGTTTGATCCTGAACCGTTTGGTGCTGATAATATAGAAGGGACAGATGATGACGAGGAAGATGAGCAGTGGATATATGATTCAGAAAAGTTTCTGTTTGGACCCTCTTTTGGATTTGGACTTAATTCCGAGAAAGTAACAGGGATGGATCTTACCATTGACTATGCTTACCGTTCCGCTAAGTGGTTTGAGGATTCGCAGTGGATTACGATTTCACTAGGTTTTTAAGAAGGTTAAAACTTACGTCCTGATCAGCAAAGATAGTCATGCGACAGGAATCACAGGTGTGTTGAGATACTTTGCTTCAGGAGGTTAGATACGAAGAGGGGTAATAGTAAAAATGTTTGAAGTAATACTATACTCCTCTTGAAGTTCACGTGAACAATATAAATAAGGAGTTAACATGAACAGAAAGATGATAATGATTATCGTGTTGATGTTTGCCCTAACATGGTCTTTAACAGCAGCAAATATGGACATAGCCAGTGAGGACAACAGAACGAATTCACACGTAGCGATTGATAACAGGTCATCTGAAGCGGTTATCCCTGATGTGCCGGAGCTCATGGAGGACGATGTAATAGTTGTTTGGCCCAATAATGAATACAAGAACGTATACATTAACGGCCGTAGTACAGCTGATACTATGTTTTACTGTTCGGCGCCAGGAGCTTGGTTCAGTTTCGTACCTGGTGAGTTTGAGTTAGTTATGTACAAAATGGAAGCTGATGGTATCATTAAAGGGATAAACCCCCACGTCTACGCGTGGGCTGATACTTCTGCTACTTCTCAAGACCAAATGGAAGTTAGTATCTGGACTGTGACATACCCGATGGGGTCTGATGGTAATCCGTATCCCAGCACTTTCGTAGATGGTAACGGATGGGCAGGATACTATTGGGATGGTGTGGATAATACCAGGCCCTATTTCCAGACTGCTGGTTACCTCGATTACTATGGAGACGAGGAAGAGGAGGTAGGTCCCTGTGGTGGAGAAGCTGCAAACCCCGCTGCTCAGGATCTTGTGGCAACTCAGGTCTGGCCAGCTTCACCTTTCATACATGCCACATTCACACCTACTACAGCACCGGCGGGAGAAGATAACTGGATAGCTACCATCGACTATGGAAGTGAACCCACATTCCTGCAGGATGAGTGGGTTGGAATAGTGATAGAAAACCAGGGGGATAGTGTTGAGGCGAGTGGTTTCAGGTACTGTGAAGGAGATGGGCTTGTAGATCCTTGGGTATTTGCTAAGTTCTACAATCAATGTGATGGTACATCTGGTGAAGGTGGGTGGCATATCCGTCACTGGATACTGGATTGGCCAATGGCTGTTGAGCTTACCGGTGACAGAGGCCCTGTCTTCCATTCTTACACCATGCTTCCCACAACGCTTTCTACCGGGGATCGTACGGTTACTGCTGTTATTACTGATGACAACCCATCAGGTGGTGCTGCGGGTATTGCAAGCGCGAGCTTGTTCTACACGACAGATACCGTCTATACAGAAGTAACCTTGACAAACACAAGTGGTGACACATTTACAGCTGACATACCTGGTCAGGTACCAGGAACGATTGTTACCTACTATCTGTCAGCCACTGACGTAGGTACCCCGCCAAATACAACTACGGTCACGGCAGTTACTTACAGGATATTTGAGCCAGTTGAGGATAACTTGTTCATCTATAATAGCGATCTGTTTGCATCTTGGATTATGGGTTATTATCTAATGGGTGTAGAGGATACACTATTTGCGACTGATTTCTGGGCTTATGGTGGAGGAACGGCTGAACTCTTTGGCAACTATAACACCATTATTGAAGTTTCCGGTGGTGGACCTATTTTCTGTGATGATACAGATGACCTGAGTGCATGGTTGGATGAGGGTAGTAAAAACTACATCTCGGCTGGTGATGAGTGGCTGGGCGCCTGTTTCTATGGATGGGATCCGGTTGATATTGTAGCTGGTGAATTTACATATGACTATCTTGGTTTGGACTACTACTATCCAGATATTAACTATTCTACAAGCGGTGACCAGAGTGGAATCTCCAGATTGATTACTGTTGCAGATGATGATATTTCTGGAGTCCTGCATACATTCCTTGGGGATTCATTGAACCTGAATTATAATCCAGACTATGAGATTGGTGCGGACAACTGGTTGGACGGTGTCGAACCTACCGTTGATGCCAGTGTTTCCTTCTATGGTGTCAGTGGTATTCTGGATTCCCTTGGTGTACCAACGGGTACCGATACACTGCCATCAGCTACATATATGGAGTTGGCCAGTGGTAGTAAAACCGCTTGGTTCGGTTTTGATGTTCTGAGTGTAGATGCTGGTGTCGGTGCCGGGCACGATTATTGGATTGGTATTTATCCGGAAGGTCCGATTCCACAAACTCTAATGTGGATGGATGCTATCGCAAGTGTTGATGATGATGCGCAGGTTCCATCAACCTTTGCTCTTCATCAGAACTATCCGAATCCGTTCAACCCGGTGACTTCCATTGACTTCGTGCTTCCAAGTGATGGTAATGTTACTTTGACGGTTTATAACCTGCTTGGTCAGCAAGTAACCACGCTTGTTAACGATTTTCGCAGAGCAGGCACACACACTATTACCTGGAACGGTAGGAATGAACTTGGTCGGGATGTCAGTACTGGTGTCTATCTGTACAGGATCGATGCTGGTGATTTCTCGGCAACTAAGAAGATGGTCTTACTTAAGTAAGACTTCATTTCGACGATTAGAAAAAGGGCAGCTTTTTTGCTGCCCTTTTTTGTTTGCCTTGCATGCAAACATATCCGATGGACAAGTTCATTGAAAATTGAACAAACATCCTGTCGCCCAATCGGATGGGAAGACAATACGAAGGTTCACCCTGTGAAATAATTGCTTCGTATTT
>JACKQG010004444.1_pt1 | contig 16258 bp, 10 predicted proteins | sample 8237621 | NCBI WGS metagenome assembly JACKQG01 (sample SAMN15677084, study PRJNA649215) | marine metagenome | biome: marine; feature: Black Sea; material: saline water; isolation source: suspended particulate matter (SPM) from the Black Sea western gyre | collected 2013-06-09/2013-06-10 | depth...
GCAACAGCATAAAAGATTTTGTTTAACTTTACTCCTCCTAAAAAACCATTGATATGAAAAAGATATTATTACTAACGTTTTTGCTTTTCACTTTTAACTCATTTACTCAACCTATAACAAGAGGCCCTGATATTGGAGAGATTTATTTCATTGGATACACAGTAACACAGGGTAATCATGGAATTTATAGGTCTACCAATTTTGGTGAAAGTGCAATTTGTGTTGATAGTACAACTCAAAACAGCATGAGTATAGCTGCGATTGAAGCAGATAAAACCCCAGGTGGGCTTTACCTTGCTACAACAGGCCAAAGCCTGTATTATTCAGAAAATTACGGAAGCCAGGGTAGCTGGATTTATAAAAATTCTGATATATATTCAAGAATTTGTAGTGGTAGATTTGAAGGCGAAATCTTTAATTCTATTTCTTCCCACAGCAATGATTATGGAAATAGCTTTATTCCTCATTCTCTAAATGGATATTTCTGTACATCAGTTAAAGATACTGAAATAGATTATTCGGATAATATTGGTTATTGTATTTCTGAACTTTATGGTGTTAATGATACACTATATTTTTTTATTTCTTATGATAACTTTGAGAACCTTGAAGTCCAATACAAATTTAACTTTAATTGGTACGATTTCACTGATATATCAAGAGGAAATAACGAAGGTGAAATTTATCTCCTTAATAAAATTACTGAAGAATTATATTTAAGCCAGGATTATGGGGCTAACTGGGAATTAAAAAACCAATTTACCTGCCCAAATCTGCCAGTTTCTGGAATAACCGGAGGAAGACAAAATGGCGAGCTCTTTTTGCATGTGGTTTATATTCAATTAATGAGCCAGCGCCGTCATGTCTATATTTATCACAGCCTTGATTATGGTGAAACTTTTACAGTTTATCATCCTATAGCCATTGGCCCTGATCCGATATATGCAAATTTCATAGCAGAGGATACACTCGTTGAACCGGGCGACACTGTTCAGTTTACAGACCTGTCGAATGATGCAGAAACATGGGAGTGGGATTTTGACAATGACGGCACAATTGATTCTTACGAACAAAATCCAACTTATACATATCAGGATACAGGATATTACACGGTTAAACTTTCAATCACAGGCTATGGAGGAGTAATTGAGGACTATGGTATCAGGTATGATTATATTCATGTGGATGATTTAACAAATATGGAAAATAGTTTTTATCACGAAAATAATATTAAAGTTTATCCTGTTCCTGCAGACAATAATTTAACAATTGAAACAAGGAAAGAAATCAAAAAGATTTCAATTTACACTTCAAAAGGAGACATGATCAAAACAATTGAATATAATAAACCGAATTTCCGGAAAAGTAAACTATCAATTTCAACTTCTAATTTTACTACCGGGGTTTATTATTTCAAAATTGATTTTCAAAATTATTCACAAACAAAAAAAATCATCATAAATCATTAAATCCCAAAACAAATGAAAACAAAAACATTAATTTTCGCAGCTCTGATTATTTCTTTCAGTGCAAATTCACAGGATTGGGTTGAGTTCTGCCCGTCCGAAACAATAGCACCAACTTATAACCAATTATCTTCAACGGATACGATAGTAGAGTTTGAGGTTTTGATACCGGGAATGTACGCCACCGAGGTTGATAGCTTTCAGCGGGTAAATATACCTGAATATGTAAAATTCGATTCCACCGGCTGCCCTGAAATACCAGTTGTTTCGTTTTTAGTAGCTGTACCTGAATGTGGTTATGTTAATAATATTTCTTAAATTTATGCTTTGATTTTAAAACCATTTTAATATGAAAAAACTAATTCTCTTTTCAGTATTCTTTTTATCAGCATCACAAGCCTTACCTGATTGGTTTATAACCAGAGGCCCGGTACCCGGTGAAATTTATTTTATGGGGGGTACACATACCGGATATGGTTTATATCATTCTACCGACTTTGGCGAAACGGCTGTCTGTGTCGATTCTACTACCCAGTTAATTATGACAATTACTGCCGATAAAACACCCGGAGTTATTTATTACACCAATTTGGTAGAAGCCTTATATATTTCTTATGATTATGGAAACCAGGGATCATGGCAGTATAGAAATTCTGGAATAAATCTACAAATAAATAGCGGTGTAATTGAAGGTACTATATATAATGCTTTTGTATCTCATAGTAGTGATTATGGTAATAATTTTATGCCACATTCTTATAATGGCTTTTTTGGAAATACAATTGATGTAGAAATTGATAATGAAGCTGATATTGGATATGTATTGGTAAATAAGTTTGGAGTAAGCGATTCATTATTTTTATTAAAATCAACTGACAATTTTGAAAATTTAGAATTGCAACATTCTTTTCATACAGAATCGAATTATGGAAGTTTAAGAAGGTTGAGCAGGTGCTTTTATCAAGGTGAATTATTTTTCTTTAAAGGTTCAGAAGGCCGTTTACTTATTTCTCAAAATTTTGGAGAAGAATGGTATGAAACAAATTATTTTAATAAATCGTTGGCAATTGCGGTAAATGATATTGTTGGGGGTAGAACTGAAGGCGAAATTTATTCTCTATACCTATTTTCTAGCATGTCAGGTATTAATACACATATATATATTTTACGTTCAATTGATTATGGAATAACTTATGAAGTGCTACATCCATTCGCAAAAGGACAGGAACCTTTACTGTCTCAATTTTCTGCCAAATCTGTAGACAATGACATCATCATTATAGATATTAAAACAATTGACAGTGTTTACTTTGTTACAGGTGAAATGCCTTTGGATGTTCAGTTTTACAATTATTCTATCGGTGATATAAATTTGTACGAGTGGGATTTTAATAACGATGGAATTGTAGATTCAAACGAAGAAAATCCTATCCATACATACACTGATACTGGATGGTATTCAGTTGATTTATCTGTTTATGACGATTACGATACAAATTCTTTTTTAAGGGAGAATTACATTCATGTTGTCAAAACCACAGGAATTACGGATATCTTCCAACCCGTACTAAATAACTATCCGAATCCTCTCGATAACACAACCACAATAAATTATTACGTACCGTACCGATGCAAAATTTCCTTTGAAATATTAGATATTCTCGGAAAGGAAGTTATGAATATAAACCAGGGGTCAAAACAAAAAGGCGAACAAAAGATAACAATTGATTTATCAAATTTTGCGCCAGGGGTTTATTATTATGTTTTAAAAGCTGATAATAGTGTTGCGGGTGTCAGGAAGATGGTGGTGAAGTGAAGATTTACGATTGACGAAAATGATTTGAATTAATATCAAAAACAAAAGAATTTCAGGAATGGATAAAAACGAAATTATCGAAAAAGAGCAAATAGCCCCCAACATTCATTCCTGTACTGTTGATGCCCCGGGAATTGCTAAAAAAGCTCTTCCCGGACAATTCGTTATTGTTATTCCTGATGAGTATAGTGAAAGGGTTCCGGTTACAATTGCCGATTGGGATGCAGAAAAAGGTTATGTTACCATCATTTTTTTAGAAATAGGCGCATCTACTCAACGACTGGCAGAACTTAATACGGGAGACGATATCTATTCTTTCACAGGACCACTTGGAAAGCCTTTTGAAATTGAAAATTTTGGAACTGTCGCTCTGGTGGGAGGCTGTTATGGTATTGGAGGAATCTACCGTGCAGCCAAAACATTAAAAGAGAATGGGAATAAAGTAATATGTTTTTCTGAAGCAAGAAGTAAATTTTTACTTTATTGGAATAAAAAATTAGAGGAAGTTGCTGACGAAGTGAGATATTCAACCGTTGACGGTTCCCTTGGCTCCAAAGGACATTCTTTTGATCTTCTCGAAGATAATTTGAAATCGGGCGAACATTTTGACCGGATCATGGCTGTTGGCTGCACTTTTATGATGTACAGGGTTGCCCGGGTAACAAAACCTTTTGGTGTTAAAACCATAGTTAGCATGAATCCGGTTATGATTGACGGAACCGGAATGTGCGGCGCCTGCCGGCTGGTGGTAGAAGGAGAAACAAAATTCGCCTGCGTTGACGGACCTCATTTTGATGCTCATAAGATTGACTGGAATATAGTTTCAGACAGACGAAAGGCATACCTTGAAGAAGAAATAATATCAAAAGAAAGATAATATTGATTGTTGGGTTCTACTGCAAATATAGTAGGAAATTGAAAATAACAAATTACAATAATCAAATATCAAATAAATTACAAAATCCAATATCAAAATCTCAAACTGCCGGTTCAATATCTCCAGCACTTGGGTACAAAGGCAGGTTTGGAATTTGAAGTTTCAAAAATTGGAATTTATTTGATATTTGATGCTTGCTTTTTGGAATTTATTAGAGCTATTCCAATAAATAAGTAGTAGAACCTAATATTTTAAAGTCTTCTGAAAAAATAAGTTTTTATAAAGTAAAAATGACCGATAAACAACCATCAAAAAAACCTAAAATAAGTCCGAAGAAAACTCCTATGAGGGAGCAGCCGCCTGAAGAGCGTGTAAATAATTATGATGAAGTACCTTTCGGATACTCCATCGAAGAAGCTGTTACGGAAGCAAAACGCTGCCTTCAGTGTAAAAAGCCATTGTGTGTCCAGGGCTGTCCGGTAGAAATTGATATATGTGAGTTTATTGGTTTTATTGCTGAAAAAAAATTTAAGGAAGGAATTGTAAAGCTCAAGGAAAAGAACATTCTTCCGGCTATTTGTGGTCGCGTGTGCCCGCAGGAAGAACAATGTGAGAAACAATGTATCTTAGGGAAAAAGAACGAACCTGTAGCTATTGGCAGGCTGGAAAGATTCCTTGCCGACTGGGAACGGAACCGGGGCGAAATTGAAATACCTCCAAAACATAGACCTACGGGGAAAAAGGTTGTAGTTGTCGGAGCTGGTCCGGCAGGAATTACAGTAGCAGCAGATTTGGTTAAACTCGGTCATAAAGTTGATATGTTTGAGGCGCTTCATAAGCCAGGGGGAGTGCTTGTTTATGGCATTCCCGAATTCAGGCTGCCAAAGGCAATTGTTTTTAAAGAGATTGATTATTTAAAAAAGCTTGGAGTAAACTTATACACTGATACGGTTATCGGAATGATAAAAAGCATTGATGAGCGTTTGTCTGAGTATGATGCAGTGTTTTTAGGAACAGGTGCAGGTTTGCCATGGTTTTTAAACGTACCCGGAGAAAACCTGAATGGGGTTTATTCGGCTAATGAATATCTTACCCGTGCTAATCTTATGAAAGCATATCTTTTTCCTAAGTATAAAACCCCAATTATTAAAGGTAGAAGAGTAGCCACTGTGGGCGGAGGGAATGTGGCTATGGATTGTGCTCGTACTGCTTTGCGTCTGGGAGCTGAGGAATCGATTCTCGTATATAGGAGAGCAAGGGAACAAATGCCTGCCCGTGAGGAAGAAATACATCATGCCGAACAAGAAGGTGTTATATTTAAGTTACTCTCAAACCCGGCAGCTTTTCGTGGTGATAAAAACGGGTGGGTGAAAGAAGCGGAATGCATTACAATGAAACTTGGCGAACCTGACGATTCAGGCAGAAGAAGACCTGTGCCTGTTGAAGGGGCAAATTTCAGGTTGCCGATAGATGTGGTAATAATTGCCATAGGGAATAGCCCGAATCCCCTGATACCTTCGACAACAAAAGATATTGAAGTTTCAAAATGGGGAACCATCATTACTGATCCTCAAACCGGAAAAACATCGAAAAAAGGAGTTTTTGCCGGTGGTGATGTGGCAACCGGCGCAGCAACCGTTATTCTTGCTATGGGAGCAGGGAAAATTGCTGCCCGTGGTATTCACGAATATCTTAAAACAAGTAACTGGTAATTGTAATCAAAAATCTAAAAATTGCCTACTGCCGACTGCCAACTTTATTTCTACCATTCATCACTGTCTTCGAGCTTAATGTTGTATAAGTCTTCTTCGCTCAATCCATGCCATCTGCAGCCTTTTTTTGTACAAATGTAAAAATCGATCAGTTTTGTGCTGCTGCTAACATTAATTTTAGCAACTGGTGAACCACATTTTCCACATTTTTTTTCTATATCCACAAGGCTGGTGTCGCAATGTAAACATCTAAGGTCGCTTATTGTCTTGTCTTCGGGAAGAAAAATTGTGGACTTAGAGGTAAATACATTAAGGTACGGGCTTAACATGAGGAAACCTTCTTCCCCGTTAATTATTCTCAGCTTCAGCATATCATCTTCAATTAAACTTTTCCGGCAGTGAGGACAATAGCTTTGAAGAAATGCGCCGGTTTCTAAAATTTCATCATGTTCATCTTTTTTCTTTTCTGTCTCTGTGGTCTCAACTTTATATTTCTCCGGTCTGTCGTCTGCCGGATATTTTCTACCCCTGAAACCGTATTCCTGGTAAAGTTTTCGCAAAGCCTGGGATAAATCCTCAAACTCAACGTGATGATTTTTGCAACCACTTCTGGAACAAATGCTTACTTTACCTCCCATATCGAGGTATGATGTTACCATTTCGGCTCCGCATGTCATACATTCAACTTCTGTGTTTAATAATGATTTACAATGCGGGCAGAAAAATTTTACTATCTCACCTGCCGGCAGATCAATATCGCTTGAAAAATTATAACTGCCATAAATAGAACTGAGATTGATAATACCTTTATTTTCTTCTGATTTAATATTGAGCAAAATACTGGGTTCGTTATCAATAAGGTGTTCTTTGTCCATGAATGATTCACCACAAAAAGGACATTTTAGGTTTAAAGCTACAAATTCATACATGATGATACTCCTTTTTTTAATATAACATGAAGTAAAATTTTGTCAGTACAATTATAAAGATTATTCCTTTAATATACTAAAAGGTATTTATTATGAGCCAGATCAGTTTAAGTTGATTGTGAATTTAATTTATTGAATATCAAATCAATCATTAATTCTTTTGACCAAAATTAAAATGTAATTTATAAATAGTTTAAATAAGCAATTATCATATTAAGATTATCGTGTCATTTTGTTATCACCGAAATCCTCTTCTTCCCATCCATCCTTACCTTAATAGGTTTCTTGAAGCGGACATGCCGGAAAAATTTTGTTTTTTGGATTAGTTCCTGTTTATCCAATATGTCATAAGTAATATAACTTCCCGATTTTTTGGGCTGAACGGAGAAATAGCCTACGTTCATCGAGGTAACGTTATGGAAGAAATGTGATCCTGACGAAGCATCTAAAGGATATCCTTCAAGGCTGGTTTCAACTATTACTTTTGCGTTTGATATTTGCGGCCAGTCAACCGGAATGCCGATCCATTTATCACGTGTACCCCATCTGCCGGGTCCAATCAAAACATATTGTTTGCCTTCTTTATCCATTTGATTGTTCAACTGTTCGATCTCTGATGCCATTTCTTCAGTTTTCGATTTATCAAACACATCATTATCTATATATATAACATCACTGATATTTTTGATCAATCCGTTACCCATTCCTTTTTCAGCATAAAGAATAATATCTTTTTTCGTGACTTTATCCATATCCACGTTATAGTCCTGTACGTTACCTATCATCGGTTTTATTTGTAACAGGTAGAACGATGCTTTATAATCCTTGTCTTTATTCAGATCAATAGCAAACTCGATTTCAACAGGAGAGCCCAGAGCTTCTTTCACAATATCGAGGACAATTTCAATTGTTTTTGCCATTGGAATATAATTATACTTTAAAATATTGGCAAAATTAACTATTCTTGGTCCCGGCTTGTCTAACCCCGCGCTAATCGTGTTATTATCAATATTATAAACGGATGCGCAGTGCTTTAATGTACCATGCCGTTCTGCCTCGTCAATATCGGGTTTAATAAGACCGGCAGTATCTCCTTCCAGAAGATTCGGTTTTTGCTTTTTCAAATCCACCGCATAAAACTGAACCTGTGAATTTTGAATTTGATCTTTTGGTGTCAGGATTTCAGTGGATGGGTATTTAGGCGAGAACCGGTAAGCATTTTCACCTTCAACTACATATTTGCCAAGTCCGAAAGCGGCTACTGCAAATCCTTCCTCGGGTTTCATGTGGGCAAAAGGATAGTAATTGCACGATTCTGCCACACCGCTGATATGAGGATAAAACATATCACCGTATTTATTACCGACTACCTCCTGTATCACAACCGCCATTTTCTCCTCTTCAATTTTATAGTTTACGGCTTTAATGTAACCGCGGGCTACATCGGAATAAACAGAAGCATAAACCAGCTTAATAGCATCCATAACCTGCTGAAGCCTTACATTAATATCAGGGTGATTGTTGGGCAACAGGTATGTTTCAAAAATGCCGGCAAAGGGTTGCATCAAACTGTCTTCGAATAGCCCTGATGATCTTATGGCAAGAGGTTTTTTCAGCAATTTAAGACCGGCTTTCAGTCTCTTGATAAGAGTATTGGTCAATTTGCCTTTCAAGAAACATCTTTTTACTTCTTCATACGATATATCTTCGGTTTTTACATAGTGCAAATTATTATGATCTAAAAAATATTCAAACTCATCCGCTCCGATGATAGAAGTCCGTGGAGCACGGATATTGATATTTGGTACAAATTGTGAGAAATCAAGATTATAGATCAGCGAATTTATAAAAGCCAAGCCTCTTCCTTTACCACCCATGGCGCCTTCCGATAATGTAACAATATTGCTCTCGTCCAAAAAGGCTGATTCTTCATAAGGAATAACTTTTCCCTGGTTTTGTTCATTACGGAATCTGTGAATAACACTAATCAGGTATTCTCTTATAGAATCAGCATCCTTAAAGTTATCTATTTTTTTAGGATGCAGTATTTTTGCCGCCTGAATTTCACCCCTTGCCATAAGCCACATTGAAAAGTGGTCTTTTTTTGCATGATATAAAATGGATTCGTCAGGAATAATTCTTAAATGTTTTTCAAAATCTTTCAGTGATTTAACTTCTACCAGTTTTTTACCGTATTGGTCGCGGTATATAAAATTCCCAAAACCTAAGTGGTGCATTATAAAGCTTTTGAATTCCTGAACCAGGTTTTCTGAATTTTTATTAATAAAAGTGGATTTTAATTTAAAAGCATCTTCAGCATGTTTCTGGTCAGATGATTGGATAATTACCGGTATGTCCTTTTTTTCGTTACGAATGTGCTTAACCAGCTTAAAACCTGCTGTTTCATCCATTTTACTTTCATTACTGAATTTAACATCCGTGATCAGACAAAAAATGAAATCTTTATATTTATTAAAAATATTAACAGCTTCGTTATAACTTGATGCCAATAAAATTTTAGGTCTCGCCCTTAACTTGAGCACCTTGTACAGGTCATCCGTACTAACATCATCAATGATTCTTTTTGTTTGTTCAAAAACAATTTTGTACAGCATCGGAAGATACCTTGAATAATACATAGGCGAATCTTCTACAAGAAGGATAAATCGCACTAATGCTATTGAAGTATCGTTCTCTATATTATTTTGATCTTCTATGAGCTTGACCATTGCAAAGAAAATCCTCGATTCTCCATTCCAGACGAACATCCTGTCGAATGAAAAAGCCTTCTTTTCTTTTTCGAAAAGGGCAATATCGCTGTTGTTATTAAGAAGCAGGAAGACGGGAATATAAGGAAATGCTTTTTTTATCCTTTCACTAATTATAAGTGGCATTTTCTTATCTACCCCAACCATAAGAATGACAATATCGAAATGCCTGGAATGAAGCTGTTCTAAAACCTCTTCTTCTGTTGACACTCCGGTTATTCTTGGAAGAGAGGTTAGATTTAACTGAGCATATTCGCCCATTATATGTTCCGAAAAGCGGCCTTCTTTTTCAATGCTGTATGCATCATAAAGATTTGATACTATAAGTATTTCCTTTACTTTAAAGGGCATCAGGTCATGATAAATATCCCTGTCGTAATTATTTCTATTAAGAAATCTTTGTAATAATTGCAGGTTGGTTATTGTACATTTTTCTTTCTCTTCAACCGGCTTTTCACTCTCAACAGGATAATCAAATTTTTTAAGTAAGGCTTGCCCTTTAATACTGTTAAGATATCCTGAAATAATATTTGCCAGGTTAATTATCAGGTCGCGTTCTTCTTCAAGGAAAGGACCTTCGTCAGCCTGGGGAAAGCTTTTTATATAATAAATTTCAATACTACCCGATTTGTTATCGATAGTCTCAAAATCCTGTTTTTGAACCCAGTTTGTTTTAATGAAATTGTTTGAACGGAATTCCCTGTCTTCAAATATAATTCTGGCTGAGGTAAACTCAGGGTATTGCCAGCCGGTTGGAAGAATATGAGCGATTTTTTGTAAGGTCTCTTCTATTGATTTTCCTTCTTTTAGTATTGAAGTGGTTCGGTTGATTGTAGAAAGTTCCTTTAATCTTTCAATGGTTTGAGTTCTCAATTCTTCAAAACCGGTTTGAATGCCATCTTTTTCTTTCATATTGTTATTTTTATTATGCATTAATCCGGACAAATTATATCCAAGATTGCTTAAATATAAGCAAAATTAATGAAAAAAATAAGAGAAGGCTTTTTTTAAAATTGAGGTCGCCTTATAAGTTCAATTTACCGTCATAATGGGTGAAATGAACTAATTTTTTATTTTGACTTCAATTAGGTCAGTTATGATTTTTTTAAATAATCCCCAAATCCAACATTGAGTTTGCTACTTTTAAAAAGCCAGCAACATTAGCTCCTTTTACATAATCAATATACCCATCTTCTTGTTTTCCATATTTAACACATGCCTCATGAATACTGCTCATTATATGATGAAGCTTTTCATCCACTTCAGAAGCAGGCCAATTCAGTTTCATGGCATTTTGAGACATTTCCAATCCAGATGTTGAAACACCTCCTGCATTTACCGCTTTACCAGGAGCGAAAAGCATTTTATTTTCATGGAATACTTCGATTGCTTCGGGTGTAGAAGGCATATTTGCGCCCTCGGCAACACACAAACATCCGTTTTTCACTAAGTTTAACGCATCCTGTTTATTTAGTTCATTTTGAGTGGCACATGGAATTGCTACATCGCAAGGCGTTTCCCATGGATGTTTACCCTGATGGAATTTTGCATCCGGAAATTCATAAACATATGGTTTCACAATGTCCTGGTTAGATGCTCGCAATTCGAGCATATATTCGATTTTTTCACCTGAAACTCCGTTAGGATCATAGACATATCCGTCAGGACCGGAAAGCGTTACAACTTTACCGCCAAATTCGTTAATTTTCGTTGCTGCACCCCATGCTACATTACCAAAACCTGATAAACAAACTTTTTTACCTTCAAAACTCTCACCCTTTGTTGCAAGCATTTCCTTAGCAAAGTAAACGGCGCCGAATCCTGTCGCTTCCGGTCTGATAAGGCTTCCGCCCCAGTTCAGCCCTTTTCCGGTTAAAACGCCATGATGCTCTCTCGTGAGCTTTTTATACATTCCATACAGGTATCCAATTTCTTTTCCGCCAACTCCGATGTCGCCCGCCGGAACATCTATTTCCGGTCCGATGAGTTTCCATAATTCCAGCATAAAAGCCTGGCAAAATCTCATAATTTCGGCATCCGACTTACCCTTCGGGTCAAAATCCGATCCTCCTTTTCCTCCTCCAATTGGTAAGGTGGTAAGACTATTTTTAAAGATTTGCTCAAATCCAAGAAATTTTAAAATACTTAAATTTACGCTCGGGTGAAATCGTAAACCACCCTTATACGGACCTAAAGCATTGTTGAACTGAACCCTGTAACCCAGGTTAACGTGAACTTTACCATTATCATCTACCCATGGCACCTTAAAAGTTAATATACGGTCAGGTTCCATAATTCGTTCGATGATACCTGCAGACTCAAACTGAGGGTTTTGATTAACAACATCTTCGATTGACTCGAGGACTTCCCGGACTGCTTGTAAATATTCGACCTCTCCGGGATGCTTTTTTGAGAAGTCGTGCATTATTTTCTCCAAATTCATTATATGTGTTATTTAATTGATAATAAATGTTTAAATAAATGTTTAAATTTTTTTGGCAAATTTATATTATTTAAATATAAAAGTTTAAATTTTATAAAAATATTTTTCAGGGTAAAGCTATGGGCTTCTTTTGGTAAATTTTTATGATAATGTCAGGAATATTCCACCTTAAATATTACACCTAAATTCTTCTTTCCGTCAATTAATATTTTTAAAGGATTTTCAAATCTGATGTGCCTTATAAATTCATCTTCATAGCATGAACCGAATTTTGATAAATAATCCAAATCATAATAACCATCGTTGATGTATGGATTAATTGTAAAATATCCTACACGAAAAGATGTCAGGTTCTGAAAAAAGTGTGTCCCCTGGCTTGGGTCTATTCTATAATTTTCCAGACCTGATTCAATCATTACTCTTGCTCCTGATATTTGTGACCATTTAACCGGAATACCGAGATGCGGGTCATTTGAACCCCATCTTCCGGGACCAACCAAAACATAATTTCTCTTTTCTTTAATTAATTGTTCATTAATATTTCCGATTTTTACTGCAATATTGGGATTTTCCATTGAATTAAACGAATCAGGTTTTACATAAATGAAATCACAAACATTATCAATAATTCCGTTGCCTAATGCAGTTTCTGAATAAATTATCGTTTCTTCTACGGGTACTTTATCAATTTTTGCATCAAAGGTTTCTTTATTATCAACTATCGGGCGAAGTTGAAGAAAATTAAAAATTTTAGGCTGTCCTCTCGGAGTATTCAGGTTTACTGCAAATTCTATTTCAACAGGATTATTCATTTCTTTTTGACTGATATCCAAAAGGTTTTGCAGTATTTCAGCCAAAGGAAATGCATTATGATTTAAAATATTTGAAAAGGTTATTAATTTTTTACCTTTATAATTTGTTCCATCTCTTAACATATTATTTTCAAAATCGAAAGTAGAAGCTATATATTTGATTGAATTATCTTTTTCAGCCTCATTTATTCTAAGTTTCAAAATATTAATACCATCGTCTGTTGAAGGTGTAAAGCTGTTTTCATCAAGGTTAAGTGCAAAAAATTGTTTTTGAGTATCTCTTAAAGCCATTTCCGGTGAAGAAAGCTGTATTACTTTTTTAGGGTATTTTGGTGAAAATCGTAAATTTACTCCTCCTTCCACAATATATTTACCCAAACCGAGAGCAATATTAGCAATGCCATCTTCGGGCTTTTCAGGAGATAAAGGATAAAAATTTAATGAGCGTGCAACACCGGATATTGTAGGATAATATTTGTTTCCATATTTAGTGCCACATACCTCCTGTATTACTATTCCCATTTTTTCTTCATCAATAATATTTGAAATAGCGTCCAGATACGCTTTACTATCTTTGAAAAAAGTAGAAGCATAAACACATTTTATTGCATAACTTAATTGTTGTAAACTAAGTCTTTCATCCGATTTGATATTTGGGATCATATATGTAGAATAAATACCGGCGAAAGGCTGGTAAAGAGAATCTTCTAACAAACTTGATGATCTGATAGCTAATGGTTTATTTATTACCGACATAAAAGCTAATAAATCTTCATGAATATGGAAAGGAAGGGTTGCTTCAATAAAATGTTTTAATATTTCTTTATCACTTGCACCGGATAATGCAATTTTATGTAAATTATTATCCTCCATAAATTCATCAAAAATATCGGTTCCAATTGTTAAGGTTCTTGGTATTGTAACAATCGTATCTTTAAACTTATTCAATAAATTATTACGTTTAATAAGCGAATCAACAAAAGCCAAACCTCTTGCTTTTCCCCCGATTGAACCCTCGCCTATGCGTGAAAAATGCAAATATTCATCAAAATTATCTTTTTGAAATTTTGCAATAACACCTCTTCCTTTTTTAATCCTGAATTCGGAAATGGTATCAAATATATATCTTCTTATTTCGTCTAAATCATTAAAATCTTCACGACCAACACTTTTAAAAGTATCGGCTATTGAAAATAATGCCCTTGCATTCAACCACTTAGAAATGCTATTTCTATCAAGATGTGATTTAAAAGTTTCGTCTGGTATATCAAATAATCTTTCCTGCAATGACTTAAGGTCCGGTATCCGAACAATTTCTTTATTAGTCTTGGGATGATAAAATACTAAATCGCCAAAAGCAAAATTTTGAATAATAAAATTTCGTAATTCAGTTGATAGTTTCTTTGAATTTTTATTTATAAAACCAAGGTTAAGCTCTTTTGCAATTTTTTCATTTTTAACTTCGGATGATTGCAGCAAGATAGGAATTTGCTTATCAATGCTGATTATCTTTTCGCAAAATTTTATTCCGGCTTGTGAATCCAATTCACCATTTCTTTTATAACCAACATCTGAAATTATCCCTAATAAATCGTTCTTGTATTTTTCATATAAAGTTAAAGCCTCTTCATAATTAGTTGCGAGAAGGATTTTTGGGCGACCTCTCATTCTTAGCGTTTGCTGGTGTAAATTCAATCCTTCTGTCATGAATTTTTTCGATTGCTTAAAGATAATTTTATAAATATGTGGTAAAAAACTTGAATAAAATCTTACTGAATCCTCAACTATAAGAATTGCCTGAACGCCAATATCCAATATATCATGCTCGGCATTCATTCTGTCCTCAATAAGCTTAACTATTGCAAGTAAAATATCAGCATTTCCAAGCCAGCAAAAAACATAATCGATTGCATTAAGGTTTTCTTCGTCAAGCTTTAATGTAACTTTACGTAAAAACGGAGTTAATACAACAATAGGTTTATTAGGGTATTTATCCTTAATAATGTTTGTTAATTCAAAAGTATCAATATCACCATCGCTCATCATTACAATTACCAGATCTATGTTTTCTTCCTCTAAGGTTATAAAAGTCTGTTCTGTGGTTGAAACCTGAATGAACCGCGGCGGATACCTCAGGTTCAATGAAACATATTCATCAAATATCTGTTCGTCTATTCTTCCGTCTTCTTCAAGAATAAAAGCATCGTATTTACTTGATATAAGTAAAACCTGATAAATTCTTTTCTTCATCAACTCGTTAAAAGAAGTTTCGGAATAATTATATTTTTTTGTTTTGTAGGTAATTGTATTCATTATTGTTTTATTAATTTAAAAATGTAATTTTTTATATTAAAACTCTATAAGCAACAGAAGGATTGTTTAAATCAAATTTGATTATAGCCAATTCCTTACCATTATAAGCGGCTGAAAATGCAAATGTTTTACCAATTTTTTGCTGCCATTTCCCTGTAATTTGCGAAGATTCATGTACATGTCCATGAAGAGTAACAGTAGGTTGCTTTTCTTCAATAAATCTTTTTATTGCAATGCTTCCGACATGAACGTCCAATGGCACAAAATCAACTATTTGACCATCAAGTGCCGCTCTATCTAAATTCGTTTTATATGGTGGAGAATGAAATAAAAATACAGAATGAGAAAGGTCATCATTATCAGCTAATTTTTCAAGATCTTTTTGTATTGTAGCATATTCAACATCTTCATTAGTTTTAATTGTTCTATATCCTTCGGTTGGAGGAACACATCCCGGATCGACATATCTTGAAACATCATAGCGTTCCCAATCCTTTAAAAAAAAGGGTGTTGGCGGAATATTAGCATATCCGTAAATTTTATATTTTTTATATTTAACTTTCTTATTATGCATATATTTGAATGCTCCTGATTTTTCAGCTTTTAATAACGAAGATTCCTCAATTTTTGGGTCATCATTTCCTAATATTAAAAATATTTTAGGATAATCACTTCCTAAAAGGTCTTTTATTTCCGAAAATTTTTTAAGTATGTAATCATTTATAAAATCCGAAAATTTTTTTTCAACTGTTTTATTAAATGCTAATGAAGGTAAAAGGTCTCCACCAAAAAATACAATTTCAGGTTTTTCGGTTTTTATCTCCTTAAATAATTTTTCATATTTATTAATTTTACCATGAATATCAGAAACAAAAAAGCATAAGCACATTTTTACAAATATTTATTTGTTCATAAATTATATTTTACAACCTATAATTGTTCGTTTAACAACAATAAGCGAGCTGGATCGGTGTGTGCATTAATCATAACAGCATAACTTGTTCGATTACTAATATCCTCGTCTGTTATTAAATGAAGATCTATTAATCCATCATTAATTATATATCATGCGAATCAAGAGTTAAATATTAGATTAATGAAAGCAGCAGCGATCTTACCAAA
>JACKQG010004445.1_pt1 | contig 16256 bp, 11 predicted proteins | sample 8237621 | NCBI WGS metagenome assembly JACKQG01 (sample SAMN15677084, study PRJNA649215) | marine metagenome | biome: marine; feature: Black Sea; material: saline water; isolation source: suspended particulate matter (SPM) from the Black Sea western gyre | collected 2013-06-09/2013-06-10 | depth...
TCATTCTCGTCTTCGACTATTTCCGGTGTAATGGGTTTGTTGTCATCAGTCATAAGCCACCTCTTAAGAAAAGTTGATATGCTACTAAAGATAGATAATACCATTATTATAATATTGTTTACACCCTGACAACTTTAAAAGCAAATTTCATACCGAATCTATATGCAAATCAAATAAAGTAACTAATAAAACACATAATACGAAAAAATATTTGATTAAATGTTTGGCCGGGAATAAGAAATATTCACCTGGCCCAAGACCTCAAGGCCCTTAGGGTCAGGTGAAATTATCAGTTATACCTTTATAAGAATAAAATCTCTCTAAAGTAAATTCAGTTTAAGGCATTTCGCCTGCTATTGTAACTCTTTCTCGAAAAATTATTCGCGTTTCAATTCTCCGACAATATTATCCTTCTGCCTTTTTTTCGAGTTCATCCAGTTTATCAGGATCAGAAACTGCAATGTCAACAAGGCACTGTGGGATAGAGCTTTGTTCACACATCACCCTGATTTCTTTCTCTTCTTCGCTGAATTCCATGATTTCTCGAATTGAATCGATGTGGTCAATCATCTCTTCCGGGGTAATATCTTCCAAAGCAGGACCTGCAGCTTCCGCCTTTTTCTTTGCGGCTGCTTCCTCTGCTAATCTTTGTTGCTCCTTGATTTCCTCTTCCATGGCTTTTTTGGCATTGTTAATAGCACCCTGGCCAACTTCTGCCATCTCTATGATCAACTCCTCTGCCACATTATTGGTAATTAAATGCTTCACCTTCTCTTCTTCTGATTTGCCGTCAACCTTCTCCAGCAGGTTTGCCACTCTTTTTCTCTCTGCCTTTTCCTTTGCAATCTCAGCCTCCACCTCGGCTAGTTTTTCTTCTGGAATGCCTAATTTATTTACGATCACCTCGCGTTCCATCTGTTCTCCAATGAGGTATCGGATACTTTCACTTTCAGACAGTTCTTTTGCTTTTTTTATAAGCAAATCAAGTCTTGTCTCTTCGATAATCTGTATTATGTCTGGTCTATGTTCGACATTCCTGAATTCTTTCCACGTTTCACCAAGATTGTCGATAAGGTTAGTGGTCGCTGAATAAGGATCGAGCACGTCCTCCAGTGAAAGCGCCGAGATTGCATCGTTAAAATCCTTCATCAGCGGCCTCCCAACTTCCAGCATGTCATCCATCGCCCATCGCAACTGCATAATCCTGCCTCCGCTTGTGGAAACATTAAAACCTGCATTGTCAAGGTCGCCGATAATCTTTTGAATCGCTTCTTCCTTGGCTTGCCCTGAGAGTTCTCCTGCGTTAAGCTCAAGTAGATTCTCCTCAATTCCTAACCAGAGTGACTTTTTTTGCGTTTCGTCGGTCGTCGTCATTTTTTAATCTCCTTTTATTGATATGTCTTGCTTAATTTCAATTAGCCGCCTGAATTCCAGTGAAAAGGGTTCATTATCGATAAAGTTTATTTTTTTGATTTCTCACCCAGCCTGCTGAAAAAAAATATATGTAATTTTTTATGCCACATGAAAATTATTATCCTCTCCAAAGTATTGGCTCCCGGAAAAGCACAATTTTGAGACTCAACCTTAACTTTTTGAAGAATTGTTGCCTTTCATATCTATGTATACCGGATTTTGTAACTGACCTCAAGCTACATAAGTAATTATACAGATTTGTCGAATATTTGATTATTAATGATATCCAGCTAATAAACCATAAAAATTGGTTTCCTCGGGAGGGATCATTTATCAGGAGTTGAACTCAGCAGTTTACTGAGCATTTCTTTCTAACATGGAACAAGAATCCTGGCCAGTTGTGCAAACCCTATCCCGCCTTTTCCCTTTGTTATCCATGCAGGTTTAAAGGAAAGCCTGTCCTGGAAGGCAAGGACATTGGCAACACCGACAGCATTGGGAAAATATTCAAACATGGGCTCATCATTGGGCGAGTCCCCGACAAAGATCACATTTTGCCTGATTGCATCCAGATCGGTTTTAAATATTTCTGTGAACAATATTCTGGTCATGGAAAGCTTATCATAGTTTCCGAACCACCCATTCACATGAATAGAACTGACTTTTGCTGTTGCACCATATTGTTCAAATATATCAACAATATCATCAATATCAGTCTGGGAAAGGAGAGGAACATCTTCGGCAAAATCAATGGCAAGATCGGCTTCCCTGTATGATTGATCAGCAGAAACCACACATCCTGGAACCGCCTGCAGAATCGTTTTTTTTACAGCAGCTATTTTTTTTTGATCCTGCTTACGCTCCGGATCAGTTTTAAAATATCTGCGGATCATTTTTTTTGTGTCATTATCATACACAAAGTAAAATGCCCCGTTTTCTCCAACGACCCCTTTTACAGGCCACATTCTGGCGATATGATCGCACCATCCAGCTGGCCTGCCGGTAATGGGGATCACTTTTATACCGGCATTGTCAAGGTCTTCCATGGCCTGGAAAGCACAGGCCGGAATTTTGCCTTCATTGGTTATGGTATCATCAATATCTGTAAGAAGATAAGTGATGCCAGGCCTTTGTTCCTGTGGGAAATCGTTTATAGGTTTCATTATTACTTTTTAGTGAAGATAGCGGTGATGCTTAATCAAGATTTATTTTTCTTTCTCGATCAGGCCTTTTACAAACCATCTTTGCATGAACAGCACCACCAGAACCGGGGGAAGCATGACAAGGAGGGTTGCACAAAGGGCAATATTCCACTCGGGCAGATCATCAGCCTGGGGTATCAAATTTAGAAGGCCGATGACAGCCGTTGTCATTTTAGGATTGGTGGTAATCAGCAGGGGCCAGAGGTATTGATTATATCCATATACAAATTCAATTACCACAAGCGCGGCAATATTTGTCTTGGACAGGGGAAAAAGGATTTTCCTGAAAAAGATCATGGGAGAAGCCCCGTCCATTTTTGCTGCCTCACAAAGTTCTTCCGGAACAGTCAGAAAAAACTGTCTGAACAAAAAAGTGCAGGTTGCCGATGCCACCAGGGGCAGAACAAGTCCTGTGTGACTGTCAAGCAGACTCCAATTGAGATTAATGGTTATGTCATTACCCGCAAACCATGACAAAAGGCCCTCCAGGTGCAGGACATTACACAGGGCCTGGATGGGGTAAAGGACATTGGCGGCCATTTCATAGGTGGGAAGAATCCTGACTTCCACTGGCAGCATTAATGTGCAGAAAACCGATGCAAAAGCCACAACCCTGAATCTGTAATCAAAGTAAACAATGGAAAATGCGCCGATCATGGACACGGCAATTTTGCCCACGGTGATGCCTGATGCCATAATAACGGAATTTAAAATCTGGGTTCCAAGATTTCCCCTTGACCAGGCTTCTTTCATATTGACCATGAACTGGTCACCCGGAATGAGCGGCATGGGGACTTGCGATACCTGATCCAAAGGCAGGGTTGCTGCGATCAGGCTGTAAAGTATGGGAAATCCGACAATAAATATTCCCATCAGTAAAAATACATAGGTAAAAAAATCAAGTATGGGTGTCTTTTCAACCATAATATTTATCCCCCATATTGCACCTTTTTTTCAACAAACCTGAATTGAAGAAAGGTGATAACAATGATAAGGGACATCAGCACCACGGACTGGGCAGCCGAAGAACCAAGATTCAGGCCCACAAATCCATCCTGATACACCTTGTAAACCAGAATATTGGTTGAGCCGCCAGGCCCCCCCTGGGTGATGGTATGAATAATACCAAAGGTTTCAAAAAAAGAATAAATAATATTCATCACCGTTAAAAAAAAGAATGTCGGAGATAACAAAGGGAATGAAATGAACCAGAATCTTTTAAAGGGGCTTGCCCCATCAATGGCTGCTGCCTCAATCAAGGATTTGGGTATGGCCTGCATCCCTGCCATGAAAAACACAAAATTATAACTGATCTGCTTCCAGGCACTGGCCATGACGATCATTACCATGGCATCGCTTCCGTATAGAACCGGGTTCCAATCAACCCCGAGCCATTCCTTAATCCCTAAGGCCACAATGCCATAGGAGGGATGGAGCAGGAAAAGCCATAGGATCCCTGAGATTGCCGGTGCCACAGCATAGGGCCATATGAGCATGGTTCTGATCAATGCCTTGGCTTGAAGCGCCCTGTTTGCCATGGAGGCAATAAAAAGTCCCAGGGATAAAGATACAGCGGCAACAGCAAGACTGAAAAAAAAAGTGGTGAAAATCGATTTCAGGTAGAGGGGATCTGTAAAAAGTCCAATATAATTATAAAACCATACAAATTTAGACTGCCTTCCAAAGGGATCACTTAACAGAAAAGACTGAGAAAGTCCCTGGATAGCCGGCCAATAAAAAAAGGTCAGAGTAACCACCATCTGGGGTAAAATCAACAGATAGGGCAAATATTTTGATTTGAAGAATGAACGTTTTATCATGGTTTTATTTTGATTTTGTCATGGTTTAAGCATGATTTTATCTGGGGCAAAAAAAGGAGTCAGAAAAATATTAAATCTATTGATCTGACCCCTTTTGTGTCTATTTATTTATAGGTTTTTTCAAAGGTTCTCAACTGCTCATTACTTCTTGCCACTGCATTATCCAACGCTTCCTGGGGAGATTTTTTCCCATTCCAGACAAGTTCCAGTTCTTCATTAATAATATTTCTGATCTGGACAAAGTAACCCAGCCGCAATCCCCTTGAAATTGTAGTCGGGATTGCCCGGTTAAGCTGAGTGATCCCCACTTCCTGGAGCGGTTCAGCATCATAATACCCTTTGGATTTCAAAGAATCATAGGCATCAATTGTAATGGGAAAATATCCACTTCCCTTGTGCCAGTATTCCTGCATATCATTGGATGCCAGAAATTTCAAGAAGGCTGCAACCCCCTTATACTCTTTTTTTGGATGTCCATTGAGTACCCATAAAGATGCCCCTCCAATGATACTGTTCTGGAGTTTTGCTGTCCCTGCTTCCACTGGAAGGGGGGCTGCATCCCATTTAAAATCCTTGGCTGATTTTTTCAATTTTCCAATAGCGCTGATGGAATCCATATATACAGCAACATTTTGAGCTACGAATTCAGCTGACGGGCCCTGGTATTTCTGGCCTCCATACATAAACCGGTTGTCATCTGCCCATGATTTAAGTCGTGCTATATGCTTTACAACCTGGGGATTATTAATCTGGAGCTCGCAGTCAAGCCCTTCATACCCGTTGGCTTTGCTGGCAAAAGCAAGGTTATGGATGGCAGAGTAATTTTCTATCTGGGTCCAGGACTGCCAAGCTGTAACCATACCTGCCGGAGCAATCTTGCCATCGACAATTTTTTTAGTAATTTCACCCAGTTCATCCCATGTAATGGGATCAGTTTTTGATAAAGGCGCAATGCCTGCTTTTTGAAACATGTCTACATTGTAATACATAACAGGTGTAGAAGAATTAAACGGCATGGACATTAGATTACCGTCAGCATTCATATAATAGGAAAGAACTGCCTGCATATATCTGGACCAGTCCACTTCAATGCCGGCATCCTTCATGAGTGTGAAAACAGGATAAATGGCGCCTGAAAGCATCATGGTCTGGGTTCCCACTTCAAAAACCTGGAGAATATGGGGCTGTTTTTTTGCCCTGAAAGCGGCAACCCCAGCATTCATTACTTCATCATAATTCCCCTTGTTGGTTCCAACAACCTTGTACTCTGATTGAGAGGCATTAAAATCCCCAATCATTTTATCAACCAAATCACCCCTGGGGCCTCTCATGGCATGCCACCAGTCAATTGTTGTGGGTTCAGCAAAAACAGATATCGGGAATACCAGGCTTACTGCAATCATTAAAAATACAAACAATTTTGTTAATTTCATTTAGTTTTCCTCCTTACTTGGGTTGTTTAAAAAATTTCTTTTTATTGAGCAGATCAAATACAAACACAATATTTCATTGTTTTTTTATTTACTCAGTTGTTTTTTTATTCTTTCAGATTTATTAGGATATTGTTCAAGAGTCAAGATTAAATTCATTTTTGTAAAAAAGATTTGCATAATGCTAATTTTTATAGTTTTATGATTCTTAAAAAAATAATAAATTTTTAATAAAATACAGAAATCAGGATATTAAATGGCTGAGCTTAACTTTAACAATGTTATCAAAAAATATGGTAAAACTGAGGTAATTCATGAAATAAACCTTGATATAAAGGACAAAGAATTCATTGTCCTTGTCGGACCTTCAGGGTGCGGTAAATCAACCTTGCTCAGAATGGTCGCAGGGTTAGAGGTGATAACCCACGGTACGATTTCCATTGATGGTAAAATAGTCAATGATATCACACCAAAAGACCGGGGCCTTGCCATGGTGTTTCAAAACTATGCGCTTTATCCCCACATGAATGTGTTAGAAAATATGTCCTTTGGGTTAAAACTGATGAAAACACCCAAGGACGAGATCAAGCAAAGGGTAGAGGAAGTGGCGGCTATTCTGGGTCTTGAAGATCTGCTGTTAAGAAGGCCCCATGAGCTCTCCGGAGGGCAGCGACAAAGGGTGGCCATGGGACGGGCAATGGTCAGGAAACCTTCTATTTTTCTTTTTGATGAACCCTTGTCAAACCTGGATGCCAAGCTTCGTATCCAGATGAGGGCAGAAATAAAAATGCTGCATCAGAGGGTAAATTCCACAATGATTTATGTTACCCATGACCAGGTAGAGGCCATGACCCTGGCTGATAGGATTGTTGTTCTAAGGGATGGATACATAGAGCAGGTCGGCACCCCCATTGAACTTTTTTCAACGCCTGTAAATACATTTGTTGCAGGATTTATCGGCACCCCGCCCATGAACCTTGTTGACTGCAGAATCAATAAAGAAAAGAACCAGACCTTTGTCCAATTTGAACAAGGGCTCAGGATTCCTGTCCCAGATAAGGAAGGAACAAAGTTGGTTCACGATCAAAAAGTTGTATTCGGGCTTCGCGCAGAAGAAATCACACCGGTAAAGACCCAGAAACAATTTCCAGAGGAATGGATATTTAACGCCAATGTCCTGGTTGTTGAGCCTTTGGGAAATGAAACCCAGCTTCATGTGGATATTATGGGAATCAGAGTTTTATCCAGATGTGGCGGAAGACGGGTTGTCAGGGCAAAGGAAAAGATTAATCTGGGCATGAACCTCAATGAAATGCATTTATTTGATGCCAAAACCACCCAGGTGATTTACTGATTTAACAGGCTTTCATCATCTTGGAAAATAAAAATTCCTACCATATCATTGATGACCGCATACAAAGACGGGACAAAAATAAGGGTTAAAATAGTGGCTGCAATCAGGCCAAAGCTGATACTGACGGCCATTGGAATTAAAAACTGTGCCTGAAAACTGGTTTCCAGAAGAAGCGGAAAAAGGCCTGCAACAGTTGTCACTGAAGTCAATAAAACCGGTCTGAACCTGTTTTGCCCGGCTTCAATGACGGAGTCAAAAACCCCTGAACCTTGCCTGACCTTTGAATTGATAAAATCTATTAAAATCAAAGAATCGTTCACCACTATTCCGGACAGGGCAACAATTCCAAATATACTGATCATGGTGATATCAAGGCTCATGAAATAGTGTCCGATAATCGCACCGATGAGTCCAAAGGGAATGGCTGTCATGATGATTACAGGCTGGATATAGGATCTGAACTGGCTGGCCAGAAGCAAAAATATAACCATTGCTGCAAGAGAAAATCCTAACTTAAGGCTGTTAATGGATTCCTCGGTTCTTTTGGCCTGGCCTTCCAAATCATAGGTCACTCCTGGGAATCGATTAACAAGGGTATCAAGATAATTCTTTTTCAGGTCTTCAACAATTTCCCTGGCATTGGCAACATCTTCATTGATATCGGAAATCACTGTGATAATCCTTTTTCGGTCCACTCGCAGAATAGTTGAATATCCCTGCTTCATTTCAATATCCGCCACTTGATTTAATGGTATTTCCCTTCCATCCCGGGTTCTGATTCTTAACTCATCAATACTGGCTTCAGATTCCCTCTCTTTTTGAGAGTATCGTACCATAACCTTGATATCATCCTTTCCTCTCTGGATCTTTAAAACTTCGTCCCCATAATAGGCTTGTCGTATCTGCATAGCAATATCTGCCATTGTAATGCCTAAAGATTCAGCACCTTTTTTGATGTGAATCCGTTTTTCCATTTTACCCGGCCTGAAATTATCCGTGATATCAAACGTTCCAGGGTATTTTGCAATTTCACTTTTCAACTCATCAGCAGCAAGTTCAAGCTGTTCAAGATCCTTGCCCTTGAGTTGAATTTCTATTGGGTTCCCACCGGGTCCGCCACCGATAATGGAAAAGGTGAGCTGTTCTGAACCCAGAATATCCCCTGTCAATTCCCGCCATTTTGCAGTCACTTCCGGTGCAGAGATATCAGGTCTTTTTGACGCTGCCTGGATCTCTATCCAGGCTTCCCCGCAATGCCCGCCATAGACGCCCGGTTTCCAATCTCTTCTAGGAATGATACCCGCCTGTGAAAAATTATTAACGATCAGGTCTTCGCTCCCGGCCACCCTGTCCCTGAAAAAATTATTGAGCTCAAAAGCCCCTTTTTCAATTTTTTTTATGGTATTTTCTGTGGCTTCAAAAGGGGTTCCCAAAGGATATATAATCTCTGAAACAATCCAGTTGCTGTCCGTCTTCGGAAAAAACACAAAAGGCACATGTCCCCCTGCCAGAACCCCTATACTGACTATTAATATCCCAAACCCCATGGCCAGAGTGAAATACCGGTTTCGCACACAATATTTCAAAACAGGAGTATAGATTGAATAAATAAAAAATGTTAAGGCTTTTTCTACTCTGTCCCGCATCCACCTGTGAGCATCGGAAATGTCCTTTTTCAACCACTCCAACCAGAAAAAACAGATCCGGTAAATTAAAACTTTATTTTTTTTGGGCGGGGTAAGCGCGTGATCAAGGTGAGCCGGCAGAATAAGAAAGGCCTCTACAAGAGAAAAGGATAGAATGCAGATCACGGCCTGGGGCATGATAAAGATGAACTTTCCCATGATTCCAGTAATATGCATCAAAGGCGTGAATGCGACAATGGTTGTGGTGACGGCCATCACAACGGGTGCACCAATCTGGGCAATGCTGTCAATCACAGCTTCTTTGGCAGATTTACCCGTTTTATAATGGGTATATACATTTTCCCCGACAATAATGGCATCATCCACCAGAATGCCCAATGTCATGATAAACCCGAACAAAGATAACATGTTGATGGATGCGCCAAAATAGTTCAGGACAAGGAAAGCCCCCATAAAAGAAATAGGAATCCCCGATGACACCCAGAAAGCAAGTCCAAGATCAAGGAACAGAGCAAGGACAATAAATACCAGCACTATTCCCTGGAGACCATTTTTCAGCAAAAGATCAATTCTGTCCTGAACCATTTCCGCCATATCAAACCAATAACCCAGGGTAATGCCTTTGGGAAGGAAATCCTTATGTGTTTCAATATAGGCTTTAACTGTTTTTGAAATGGTAATGGTATCCTGACTGTCTGTTCGCCGGACAACAATAAGCGCTGCTGGTTTTCCATTAAATCTTGCTTTAATGTCTGTATCTTGAAACCCGTCGATAACCCCTGCAACATCTCCAAGTTTAATAGTTGTCCCATCTTCTTTTGTAAGCAATGGAATCCTTTCAAACTCTTCACCAGTATAAAGCTTTCCCTTGGCCCGGACCAAAAACTCTCCGCCTTTTGTCTTTATTTTGCCACCCGGTAAATCAAGGCTTCCTGTTTTTACAGCTAATGCAACCTGATCAAAGGACAGGTTAAATCGTCGCAAATTTTCTTCAGACACCTCAACTGAAATTTCATAGTCTCTGACACCTATGAGGCTTGCAAGGGAAATATTATCTGTTTCTACAAGATCATCCCTTATTTTCTCGGCAGTATCCCGCAATACCTTTTCGTGAACATCACCATAAATTGCCAGATAGATAGCCGGATCATTATTTTTGATCTCTGTAATAACAGGGTCTTCTGCCTCATCGGGGAATGAATCGATAAGGTCTATCAGGGTTCTTATTTCATCGAGTTTTTCATTAATATCTGTCCCGGCCGCAAGTTCCAAAGTTACAGATCCGTGTCCTTCCAGGGCAGTTGAGTACATTGTTTTTACATCTTCAAGGCTTTTAAGCTTCTCTTCGATTTTGATACAAATTCCCTCTTCAACCTCCTCCGGGGATGCACCAGGGTATGTTACCCCGATATCGATCATATCAAGGGAAAACACGGGGAACAATTCCCGTTTCATGTTTAAAACCGTGTACATCCCTGCCACAATGAGAAAGACCATGATGAGATTCACAGAAACCCTGTGTTCAACAGACCATTTGCCCAGCGCTTTCATGTTTTATTTCCCATTTTGTTTGATCGTAAGTGCCATTCCATCAAGGGCACCTGGAAGGGGAGAAAAAACAATTTTATCGCCGGGAACAAGCCCTGCGTCAATATACACTTCTTCTTCAAACTTTCTTAAAATATTCACCTTTTTCATTTTTAAATGATTATCATTCACTGTTAAAAGTATATTATCGCTTTTTAACAGGTACCTTGGCAGCACATAAATATTCTTATATGTTTCTCCTATAATACTGCACTTAACAAAAGTCCCGGGTTTTAAGTCAAAAATATTTTTTATTTTTACATCAGAATTCAGTATTTCAAGAGTCATGGGCAAGGTTCTTGTTTTTTCATCAATCCTTGCTTTTATTCGTGCGACTTTTGCATTCCATGCATGGGAATCCATGCCGTCAGAATTTGCCATCATCACTCGTGCATCCGGGGTTTTCCCGTTTTCAAAAATGGATTCAATCCATTTCATTTTTTCCAAAGGAATTCTCACATCCACATCCAGGCTGTCTTTTTGATATATGGATCCCAGGGTCTGCCCAGGGTTGACATATTCCCCCTGCTCAACAAATTTATCCAGAATCCAGCCATTAAATTCTGATTTAATTTCTGTCTTCTGAAGTGAAAGGTCTGCTTTTTGAAAATCCACATGGGCCAAGGTCAGAGCTGCATTTTTCTGTTCCATTAATGTGTCCGTTAATGAGAGCCTGTTGCTGATATTCTGCAAGGCAATCTTTGCCTGCAGATTTTGCTGTTCTGATCTATCAAGACTGTTTTTCGAGGCAAATTGATTTTCACTCAATGCTTTGACTCTCTCAAATTCTTTTTTGGCAAAGTCCAGATTTGCTTTGGAAAGCTTGATATCGTTTCTCAAATTTTCAATATCCTGTTTTAAGCTTTCAATATCTGTTTTTGCCTGCATGATTCTAACCTGCCCTGTCTGTTGGTTCAGTTTATAGGATCTTTGATCGATCCTTACCAGAAGTTCACCCTTTAAAATTTGGCCACCCTCGATAAAAGAGGGGTGGATATAATCGATTCTCCCTGGCACTTCCATGGCAATCTTTACCAATTTTCTAGGTTTTACTATACCAAAAGCATCCACTTTCATGACTTTTGAAACAGGTGTTGCAATCATTACCTTAACACTGGGGGGTATATTATTGATTTCATTTTTCTCGGGTTCTTTTTTTAAAGAGATGAGCAATTTTGCCAGGACAATGGCAATTGCCAGGACAATGACAACCCTTAAAAATCTTAAAAAAAATGAAGTAGATTTCTTAACTCCTGACGCTTTTTCCATAATCCATACCCTTTTTTATGCTGATACCAACAAACAAATCTATAAAATTCCCCGTATCCATTTATATATACCAAGATTGTCCTTTTGAAAAGAGGTTTGAAAGATAAGCTGTTAAAGCCTTCTCCGCAAAAATAAAAATCCAAAATATTTTACTTATAGCCTTGACTTCATAAGGATAGTTGAATATACAAGTATCAGTGTTGATGAAAATTCAACTATAAATCTTTTTCTGTTGGCTGTTAAATGGCTATTTATAATGAGAAGACAATTATTTAGTTCAACTAAAGATAACAGACAAGAGGGTTAAAAATGTTAATGACACTGAGAGCCCCGCGTGTAGAAAAACCGATTGAAGCGGTTTTAGATGATGGTATCTGTGTAATAGAAAACATTTCCACATCTGGAGGATTTTTAAAAACCGGCCATAATATTCCCAAAAAAAAATTTAATATTACATTGAAACTAATGGGGCGCAAAACCATAGGAATAAAGTGTGAGCCTCAATGGGAAAATGAATCTGGGGTGGGGTTCAAAATTTTAGACATTGAAAATTCAAAAGAAAATTTTTTCAACGAATATATAGAAAATCAATTCCAGGCATTTAAACTATATGGCGCTAACCGGATTTTCACATCGGAAATCATGGTGACTCTCAAAGATACGAATGTATTTGGAAACGTATATTTCAGCAATTATATTGAATACCAGGGGGCCATCCGGGAAAAATTTTTATTGGCTTCCGTTCCAGATCTTCACGAGATGCTTGCCAAAACACATGTCAGGCTAGTTACTATAGATACATATAATAAATTTATCAGCAATGCCTATTTTGGTGACATATTATTACTTGAACTCACAACATCAGACATAAATGCGGCAACCTGCAAATTGAATATTACCTTTAAAAACAAAGCCACGGGAAAACTTGTAGGCAAAGGCTATCAAAGATTCTGTGTCGTCAGTTCCAAGGGAAAAGTAATGAGACTTCCAGAAGCGCTATTAGGGCCCCTGGATTTTTACCAGGAGATTGAAAAATAACCATTAATGCATTATTTAAGTGCAATCATTCCGCTGTTTTCTTCCATTCTCTTCTTGTGCCTGGGCATTACAGTATATTTTCTGTCCAAAGGAAAACTAAGGGCCGTATTTTTAAGATTCTGCTATATCACTTTCCACTGGCAGTTTTCATGGGTTATTCTTTTTTCGCTAAATAACAGCGATTATTCAGACCTGATCTGTAAAATTGGATACTCTGGAATCATATTTCTTCCCGTAACATTCTATGAATCCGTGATTCATTATCTAAACCATTCCAAAAAATACCTGGCCTGGTTTTATTATCTTTGTTTTATTTTTTTGATCAGCTTATGGACAAGTGATTTTTTCATTAAGGGCGCCTATCACCAGTCTTTTGGATATTATCCCGAAGCCGGCATACTCCATATCGCATACATTATGATGGTCTGTATTTTAATGATTTTGATTTTTTTTATATTATACCAGAAATTAAAAGAAGAAAAAGATTCCATAAAGAAAACCCAGATGAAATTCTTTTTTGTTTCAACTATTTTCTTCTGTTTTTCAGCCATTGATTACTTTTTGAATTATCCCGTTCTAACGGAAAAATTGAATATTCAGCTGTACCCTTTTGGTGCATTCTTTATCTGCTTCAGTTCGCTGATATTTATCTTGTCCCATTTCATAACCCTTAACCTGACCCTTGAAAATCGTGTGACATTAAAAACAGCACAGTTGAAAAACTCTGTTGACGCTCTGGAAGAAGCAGCCCGCATTAAAAAAGATTTTATTGCCAATGTCACACATGAATTGAGAACCCCGTTGACATTAATCCGTGGATGGACAGATTTTATGATTGAAGGGGAATCTGGAAAAATCCCTGCAAAACTCCTGGAAATAATCAACAAAATAGCCCTGCAAACCCTGAATCTAACTGAAAAAATAAATGAACTACTTAAATTGTCAAAATTTGATGCAGGAATGGAAAGGCTTGTTTTAACAAAAACCGATATTGATAGTACCATCTTTCAAATTGTATCCAGTTTCAAAGGGCTTACAGACCAAAGCCAGATTGATCTTAAATACGCTTGTGAATCAAAGATCAGCAATGTCTTTATTGATAAGGAAAAGCTCAAGGATATTTTAAACAATCTGATCCGAAATGCCTATAAATTTACAGAAAATGGCGATATCACGATTACCCTGAAAAAGATGAATGACTGGATGGTTATTAAAGTCAAGGATACGGGGATTGGCATGTCCCAAAAAGTTGTTAAAAATATTTTCCAAAGATTTCAACAGGGAGACAGCTCCAGGACAAGGAAGTATGAGGGCACTGGTCTTGGCCTGGCCATTGTCAAGGATTCTGTTGAGATAATGCACGGCAGCATCTTTGTTGAAAGTGTTGAGAACAAGGGAACGATTTTTACAATAAAACTACCCATGGACCTTGAGACCCGGGAGGCAGGATCTGTTATGGAAAACCGGGCTAAAGAACGACGAACCTTGCATATCAAATACGAATCAAAGAACAGGAGAAAAAAAGATCGAAGAGTGACTGACCTGGCTAAAATTAACAATGAGGATATCATCAGGATTTCAGCATCTGATAAAACCCTTTCCTCACAGAAAACCATAAAAAAAATCATCCCAAAAAATTCTTTGGGTGTTATCCTTATTGCCGAAGACAACAATGGTATACAGGATTTTTTAAGCACTGCATTAAAAGAATATACATTGTTTATCGCATCCAATGGGCAGGCGGCATGGGAGGTCATCCAAGAGGGAACCTTGCCGGATCTGGTTATTTCAGATATAATGATGCCGATTATGGATGGATATACCCTGCTTGAAAACATCAGAGCCAACAAAAAAACAACAACCCTTCCCGTCATTATTATCACCTCCCTGACGGAACAGGATGACAGGATAAGATCCCTTCAACTCGGTGCTGATGATTATCTGACAAAGCCCTTCCACCATCTGGAGCTTCAGGCAAGGGTGAAAAATGTCCTCAGCCTTCATAAACTGGAAAGAGAGAAGACACGATCAGAACAGCTTGAGGTTTTCCTTATGGTTCTTGCCTCAGTTATCGAATCAAAAGACCAGTATACGGGTGGCCATGTTGAACGGGTAGCAGGCTATGCCAGGGATCTTGCCCGGAAGGCCAACCTGCCGGAAACTATGGTAAATGATATCTTTATGGGCACCATTGTTCATGATGTGGGGAAAATAGGCATAAAAGATGAAGTGCTCAATAAAACCGGCAAACTCACGATTGAAGAATTTGACCATATCAAGACCCATCCCGTCATAGGAAAGAATCTTCTGTCAAAGCTTAAGATTGCACCCATAGCTGTAAATATTGCCTATTACCACCAGGAGAAATGGAATGGGGAAGGGTATCCCTGCGGCATCAGCAAAAAAGATATCCCCATTGAAGCAAGGATATCCACCATTGCGGATTTCTGGGATGCCATAACTTCGGAAAGGCCTTACCGAAATGCCATGCCCCTTAAAAAGGCCATCCAGATCATGCATGAAGAGCGGGGGAAATCTTTTGATCCTGAATTATTTGACCTGTTCATGGATAAAAACGACAAATTGTATTTAAAACATCTCAGCAAAGATAAAATAAAAGAACTGGCTTAAGTTTTTCTTTTTTCAAAAAAGATGAAACAATCACTAAAATGAATGAACTTGTAATATAAAGCTGTTAACTATTCTTTTGTGCTTTGGCTTTTTTGGGTTTGCTTTCTTTTTGTTCAGACTTCTGTTCAGACTTCTGTTCAGGCTTCTGTTCAGGCTTCTGTTCAGGCTTCTGTTCAGGCTTTTTTACAGCTTTTTTCTTTGGGTTGAGTCCCCTTAAAATAGAAACCAGCTTATCCTTGTTTTCTGCCAATAATAAGGCAATATCTTCAAGTTGATCTTCACTGAGTTTGATTTTTGAACTTTCCAGGAATTCAAACAAATTGTCAGCAATATCGAGCATTTTATCATAGGCGTCTGCTTCTTTTTTTGTCGCAAATGTCATCTTTTCCTCTCCATTCCTGACAACAATATATTTTACAATTACGGCCATTTTGTCTCCTTGAAATCATAATTTTTCTATAGTCTTAATATAAAAAAGGATACAGGTAAAGAGTTTTCCTTTATCCTATATCCTTTCCATATCTTTTGTCAAAAGGTGACTATAACTTTGGTCTTGGATAAAGCCCGGATCTTTCAACTATTTCAGGGACTTTTTCTTCCCATTCAATGGCCATGATGTGAAATCCTGAGACCCCTTTTAATTCCTTGAGTTCCTGGATATGTTCAACACAGATATCGATACCTTCCTGGGCTTGTTTGTCTTTGGGAACCCCTGCCAGACGGGCGATAATCTCATCCGGCACATCCATTCCCGGCACCCTGTTTTTCATATATTTGGCCATACCCACAGATTTCATCGGGGTCATGCCAGCCATGATAAAAGCCTTTTCCGTTAGCCCCCTGTCATTTGCCCTTCTAATCCACTC
>JACKQG010004446.1_pt1 | contig 16254 bp, 16 predicted proteins | sample 8237621 | NCBI WGS metagenome assembly JACKQG01 (sample SAMN15677084, study PRJNA649215) | marine metagenome | biome: marine; feature: Black Sea; material: saline water; isolation source: suspended particulate matter (SPM) from the Black Sea western gyre | collected 2013-06-09/2013-06-10 | depth...
CCCAAGGCTCAACGATGGTAGATCCGATTCCGCCATGCGGCCAAGTGGTCGCACCGAACGCATGGTCATGCCAGAATACCAACCCAACATCAGCATCTACCCACCAACGATACCGAACGTACTCGGTCGTGACAATCTGACCCGCTTTGTGAGCGTGCGTCATGCCTTCGTTGAATTTGATGGTGTATTTGCCGTCTTTGGACGGGCCTTTATTGGGATCAGGCATAATGTTCTCGATCCAGCGTGCATCCTTGCCATTGGGAACTTCGATACCAACAATGATATCGGAACCAACATGGTAGGTGGGCGAATGCTCCGCCATCTGAATCTTGATCGTGCGATCACCCGGTTTCGTTGCCTCCAACAGCTTGGCATTCATCGGGATCGGCATGCTCACATGATGCCCATCTTTCATCTTCTTAGTGAACTGCGTGTAAGACCTCATAGACTGATCGTAAGAGAAACCTGAAATTACGCCGTCTGAAGCCTGATTGTCGAACTGGAAGAAATGCGGATGGATGTTGATTTTAGACATCTGAAAATTGGTAAAATCATCATCATCCCACTCACTTGAAAGCAGAACGTCTACACAGTCATACACGTTGGCACGAATGACCAACGGAATGGCTTTTTTAGGATCTGCTTTCACTTCCGCCATTTCTTCATCGATAACATAGATCAAGCCGTATTTATCGATGATCGGCGGTGTGCTCCCAACCGCGCCAGAAAGCTCGATTGGGGTATTGATGAAATGCAGGTTGTACTGCTTGCGTCCAGCACCTGGAGGACAAAGGCTCCAACGGCCTTGTTCACCCGGTTTGGCGCCACCCGTATTCTCCATATCAGGGCCACTTCGCGCGCTACCGGATTCCGTTGAAGTAATAACCTCCGAATCGGTCTGCATATGGAACGGCTCCAGCCAGGGAGCGCCACCATGGTTACGCGCAAAAGGAACACGCTTACCAAAATGCGGATTCATATGAGGCCACGCCAGTTTGCCATGTTCATCGAACATAAGCGGATGACGTTTGCCAGGATGAGGGGATTTGTATTTCGGCCATTTGATAACCGTCTCCCGCTCTGACAGAACCTGATTGCCTTTCCAGTCATAGTCCCAGACAGATCCGTCATACGACTTGATCTGTTTGATGGGATCATCAAAGTGACCAGGCTGGCCCTTGGGCGGAAGCATGTACTTAACCCAATCCTTGATGTTAACGACGGGAGTAGCTTTCGTCCAGTCGCTCTTGCCTTTATCTACGATTTTAAACTTCTTGCCAAACCAGTCCATGGTCCTGCCAACCAGTTTGTCAGAAGTCTGTCCATGAGGAATGCGTCCCACACGATCAGGAAGCTCCTTCAACGGACGCATGACATCAGTACTGCCGGTTGGGTAATTACCATCCTGCAGAACGTTGTATACCCGCCAATAGCCCCACATACCCGCTACGTAATGATGCGCAACGTGACAATGGAACAGGAAGTCGCCAGCAAGACGCTGACAGAGACCCGAACCACACTCGGTCTCAAGATCGAGAACCTCGGACGGCCCAATAACTTCTACATCAACCCGGTCAGTTGTGGTGCGAACTACCGGATATTTAACCGGACCATCGTAAGCGGCCTGAGTCAAGTTTTTAAGTTGTACTTCCCGCTGCGGAGAACGGGTCCAGCGAATGGTTCCACCATGCGGATGATGTGAGTGAAACACCTCACCACCACCATGTACCAAACGGAACTTCGCCGGGTCACCCAGATAAGAACGCGGGATCGTCGTCGGAGCATCTCCGAAAGTATAGGAACTATAAGCTAAGGATTCGTCTTCGAAATGAAACTTCTTTTCCTGCTGAGCCAGGTTGTTGATACCAAACGGCTCAGAGCGGAAGTTCATGGCGCGAGCAGAAGGACGGTAAGCGTCTGTCTGCGGATCACGCTGAGGAATCATTTCACCATGACGATTAAGAGGACGGAAAGACTCGTCACCGACCTCGTGGTACATCAGAGTAAACTCGCGGAAGTCACGAGCGTCGTCATTGGCGATCATGGCCATCCAGCCGCTTTCCAGCGGACCGCCGGTCCATGGATCTACATAACGAGAACCTTTCGGCTCAACGATCATGGTGCCGATCAAACCCAAAGAAGAAGGATCACGACCCGCATGATTCTGGATCATGTGTCCGCCTTCCTGCTCATCAATGGGAATGTACCACTCGTATACCTGTGACTCACCAGCAGCAATGATCGCGCCCGGAGTAGCCGCCGTATCAGGCTGACCGCTGGAGCTGATGATCATCGCAGAACCGTTCACCTGAAAACCGGCATCTTCATCTTCGAGCGAGTTGGTGAACTTAACCCGAAGACAATCGCCCTGGTTGGCGCGAATAACAAAAGGTTGAATCGCATCGCCCTGAAGCCCGTTGGAAACTGCACCGGGATCAAGTTCATCTTCACGAGCCGCAGCATTCTTTTCTTCTTCTGCGCGAACTCTGGCGATCTCTTTATTGAGGACATACATGTAACCGGGATAATAGTCGCCCCACTGGTTCACAGTGATCTCGACGTTGATCGCGGATACATCGTATTTTTTAACGGGAGCGTTACCAGGACAATGGGCGCCTTTATAAACTTTGGCAGCTGCTTCTGTAGGCCCGAGCAAATAACTTTGCCCCAACTGATGGGCAGCCCAGGAATCGTGAAATCCGCCGCCAGATGAAGCTGGGCTGGCGTGCTCTTTAAGTTTGGACTTCAATTGATCCATGACCTTCATGAAGGTCTGATCCATTTTGTCCTGCCTGCCTTCCATGCCGCCCATTAATTCTTCATGGTCGACCTGATTTTCAAGCTTTTCCAACCATGCAGGTTTGTCTACCGCAGGATTGCCCAGATTGTGACCGCCATGTGAATGGTCCGTCGAGATCGCACCAGCCGGGACACAAAGCCCCAACGTAACGAGAACGACAGCCAACGCATGCCAGTTTTTCCACCCCTTTTTGACACCAAACATTTCTACCTCCTAAGTAGTGCGTCTAAAAATGGCTAAATAAAAACCGTATGAATGTTGTTTTTTCCTGAACCCATATGCCGGCCCATTCCACCCCTTAAATGGTGGGCCGAAAAATATAACCCCTTATATCAAAAGGTTTATAAGATAAATCCCTTAAAGCACAAAACCCCCGCACACAAAAACCTTGCATTTTGGGTGCGCCAATTTAACAAATTTAATTTTCCCTTACAAGCCCCAAATGAAATTTTTCATCATTTCGCCAAACTAACAGAAAAATCGGGCTTCCTTTCTCAATTTCACCCAATAAGCGGTCAAATTCGAGTTGGTTCTCCACAGGCTCCCCATTGACCGCCATAATCAGGTCTCCCGACTGCAACCCCTTCAAACCGGCAGAGCTTTCAGGGTTTACCCTGGACACCAACGCCCCATTGGGCAGGTTCGTGTCTTTTCCAGGAGTCTCCACGCTAAACCCCAGTCCTGATGGACTCAAAGGCGGCAAATCGGCCAATAGCTGGGTCTTATTCTTTCTCGATTCCAGTTTTACAGGCACCACTCTGGACTTGCCATCCCGGAGAATATCCATATTGATGGTCTGCCCCGGCGTGATCGCCCCAATCACTCGGATCATTTTATTCGGGGAGTCGATGTCCGACCCGCCAATTTTCAAGATGATATCTCCTACTTTAAGCCCCGCGAGATCAGCCGGGTCCCCCTCAAAAACAGAGTTGATGATGACCCCCACCCCTTTCTGCCCCTTCGTCTGCTTGGCAACCTCTTCTGTTACCGGGTCTATACCAACCCCAAGCCAGCCTCGATGTACCTCACCATGCTCCACCAACTGTTCCACCACATGTTTGACCATATTGGACGGAATGGAAAACCCTATACTCTGGGCATAATTGATGATCGCTGTGTTGATGCCTATCACTTCTCCTTTAATATTCAGGAGCGGCCCGCCACTATTTCCCGGATTGATAGAAGCATCGGTCTGTATGAAGTCTTCATAGCGGGAGAGGTTGACGTTTTCCCTTTTGAGTCCACTGATAATACCAAAAGTGGTCGTGTCGTTGAGTCCATAGGGGTTGCCCACCGCGACCACCAATTGCCCGACCCTGACTTTACTGGAGTCGCCAAACTTAACCTCGGCCAGCGGCGTCTCGGATAAAACGTGAACCACCGCAAGATCGGTGTCTTTATCAGCCCCCAACACCTCACCAATGATCTCCCGACCATCCTTGAAGGTCACCTTGATTTTGTTAACGCTGCGCACCACATGACTGTTGGTAACGATGAGGCCCTTTTCGGCATTGTAAACAACCCCTGCCCCTGCATTGGCTGGCCTGCCCTTGTTAGGCAGCCCTTGCCCAATAGCACCTTTGGCTATATAAGGCGACAGGCTGACAACCGCTGGACGAACCTGATCGGCAAGTTCCACCAATTCATTTTCTACTTGTTCTAGAATTCCGGCTTCACTGGTAAGAGGAATCAAAAAAAACAGAACCAGTAAAATAAAGTTCACTTGCAGGCTGAGTTTTTTAATTTTCAAAATAAAAGTTACTCCGCTGATCCACGCATTGAAGGAAAGAACGCCATTTTGAATGGAAAAAATTCACTCTTCACTTTTTTTCACTTCCAGAGCTTGATTTTTCAGCTGGGGCATGAAAAAGTAAGAGTATATTAAAAGCTCAGTAAATGTATTGAAGTTTATATAAACTATCCATTCCTCTGTCAAGTGGAACACTCTTATGACATTACAATCCATTGATTTCGAAGCTAAATCTGCAGAAGAACTATTACGTTGGAGTATGGATCAGTACGGCCTTGAAGCCGGGTTGGCCTCCAGCTTCGGTCTGGAAGATATGGTGCTCATCGACATGATCGCCAAACTCGATGGCCCCCTCACTATCTTCACCCTCGATACCGGCCGACTTCACGAGGAAACTTATGACGTTATGGAACGGGTGCGATCCAAATACGGGCTCGAAATTAAAACCTATTTTCCTAATCAGGACAAAGTCGAAAGTCTGGTTCGGGAAAAAGGCTTCTTCTCGTTCCGTGAAAGTGTGGATAACCGCAAGGAGTGTTGCTACATCCGCAAGGTGGAACCGCTGAACCGGGCATTGGGCGAACTGAAAGCCTGGATAACAGGATTAAGACGAACGCAGGGTGTCACCCGCACAGACATTGCCAAAGTCCTGGAGGATGCGGATCATCCCCCTCTAATAAAAATTAATCCATTGGCAGAATGGACCGAGGAACAGGTGATGACCTATATTATCGAGAATAATGTACCCATCAATATTCTGCATAAAAGAAATTATCCCAGTATCGGCTGTGCGCCCTGCACAAGGCCGGTGGAACAAGGCGAAGACATTCGCGCTGGACGCTGGTGGTGGGAAAATCCGGAACATAAAGAATGCGGCCTGCACAACCGGCCAGCGTGACGCGACAACCGGGGCTTTATCCGGCGATTTTCATAAACCTCATGCTTACACCATGCCTCTTATAAATAAAACCTGTCAGTTTGTAGAGCAACAACTTGCAGGCGATGGCTCTGGCCATGACTGGTGGCATATTCATCGGGTGTGGAACCTGGCAAAAAATATCGCCGAGCAGGAGGGTGCAAATTTACTCATCGTCGAATTGTCGGCGCTGCTCCACGATATTGCCGACTGGAAATTCCATGACGGGGATGAAAGCAAAGGCCCGCAGATGGCGGAACACTTCCTCATAGAAAACCAGGTGGATCGTGATGTGATTGACCCGGTCATCGAAATCATCGCTACGCTCTCTTACAAAGGTGCCGGGGTTGCCACACCAATGAAAACACTTGAAGGAAAAGTGGTGCAGGATGCAGATCGACTTGATGCCATAGGGGCGATGGGCATTGCCCGCACATTCGCCTACGGCGGACACAAAAACCGTTTGATGTATCACCCGGATGAAAAACCGGTTCTGCATCAGAGTTTTGCTGATTACAAAAAAAATACGGGACACACCATCAACCATTTTTACGAAAAGCTGCTTTTATTGAAAGACCGGATGAACACCGCCTCGGCCAAACAAATGGCAGAAGGAAGGCATCAGTTCATGCAGACTTATCTGGATCAGTTTTATGAGGAGTGGGATGGAAAAGCTTGAAATTCTGCACAAAGCATCAGACTTGATTAAAAAATCAAAGCGTACACTTTTTTTAACCAGCGCTGGCATGAGTGCCGATTCCAATATCCCCACATTCCGAGATAAGAACGGTTATTGGAAAAACTTCCCCCCTTTCAAGGACAAGAATCTGGAAGCGCAGGACCTGGCTAGTCCCTGGGCATTTCGCAATGAACTGCCGCACGCCTGGGCTTTCTATGAATGGCGACGGCGTAACGCCGAGGAAAACCAGCCGCACGAAGGTTACCGGGTCATCAACAAATGGCTTGAGGCTCAGGACGGATTCATCCACACCACCAACACCGATGGGTTGCATTTAAGGTCGGGTTGCCCTGAAGACCGCATCCTCGAAGTTCACGGCTCGATGTGGCGACTGCAATGTCTCGACACCTGCACCCACCAGTTTTGGGAAGAACTTTCGGTTCCTCTTTGTGATCTGAACACGGGCACCATGAAAGCCTCTAATTATCCAACATGTAAAAGTTGCAGGGGAATCGCCCGCCCTCATATCCTCATGTTCGGGGATGGAGAATACATCGGGCACCCGGAGCAGGAAGGAAGTTTTAGGCAGTTTGTGCAGGAGCCAATAGATCTGGCAATCCTGGTCGGCAGTTCAGGAGCCGTGCCCACTAATGATTATATTGCGGTTCATCTTATGGAACGGGGAACCCCGGTCATCAATATTAACCTGGACCCATCCAGCAATCGCATTGTTAACACAGAACTTTTTATCGAAATGAAGGGCAAAGAAGCATTCACCGAACTGGATAGAATCACATTCGCAAGCGGTGATTGAGCCCCGTCACAGCTTCGGTATAGATCGGGCCGCAGATTTTATATTTCCGTGAGTTTGCAATTTATAGTATCCTCCCACTAGCCGTGCGGGCAACGAATAGATCGTGAAACCAGGCATGTATTTATCGCGTGCGCTATCACTTCATTCGCTTCATGCCCAGAGGGGTGAAATAAAAATATTGCAAGCTACCAATGAAACAGTTGTTTCTTTGTCCATAAAAGAATTTCCCGAACCAGGAGTTTAATATGCGGATCGTGCTTTTGACGTTAATGGTTTTATTGATACAGCCGATTCCTTCCTTCGCCAAATGTGAGCAGGCGGACATATGTAAAATGATAAAAAAAATGGACCACTTCTCGATCCTCAACGCATGCCCTGGAGCGGGGCCTATGCTTAAAGAGTGTCGGCAGGTCAGCGAAAGCGTGCTTGAAGAACTGGCGAAGCCCAGCTTTATCGACAATGGAGATGATACGGTGACAGACACCGTCAACAAACTGCGCTGGATTAAAAAGGGTGTGACAAACAAATTAAAACTAAAAGATGCCATGGCTTTTGCCGAAGCTGAAACTTTTGCAGGAAGTTCTGATTGGCGCTTGCCAACCCTTTCCGAATTAAAAACTCTTATCAATTCAGAGCGAACCATCAATGCCGGCGGGAAAAAGGCTTGGATCAACCCCATCTTTGATGATGGTCTCGGACATTATTACTGGACCACTACCACCTGCGATCAGTTATCGGTCATAGAAGACCGCTACCAGAAAAAAATATGTCAGCAAGGAGCAGGCGCCGCCTGGCTGGTACATTTTAATATTAACGCCATTTTCTGGTTCAACACCACTGAGGAAAGACCCCATAGCTGGCTGGTGCAGAATGTGGAATAAACAAAATCGCTCCGCTCCTTTATAGAGCTGAAACTTATAATTCAGCCGCCATGAATAATCGGTGTGCCTTTGGGCAAAATCTTCCTCTATTTGACTGAATTTCAAGGAAAAAAAGAATCCTCCCCCCTCTTTTCCCCATCCACATAACTGAACCATTTTTATTTCCTGAAACCCAAGCTAAAAATTTCACCCTTTGACGGACTGCAATAATTTGAACTTTCAAAACCGCTTTATCGGGCTGGGGCCTGAGTTTTATCAGGCCAAGACCCCCGACCCGGTGACAGACCCTTATCTGATTGATTTTTCTCCTTCGGCCGGGCAATTGATCGACCTTTCCCCAGAAGCAGGGAGTAGCAGGGGTTTCATAGACCAATTCAGCGGAAACGCTCCTATGACAGGGGCTCAGCCTTTAGCAATGGCTTATTCAGGACACCAGTTCGGTTCTTACAATCCCCGGCTGGGAGATGGGCGCGGGCTCTTGCTGGGAGAGGTTCAAAACCAGGGCCAGGAAATGTGGGACATTCACCTGAAGGGTGCCGGGCCAACCCGGTTTGCCCGAGGATTTGATGGAAGGGCAACCCTCAACTCATCCATCCGCGAACACCTGGCAAGCGAAGCTTTAAATGGACTGGGGGTTCCCACCACCCGTTCGTTAGCCGTCATTGGCATCCGCGAACTGATCTACCGGCAAAGACCCGAATTGGCAGCCGTATTAGTCAGGATCGCCGATTCACATATCCGCTTTGGCAGTTTCGAGTTTTTTCACTACACCGGCCAGGAAAAAAATGTAGAACGGTTGTTGGAGTTTTCCATTCGAAATTATTATCCAGATATTGTCGAAGAATCCGACCGGTATCGAATATTTTTTCAACGCACCCTCCAGCGCACCGCAAAGCTCATCGCAAAATGGCAGGCGGTGGGGTTCATTCATGGCGTGATGAACACCGACAATATGTGCATAACCGGCACCACCTTTGACTACGGCCCCTATGGATTCATGGACCATTTTGTGCCTAACTATACACCGAATCATTCTGACACGCATGGCCGGTATGCCTATAACCAGCAACCTGAAATGGGTTTCTGGAACCTCAATAAATTAGCCGAAACTCTTACACCACTGATTGGTGCTGAAATTCTGGAAGAAGAAATGAAACAGTACCAGCCGACTTTCAATCGCTTCTACCGTGAAGAGATGAGTAAAAAATTGGGGCTTGCCATTCTGGACTCGGAGTTCACACAACTGGTTCAGAAAATGTTTCAACTGCTTCATGACCATCAACTTGACTACACCAATTTCTTCAGGTTTCTCGCGAACTACCCCATTCAATCCGCAAGCAGTAATAACGATGATTTGAGATCGTGGCTGAGCCACTACCTTGAGCTGGCCCAACGTGAGGGCATGAGCCATGAAGAACGAAAAGCACAAATGGATGCCACCAACCCAAAATTCATTTTACGAGCGCATCTATTACAAACGGCACTCGACAAAGCACTCAAGGAATCAGATTTTTCTGAAATTTCACGCCTCAGAATTCTTCTGGAAAACCCGTTCCAGGATCAGCCCGAAGTTTTTGAAGAACACGAAATTGAGCATTATACTCAGGACACCCCGGAAACATTTGCCTGCCGACAAACCAGTTGTTCTGCATAATCAAAGCAATCTCATAGATTGCAGAAAGGAAACATGATTCTGTTAGACGGAGAAATCACCGAGATCAATACTCCCCCTAATAAAGCCGACCAGTTTCGAGAACTCACCATCTGGATTCCTGAAACAGGAGAACATGTGGAGATAACATGCTTCATTCATGAGCTCCAAAAATCTGGCCTTGAAGAGGGGAACAAGATTTCCATTAAAATCGAAAAGAAGTTCGATGTCGAGTCTTTGACCCGCGATCTGTTAAAACCTCAATAGTGCCGGGTACGTATTGGAAAATGCCTGCGTGGCTTTTTGTTTTCCTTATTGGTAATATAAAGGTTCTCTAAATTACCAGTCCCCTGAAAGTTCCACCAACGTTTATGCGTAAAATAAAAGAACTCGGCGAATTTGGGCTCATCCACCATCTTTCTTCGCGCTTGAAGTTCCGCGCCGCCGATTCGATTCTGGGCATCGGTGATGACTGTGCGGTTTATCCGGTTAAATCAGGGACGAATGAAGTCATCTCCACAGATGCGCTGGTTGAGGGCATCCATTTTAAGCTTTCCACCACAACGCCTGAGGCCCTGGGCCGAAAAGCCCTGTCCGTCAGCCTCAGTGACATTGCCGCAATGGGAGGGGCTCCAAAAAGGGTGCTGGTGACGTTGGGAATTCCAAAAAAGATTTCAGTGTCGTACCTCGACAAGCTGTATTCCGGCTTCAACGAAATATGTAACCAGTTCCAGGTAGAACTCGCTGGTGGGGACACTGTCTCTTCTCCTAAATGTTTTTTCATAAATGTTGCGGTCATCGGGGAAGCAAACCGCGTTTTCACTCGTCAGGGTGCTAAACCGGGCGATCTCATTTTTGTGACAGGGACGTTGGGCGATTCAAGCCTGGGATTGCAGCTGCTCAACAAAAAGAAAAGAGCCCACGAAGACCACAAGTTTCTGATCGAGAGGCATCTGGACCCGACAGCAAGAGTTCACGAGGCTGGCATCTTGTCCCGTTCAAAAATAAACATTACCTCAATGATAGACATCAGTGACGGTCTGGTCCAAGACCTTTACCATATTTGCAAATCCTCCAAGGTGGGCGCCCAAATCCATGAAGATCGGCTACCCCAATCTCCGGAATTTACACGTACCTGTAACAGGAGTTCAATCCCACCTCTTCCACTCCTTTTAAATGGAGGAGAAGATTATGAATTACTGTTTACTTTGCCTACTGATGGTGTTAAAAATTTAAATAGGCAGTTTTTAAAAGCTAAAGTACTTGTTACGCAAATCGGGGAAATTGCTCTCAAATCCAGGAAAGTTTTACTGAAGATGAGAGACGGTACAATGAAAACCCTTCCAGAGTCAGATGGCTTCAATCATTTTTAAGTTCAATGTCGATAACTTCCCCTTCCCATATTTGCAAATTGCCAAATCGAGTTATAGTGCAATTCGATTCACAAGTGCCCGCCAAACTTGAGGTATCTTAAAAGTTTTGGATGATTCATTATTTTCCCGTTCACTGTTATTGGTGTTTCTACTTCTGTGTTCGGCCTTTTTTTCAGCCTGTGAGGTGGCCTATTTTTCTCTAAATTCTCTTCAGCTGAATGAGATGTCAGAGAAAAAGGGACGCATGGGTCGAATTGTAAACTCCCTCCTGGAAAAACCGCGAGAACTGCTCATCACCATTTATATTGGCAATGAATTCGTCAATATTGCTGTTTCTGTCGTGGTCACCTCCATTGCGATTAATATTTTTGGCAGCCTCGGCGTGGGCATTGCCATTGGGGTTGGTACTCTACTCCTGCTGGTTTTCGGCGATATCATCCCGAAGAGTATTTCTATAAAGTTTGCCCAACCCTACGCCTTGTTTTCAGCATATCCGTTAAAAGTCTTCGCTAAACTTGTTCAGCCTGCCCAGAAACTGTTCTCTATTTGGACAGAAAAGATCATCTGTTCTATGGGAATCCTGCCGCATGGTCTCAAAGAATCTCCCATAACAGATGAGGAGTTCCGAGCCATGGTACAGGTGGGTGAAGGGGAAGGTGTTATCGATTCAGATGAAAGGGAGTTGATCCAGAATGTTATTGAGTTTGGTGAGACAACGGTAGGAGCGGTCATGACCCCAAAAATTGATATGTTCACCGTTAACATTGAGGACAGTCTGGATGATATTCTACCCCGGATCATAGAGAATTTTTACTCCCGGGTGCCTGTATATGGAGTAGCAGATGAAAGTATTATGGGAATTTTGTTCACCAAGGACCTTACACGACTTAAACATTTACCTCGCGAGAAGGTCAACTTGAAAAGCATTCTGCATTCCACCATTTCTGTTCCACAGTCAAAAAAAATCAAGGAAATGCTTGAAGAGTTCAGGAAGCTGAAAAGGCATATGGCCATCGTACTCGATGAATATGGAAGCGTCTGCGGGCTGGTCACGCTGGAAGATATCATTGAAGAGCTGGTCGGAGAAATTGACAGTGAAATGCGGCAGGATGAACTCCCGTTAAAGAAACTGAATGAGAATCATTATCGCATTGTGGGTGCTTATAGCCTGGCAGAGTTCAATGAAAGTTTTCAGAGCGAGCTACCTGAGAATGATTACGACACGGTTGGTGGCTATGTTTTCGGGCTATTTGGCCGAATTCCCCGGTCAGGTGAGTCGACCACCATTGACAGGTTTAAGTTCCGTGTCGAAAAAATGAAGGGTTCGAGAATCCTGAGTCTCTTCCTCACTATTATGAGTCCTCGCCCATTGCCGGATAAAGAGCAGGATGAGGCTCCAGAAGACTAATGGATTTCGCGACAACATTCATACTGGTGCTACTGGGAATACTGCTGGAAGCATTTTTTTCCGGCTCTGAAATCGGCATGGTTTCTGTAAACCGGATAAAAATGAAGCACCTTGCCGAAGATGGAAGTTCCGCCGCCCAATCCGTTTTAAAATTGCTCGATAACCCTGAACGGCTCTTCACCACAACCTCCCTGGGAACCAATCTGGCAATGGTAGCCAGCACCGCTGTGTTCACCGCGTTCATGGTCACTCACTTTGGAGATTCCGGCGAATGGATGGCTATGCTGATGATTTCTCCTTTGATATTTTTTGTGGGAGAAATCATTCCAAAAATTATTTTTCAGCATCGTGCCGATTCCGTCATGTTATTCATGATCTATCCGCTGATTTTTTTCTATAAAATCCTGTCCCCATTCACATCCTGGTTATCAAAAATATCGACAAAGCTCACCAATCGTGTTCAGTTGGCCTCAACGGCAGACCATAAGACCTTCAGTCGAGATCAGCTTCGGGGAGTGTTGAGCCTGGAGTCGCAGACCGTAGATTTAGGAGTAACGGAAAAGAAAATCATCCACAATATTTTCAATTTTGGCGAACTTCGTGCGGAACATTGCATGGTGCCTCTCATTCAAATGATCGCCATAAGAGATACCGCTACAATGATGGAGGCCCATGATGTCGCAAACGATTCCGGCTTCTCACGTCTGCCTGTTTTTCATGAGCGAATGTATAATCTCATTGGGATTTTAAACACCTTCGACCTTTTAGACCAACCTGCTGACCACACCCCCATCACTAGTGTCATCCGACCTGCCTATTATATTCCTCCGAATAAAAAAGTTGACGACCTCCTCAAAGAGCTCCAGAAAAAGGGTTTACATATAGCCATCGTGGTGGATGAGTATGGAGGTTGTATTGGCTTGATAACAATTGAGGATTTGCTAGAAAAAATTGTCGGTGAAATTGAAGATGAATACGACAAACCCGAGAAATCCTACAAACACTACGCGGACGGAGGATATCTGGTGGATGGCAGTGCGGAAATAAGTGTTCTCAACGATACCCTCGGCTGGGACCTACCCAGTGGAGACTTCGAAACTCTTGCCGGTCTGGTCATTGATCGGCTGGAAAGAATTCCTAACTCCGGTGATCAGGTTTTGGTAGGCGCCTACAGGCTAACCGTTAAAGAAACCAGTAAGCGAAAAATCCTCTCCCTCATCATCCGCAAATTGGAACCACCGCAGGAAACCGGCGTTGACGAAAAAAATCCGACAGCTTAAAGCTTTCTAACTTTTTCCAACTCCTGAAAGGCCGACTGAACCTTAAGAAACTTCAGGTGGGCCGCATGAACCGTATTTTCATCTTCCATGGCAACCCGGTCAGGATGACACTGACTGGCTAGTTTTCGGTAGGCTCTTTTGATTTCATCATTCGAAGCACCGGAGGAAAGTCCCAATATATGATAAGGGGTTATAAAAGGTTCGAGTGAATACTTTATCCTGATTTCGTTATGTTGCTCGTAAGACAGCCCCAGTTCCAACCCGATTTTTTTTATCAGGGATTGAGTATCTTCACCCAAAGCGTTCTCGACCAAATTAATCTGATAGCAAAGCGCAAGAAGTAAAAGGTTGTAATTGTTCTGGCAGGATTTTTTGTATTCCTTCACAAACTGGTTAATATCCGGTTTTTTGGACTGGACTTCATCTATCAATCTATCAAGGGACTGCAAATCCGGAGAACCATAACCCAGGTTTTTCATAAAAAAATTATGGATCACGGCCACTTGTTTAGCAGTCACGGCTCCTGACTCCATAGCTACACGCGTCAAAATGACGACCAGACTTGTTATAAACTCACCCTGATGGATAATGCCGGGCAAACTTTCCTGCAGTTTTTTCTGGAGTTTTTTACCCAAAAAATGTTCAATGGTGCCGCCAATAACAGCACCCAAAGGACCACCACGTAAAAAACCCAAACCAGCACCCATCCACCATGACATATGATAATTTTCACTCACATAATAAAAAAAGGCACTATATCATAAACGCTGCAACAGGCATCCTCTACGATAAATGTCCCGCAAATTGAGAGGTTGGCATAATTGAAAAACAATCCACAGGAGGAAACAGTTAATGGTCAAACACATTGTTATGTTCAAACTGGCAGAAAAGAATCAGGAAAACCTGAGTCAGGCCATGGCGGCCCTCAACAGCCTGAGGGGGAACATTGAAACCTTGAAGTCTTTAGAGCTGGGCACCGATTTTTTGAGTTCTGAAAGGAGCTACGATATCGTTCTTTCAGCGCTTTTTGAAGATCGTGAGGGGTTGAAAATATATGCGAGTCACAAAAATCATCTACCAGTTGTAGAGAAAATGCGTTCACTTTGCTCCTCATCCATCGTTGTGGACTACGAAACTGAATGACATCGGCTTTGGCGTTCTCAAAAAATGCGGTTTTTTATGCCATCTGGGCAAATAAAATGTTGTACTTTATTTTCGCAGGTGCTAAGGTTCAAGGAATTTTTATCCAGCCATGGATAAAATGCAAAGGATTTTGAGTTACCTTCCCGAATGAATTCATTATAAGAGTTCCCTAATATAGGAGATTCGGCAATGGCAACGAAAAAAAAGGCAGCAAAAAAAGTCGCCAAAAAGAAAACTTCTGCAAAGAAGAAGGTCACGGTCAAGAAGAAAGCTTCTGCAAAGAAGAAGGTCACGGTCAAAAAGAAAACTTCTTCAAAAAAGAAGGCAACGGTCAAGAAGAAAACTTCTGTAAAGAAGAAGGTCACAGCTAAGAAAACCGTAAAGCCTGCAAAAAAGACCGTTGCAAAAAAAGCCTCTAGGAAAACTGTTGCTAAAAAAGCATCCCAAAAGAAAAATAAACCAACCCCGGCTTTAAAGAAAACAGCTAAAGCTGAGGTGAAAAATAAAAAAGCTTCAGCAACTAAGGCCAAACCAGGCAAGTTGCGCTTAGTCAGACAAGAGCATCCTCAACTAGACCCCGCAGTACTTAAAATCCGCGAGCGGCTTATTGTCACACGCGGTGAATTATTGAAATTGATTCAGGCTTCACAGTCGATCGAACGTGATGCTGGAGATTTGACATTCAGCAACGAAATTGACCTTGCCTCAAGTCTTGAGGGGCGGGAAATGATTTTTCAATTGACCAGCAGGGATCGCAAAGAACTTAAGTTGATTGAAGAAGCGTTATTCAGAATAAACAACGGTAGTTACGGGGAATGTGAATCCTGCGAAAAGAAGATCACCCTGAAGCGCCTGCAAATTATGCCGTTGACCGCTTTATGCATTGAGTGTCAGGAAGCCGCCGAGAATCTCTAACAACACCTTTACTGGCCGTGGCACTTTTTGTGTTTCTTACCACTTCCACACGGACAAGGATCGTTCCGACCAACTTTACTTTCACCGCGCCGAACCGTTACGGGTTTTTCCAGAGGGTCCGCGTTTCCCCTGTGTTCTATAACCTTCTGAGGCTTGCTGACCAACTCATCCGGCACCTCCACTTCCTGATTAACCTGAACCTTGAACAAATATTCCGTGGTCTCTTCCTTGATGCGTGCCATCATGTTACTGAACAGGTCAAACCCTTCTTTCTTATATTCTGTCAAAGGGTTTTTCTGGGCATAACCCCGCAAACCAATCCCTTCCTTGAGATGATCCATGCCTAGCAGATGATCTTTCCAGAGCGAATCCAGAATCTGAAGCATGATGACTTTTTCAACATGCCGCATGAAATCGGCATCAATACCCACTTCCTTTGCTTCATAGGTCCGGGTCACCGCCTCCATAACAGCATCATGAAGCTTCTCTCTATTGCAATGCTCCAACTCCAGCGTTGTGCTCTCCTGAAGGAGTAATTCATGATCGCCAGATTTTTCAATATGAACCGCAAACTGCCTTTCCAGCAACTCATGCAATCCCTCAATGTCCCATTCTGCCAGATGTATCTTTTCATGGGCGATGTC
>JACKQG010002771.1_pt2 | contig 16253 bp, 19 predicted proteins | sample 8237621 | NCBI WGS metagenome assembly JACKQG01 (sample SAMN15677084, study PRJNA649215) | marine metagenome | biome: marine; feature: Black Sea; material: saline water; isolation source: suspended particulate matter (SPM) from the Black Sea western gyre | collected 2013-06-09/2013-06-10 | depth...
ATGGCATTGAACGGGGCTTCCTCCACCACATATGGGCGGCGGCTGATCTCCTTCAGCTTACGTTGCAGTGCCTGGGTGGCTCCGGGGTGGGCGTTGCTCTCCTGACAGAACTGCTCGATGCTCTCCCCATCCATGGCCAATAGTCTCAGGAGCCAATTCTCAGCGTATCTGTCGCCCAGCAAGCCCACCGTCGCCTGGGCGGTGGGGTTCAGATCCAACTCTTCCCGCAGCAACAGCACGTCCTCCGGCTCGATCTGGTTGAGACCGATGCGCAGCACGACGTCCACGTTGCGGCCCTGGCGGCTGCCCGCCCGCTCGTCCAGAGAGTAAATGAGTACCTTGGGGCCGAAGAGGTGGCGCAGGCCCTTGACCCATTGGCCGTCCTCCGATTGGCGGCCAAAAGCGTACTCGTCGTGCATGTCGAAGATGAGGTTGACGCCCACTCCGAGTTTGATGATGCCGCACAACAGCAAGCGGGCCAGGAAGGATTTGCCCGTGCCCGACTGGCCAAAGATGCCGTTGGAGCGTTCCATCAATCGGTGCATGTGCAGGCAGATGGGCAGGTCCATGGTCAGCGGCGTGCCCATGGAGAAGTGGGTCTTGTCCTCCTCGCCGAAGACGACGCGGAAGTCGCCCTGGGTGGCCTGGCGCAGGGTGGCGAAGTGCATGGGGATGGTGCGCACCGGCTGCGGCGCGGTCAGCATGTCCACCATATCGCCCTCTTGCGGCTTCTCGATCATCAGCATGGGCTTGATCTGCACGGTGGCGTAGGTGCTGGTGCCGGCCAGGGCGCGGCGGATGAAAGGCGAGGCATCCCGCGGCGGATCGGCCAGCATTCGGACGTCACTGGCCCGTAGTTGGATGTCGGAGATGAGGCTGAAGTAGAGGTACTCCTCCCCCTCGACGATGACGAAATCGCCGATGCGCACATCCTCCGAGGAGCAGCCGGGGTCCAGCCGCACGGTCAGAAAAGCGTTAAACGCGCCGTCGGTGACGACGCCGAGACGTTTGCTGTTGGTCATAGTTCTCTTGCCGGGAAGGCCATGGCACGCGCCAGACACTCCTGAATGGCAAGCCAGTCTCGCTCGGAGCAATGGCCTATTGGCTTGGCAGCTACAGCCGGCAACGTGGCCAAGAAGGAGCGGAAGGCTGACGGACGGTATAAGCCAGCCGCTCTCCAATCTTGCAACAGATAATCCAACGGCGTCGTGGCGCTCACTGTCTGTGAAGTGAGAATGCCAACGACAACGTCAGGCCGGTGTGTGTGGTAGGTGGTCGTAGAAACCACGATTGCCGGTCGCCGCTTCACCCCGGTCACACCAGGGAAGTCGACTGTCACTACATCGCCGGGGCTAAGCATCGCCAGCCTCGCTCCCCCACTGCTGTGCAGCGTATGCAAACGAGGCCCAGGTCAGATCGCGCAGGTCCTCCTCGCTCCAGGCATCGCTCACATCAACCACCCAGCGCGGCGCTGATTCGGCCAGGTCATCCATGATCAATCGGGCCAGCTGCAAACGGTCAACCACCGGCAGTGTCTTGACGTGGTTTCTGTAGACTTCCACTACGTTCATCATCGTGTCTCCTCCTGTCTAACCGTTGCCTTGATCAGAACTCAACGTTTTGGCTTTCGCCATGATTATAATCTGACAAGGCCATTTGAGCAAGGAATTACTGATCGCTTGCTTGACACCACTACCCACCTGCGGTACAATCGCCGCAATCATGCAGCGCGCAATCCACAGGTGACCGTCATGTCCTCAGAAGCAAAGCGAGAAGTGCTGGCCGCCACGCGCGATAGCTTGCCCATATGGGTAGGCGTGACGCCCTTTGGGCTGGTGTTCGGCTTGCTCAGCCAGCAGACGGAGTTGGGTGTCTCAGGCGCGCTGGCCATGTCCGCCTTCGTCTTCGCCGGCTCGGCTCAGTTCATCGCCCTGGGTCTGCTACAGGCCGGAACTGCCTACCCGCTCATCGTGCTCACCACGCTGGTGGTCAACCTGCGCCATCTGCTCTACGGGGCATCGCTGGCCCCGCACATCCAGCGGCTGCGCCCCGCCTGGCAGCGCTTCCTCGCCTTCGGCCTCACCGACGAATCGTACGCACTGACCGTCACCCGCTACGCCCGCTCGGATGTCGCCAGCAGTGGCCACTGGTACTTCCTGGCGGCTAACGCCAACATGTTTGTCTGCTGGCAACTGAGCACGGCGCTGGGCATCCTGCTGGGTGGCTGGGTGGGCGACCCTGCTGTGCTGGGGCTGGACTTCGCCCTCTCCGCTACCTTCATCGGCCTGATGATCCCCCACGTGCGCGACCGGGCGGCGGTGGTGGCCATGATCGTCGCCGGCATCGTGGCCCTGCTGGCCCGCGACCTGCCGGGCAAGCTGGGTCTCCTGTTGGCCCCGCTGCTGGCGGCGACGGCCGGGCTGCTGTGGGATCGGCTGGCGGTCAAGGCAAACCCTGGGCAGACGCAAGGCCTGCCCCTACCAACGGGCGACGAGAAGGAGGCTGGCGAATGACGTCGTTGCCGGTCATTGGTCTCATCGCTGGCATGATGCTGGTCACTTACGCCACCCGCTACACGATGATCGCACTGCTGGGCCGGCTGACGCTGCCCGAGGGGGCGCTCCGCTGGTTGGAGTTCGTCCCCGTGGCCGCCTTCACTGCTATCATTGTGCCTTCCATCCTCCTGACGCCGCAGGGCCGTGTGGATCTTTCCTTCGACAACCACGCTGTCTGGGCGGGGCTGATCTGCGCGCTAGTCGCCTGGCGCACACGCCACACGCTGGCGACCGTCGTCGCCGGCCTGGCCGCCTTCTGGCTGCTGCGCTGGCTGGGGTGAGTGATAGCGTTGGGTCGCCGCCCTCAACGGTTCTCTTCCATCCAGTGTACCGCATAGTCAACCAGAGCACGCTGCGGCAGCAGCAGCGCCTGCGCATCCGCAACGTGCCCGCGACGCACGTGCGCTTTTTCCCGGGCAAAGCACTCGCCTATGGCCTGGAAGTCGGAATCATCCAGGTCAATGTCTTGCAGCCTTACCCATGCTCGCCGTCCGCCGACCAGCAGGGGTGCCCCGTTTTCGATGACCCGTCGCTCTGACTGTGCGGCGCGGTATTCTGCCAGGTGCAGCGATGTGTTGTTCTGATGTCCCACCCCCAGCAGGAGAACCCATCCCTCCAGATCATACAACCTCGCCAAGGGGGAGGCTTCACCCAATCCAAAATCCAACGCCTGTGCCGCCGTCACCTCCTCCGCTCGCGCTCCCCAGGCGGCAAACGAAACCTGCGGATGACCACTCCGCACCACCCCCTGCTGCTTCCGGAACACCTCGGGGATGGCGCCCACGCCGCGTGTGGGCGTCAAATCACGATCGTAGGCTGGCATCGTCTCGCGGATGGTGCCCCACCAGGCTTCAGGCACGGGCGGGTTTTCCCAGCGCGCCGGGTCTGAAAGGTCACCCGAATGCGTGGGCATCAGCAAGGTCCCCTGGCGGCTGAGAGCGTCCTCCAACGCCAGAATGATGGCCACCGCGCCGCCGCAGACCCAGCCCAGGGAGCTGAGCGAGGAATGAACCAAGAGCACCATGCCGGGCACAACTCCCAAGGCAGCCAAATCTGCACTCAGGGACCGTACAGTTGCCGGATGTCCCGGCGTGCGTGTGACAACCTCCCCTTCTCTCACGGCATGTCCTCTTTGTTTTTGTTGCACCGCCGCGTTGTTTGACATTGTTGGCTAGCTGATGTACAATGTGTGCAGAAACGATCCCAGGGACTCTGGAGGGCGGTCATGACGCTGTCGGAAATTGTCGAATCCATCCACAATCTGGAACAGAGAATGCAGGAATTCGAGCGCAGGTATAACCTGCTATCGGACGATTTCTACGGGTTGGCGCAAGAAGGCAGGCTAGAGCAAAGCGCGGATTTTATCCGTTGGTTGGGATATTACGAACTCTGGCTCGACCGCAAACGTTGGTATCAGGAGTTGTTGGCTGAACGTTTCTCTCGCTTGGTAGTCGAGCCCGTAGCTCTGGAACGGGTAGCCGCATAGCCATGCCGATCAGCTTGCCGTTCTCGACACTAGAAGCGTACGAGAACTTCGTCTATACCCTCGCTAACCGCTATCCGTCCATCAAGTACTCGACTTTGGTCTTTGTGCGCCTTGATCCTTTAGCCGGAGAGCGCGCAGGCGAGTTGCACTTCGCTGGCAACATCGTACTGCGCGTCTTTGAGATCGTGGATTTTCGCAGCCAGCGTATCCTCAAGTACGGTTACGAGGTCTACCGTGGCACTGAGCAGCTTTACTGGTACGACGACTTCCCTCACCCGCATATCCCTGCCCTGGCCGGCACCTTGCCTCATCACAAACACGTGCCTCCCGACGTCAAGCACAACCGTGTGCCAGCGCCTGAGTTGAGCTTCGAGCAAGCGAACTTGCCTTTCCTCATCGAGGAGATCGGGCAATCGCTGCTTGCTGACTAGTCTTCCCCCTCACCCAGGCTCAATCGCTTGCAGCACGCCCAGCAAACGATCGTATTCCCCTTTGAGCAGCGCGGCTACCTCGCGGGCGGCAGCCGCCAGCCACTCCTCGTCGTCGCCGCGGGCGGCGGCGGTCTCGCGGATGTGGGCGGCCAGAAGCTGCTCCGGTGGGAGTTCGCCAGCCGCGGCCAGCAGCAGGCGGAAGTAGCGGCGCTGCTGGCTGAACCGCGCCACTTCCTCAGCATCGCAACCGCAGACGGAGTAGTGCAGCGGCGGCGGTTGCGGTGGCAGGTGCTGGTGCACCCGTCCATCGGGGCCGCTGTAGCCCACCAGCAGGGCCGCGAATTCCGTGCGCAGCGTCTTCTCCAGTTGCGGGTGCTCGGCGTAGATCGCCGCATCGTGCACATCTTCGGTGCTGCGGCGCACGACGCGGCGGCCCGGGTCGAGCCCCGTCGTCGTGCCGAAGCTGACCACCCCGTACACCGTGCGGCGGCCTCCCTCCACGTCCACCTTGAGCAGGCTGCCCAGCGCCGGCGGCTGGTGCAGCGTGAAACTGACTGCCGTCAGGCTGTTACTGCTCGTGGCCACAATCTCGCCGATCCGCTTCATCTTCCCCTCCATCTACCCACCACAAAGGCACCAAGACACCAATATATCTGTACTTTGTGTCTTGGTGTCTTCGTGGTCAAGGTTACACGCCTCGCTCGCGTTTGCTGCGGTCCTTGGCCGAGCGGACGTAGACGACGCCCTGCGCCGCCAGGGCCTCCTCCACCAACTGCTCCACCAGACGGTGTTCGCCGGTGGTGATGACCGCCTCTTCGTGCGCTTCTATCAGAGCCTGCGGATAGCCGCGCCCGCGGCGGCACTGATCGGCCACCGCGGCGTGCAGGAAATCGCGCAGCGTCTCGTCCTGCATCACCCACTGCGGCGCTTCCAGACGGGCGATCTCCTCGCCGGTGTGCAGGTAGAAGAACTGCACCCGCTGCTCGTCGTAGCGGTCGAGAATGGCCGAGGTGCTGTCGAAGATGGCGCTGCGCTGGCCGGGCTGCAGGTGGCGCAGGAAGAGCGCCTGGTCGCGGAAATCGGCCAGCGCCTGGCAGAGGGCCCGCTCCTTGGCGCTGGCGCCCGCGCACTGGCCGCAGTGTTGGGGATCTTTCCCGCAGACCAGCAGCCGCAAACTGTTGGTCACGTCCTGGGCGCCCGGGTAGCTGATGTAGCTGGCCATGGGAATGCCTGCTTTTCGAAAGCGTTCCAGGCAGTCCAGGAGCGGCGGCAGGAAGTGACGAACCACGGCGTCTTCTTCGTTCTGCAAAGCCCAGAAGATGAGCGAGCCATCGCGCAGCGCCAGCACCGGCCCGTCGGCGGGGGCTTCCTGTGCCGCCTCGAAGAGTGCCCGCAGTTCCTCCAGGGCCATGCGCAGCCCCAGCCGAGCGCCTTCCACGGGGATGCGGCGGCCGGCGGTGGCGATGTAGATGTCCTCCTCGTCGGCGCAGAACAGGCTGCGGGCCCAGAGGTGCGCATCGGGCCGCTGGCCGTAGGTCAGGCGGGCCAGGCCGGTGTTGAGCAGGAAGAAGCGCAGCGGGCTGTGGCGGTCGGGGGGGATGGCGGAGCCGTCGGTGGCCACGACGCTGAAGTCCGGCGAGGGCAGCGGCGGCGCCCCGTAGGCCGCGCCGATCTCCTCCCTGGGCTTGGCCACCAGCCAGGGGATGCGCTCTTTGCTCCGTTCCCGTTCCCCGATCACCTCGAGGAGATGTGCGGCATCGGCCTCGCGCAACAGGTCACAGGCGTCCCGTAGACGATCGGCCAACGACTGCGTGTGCGCCTGAGCGGCCATCTGAGCGATGTGCGGTTGAATGACAGCAAAGTCAAGAGGCATGAGTCAGTCTCAGGTTCCAGGGTTTCAGGTTTCAGGTTCCGCTGAGCCAATTATACCTCAGGTGGGGCTATGTGGCAAGCGATGTTGACAAAAACGTCTACTTGTCGTAAAATGGGGCAGCAACTGCTGCGTTCCTCGCCTACTGGCCGTGACGTGCCGAAAGGAGGCGGCTGAGGCCTTGATCCGCATTCTGCACTTCGCTGACCTGCACCTGGGGGTCGAAAACTACGGGCGGCTGGACCCGGCCACGGGTCTTTCCAGCCGCGCGGCCGACTTCCTGCGCGCTTTCGACAGCCTCGTGGAGTACGCGCTGACCGAGGAGGTTGATCTCGTCCTCTTCGCCGGCGACGCCTTCAAGACTCGCACGCCTTCGCCCACCTACCAGCGGGAGTTCGCCAGCCGCATCCGCCGCCTGGCCGTGGAGGCCTCCATCCCCACCTTTCTGCTGGTGGGCAATCACGACCTGCCGCACGCCGCCGGCCGCGCCCACAGCATCGAGATCTTCCAGACGCTGGAGGTGGAAAACGTCTACGTGGCCCGCCAACCGGCGGCGCAGCGCATCGAGACCGGTCACGGGCCGGTGCAGATCGTGGCCCTGCCCTGGATCGTGCGCAGCGCCATCCTGACCAGGGAAGCCTACAAGGGCCACAATCTGGAGGAGATCAACGAGCTGATGCTCCGGCGGCTGGAGGAACTGCTGGTGACAGGGGAGAACAGCCTGGTGAGCCAGCTCGACCCGGACCTGCCCACCGTTCTCGTCGCGCACGGCACGGTGCAGGGGGCTGTCTACGGCTCCGAGCGCAGCGTGATGCTGGGCAGCGACCTCATCTTGCCCAAGAGCCTGATCCGCCATCCTGCCTTCGATTACGTGGCCCTGGGCCACATCCACAAGCATCAAGTTATTGGCGAGCGACCGCCGGCGGTCTATGCGGGCAGCCTGGAGCGTATTGACTTCGGCGAGGAGAAGGAGACCAAGGGCTTCGTCGTCGTGGACCTGGCGCGGGGAAGGGCCGAGTGGCGCTTCGTGCCCCTGGAGACGCGCCCCTTCGTCACCATTCGCGTCGAGGCCACGGCCCCCGACCCCACGGGCCAGGTGCTGGCGGCCATCGAAGAGCAGGACATTGCCGACGCCGTGGTGCGGTTGCAGATCAAGCTGCCCGCCGCCGTCGAGCCCTCGTTGGACGAAAGGGCCATCCGCCAGGCGCTGGCGCCGGCCTTTTACGTGGCGGCGGTGGCCAAGGAAGTGGAGCGGCCCACGCGGCTGCGCTTGGGCGGTCAGGAGACCATCGAGACCCTGACGCCGCGGGAGCTGCTGGCACGCTATCTCCAGGCCAGGCAAGTGCCCGCGGCGCGGGCAGATGTGTTGTTGCACTATGCCGACGAGCTATTCGTGGAGACAACCGAAAAGGGAGGATGACCATGACCTCGTTTCAGACGACCGTGGGGCAACTGGGCATGGCGGGTGGCGTGCGCCAGTCCCGCGTGGCCAACGCCAGGGCCGTGGAGCCGACGGTGACGGACCGGCAGGGGCAGCGCAAAGGCCATCTCTACGTCCTGGCCGAACTACAGGATGCACCGCCGGCGCGCCGACAGCTCTACCGCCAGATGCTGAACGTGATCCAGCGCGTCTACTACGAAGCGCCCAGCAGCGTCACCGCGGCCTTGCAGCAGGCCATAGGGGAGGCGCATCGGCTCTTGCAGGAAGCTGGAGCCACGGGCGGCGTGAGTTGCGTCGTTCTGCGAGATGGCGACATCTACATCGCCCAGGCCGGCCCGGCCCTGGTGGTGATCGCTCATCCTCAGGTCGTGCAGCTTTTCCCGGACTCGCTGGAGCGGTACGACCTGCCGCTGGGCGGCAGGGTGCCCCCCGACGTCGGGTTGTTCCACACCCCCGTGGAAACGGGCACCACCATCGTGCTGGCCGAGAGCGGTTGGCTGTCCTCCATCGAGCCCCGGATGCTGGCCGGGGCGGCGACGGTTCCCACCGTCTCCGGCGTGCTGGATGTCTTGCAGGGGGTGGCCGGCGGGTCTGACCTCTCGGCGCTGGTGGTGGGATTGGGCGTGGCTGCTGGCGCGCCGGCATTGCGAGAAGTAGGGGCATGGGCTGAAGAAGCTGAGGAAGCGGAAGAGGAGGCCCTCTACGAGGACGAGGTTGTCGAGAGAGAGTGGGAAGAGCTTCCTGGTGAGCAGCTAGAACCAGGCCGGGCAGCCGGCGATGTGGCCCGCGGGATCGGCAAGGGGTTGGCGACGGCCACCACTCGGCTGGCGGAAGGGGCCAGGTCGCTGGGCGAGCGGATGCTGCCGGAGGCGGAGCCGGCCGCGCCGCGGCGGCGGGCGCGCCGTCAGGCACGGGGCGAGGAGCGTCGTCGTTCCCGCTGGCCGGTGATCGCCGCCTTGGCCATCCCCCTGCTGGTGGCGTTGGTGGCTTTGGCCGTCTGGTGGCAGCGCGGCTGGGAGCAGCAAAAGCAACTCGATGAGTTGATGCAGGGAGCCATTGCGGCCTGGAACACGGCGGAGGAGACAGAAGACGAGACCACCGCTCGCGGGCAACTGCACCATGCTGAAGAGCGTGTCCTGGCGGCGTTGGCCCTCAAGCCCGGCCACGCGGAATCCCTGAAGCTGTACGAGCAGATTCAGGAGAAGTTGGATCGCGTCAACCGCGTGGTGCTCTTGCCTATGCTGATGCCCTTGCAGCAATACTCGGGCATGGGACGGGAGCTGGGCCGCGTGCTGGTGCAGGGACAGAACGTCTTCGTGCTCGATCGGGGGAAGGATGAGATCTATCAGTATCAGTTGGATGCGGAATTGCCCGACCTGGCACAGGCAGTGGGAGAGGGGCCGGTGATCTACAAGGGACAGCAGGCGGGCGAGGTGGCCGTGAGCGATATGGCGGACATGACCTGGCTGGCGGCGTCGGGCTATCAGGCCAAAAGCGGCTTGCTGGTGCTCGATCAGTCGTGGCGGCTGTTCCTGAGTGAGGTCTCGGGCATGTGGGAGCCGGCTCGCTTGCCTGTGACGCCACCTGAGCAGTGGCGCTATCCGCAGTCGGTGGAAACCTACCTGGGCAACTTCTACGTGCTGGACCCTTCGCGGAACCAGATCTTCCGCTACGCGCCGAGCGGCGAGGGCTACGAAGAACCTCCCACCACCTACTTCGAAGAAGATGCCCTGGTCAACCTGGGCGGCGTGGCCGACGTGGCCATCAGCAGCGAACCCTGCGGCGGCTACGTCTATCTCCTGTACCGCAACGGCGTGCTGACCAAATACGCCCGCGGCGCGCCAGAGCCTTTCGAGCCCCAGGTTCCGGACAAACGGCTGCAAGATACCCCGGCCTTCTTCTCCGGCCCGGAGGAGTGTCACCTGTACGTGGCCGACGTGGGCAACAGCCGCATCGTCGAATTGAATGCCGACGGTGGGTTCGTGCGCCAGTACCGCCTGGCCGAGGGGGAGACGTTGCGCTTCGTGCGCAGCCTCTTCGTGGACGAGATCAACGACGCCTTCTACATCCTCACCGGCGACGCGCTGTACCGCACGCCGATTCCGTAGAGACCGAAAGCTTACTCTTCGTCGGAGGAAGGGACATGGGAGTACGCATCATCACCGATACGAGTTGTGATCTGCCGCCGCATCTGGAAGACGAACTGCGGGAGCTTGGCGTCGTCATCGTTCCCTTCCTCTTCTTCTTCGGGCTCGAGGAATGTACGGACAAGTCCATCTCCATGCAGGAGTTCCTGGTCAGAGCCGAGAAGGTCTGGCCGACGACCTCGGTGCCTTCGACGGGATCTTTTGTGAAGGCCTTCCGTGACTGTGTGGAGGCCGGCGATCAGGTGGTCTGCATGACCATCACCAGCAACCACAGCGCCACCTTCTCTGCAGCTATGTCGGCCAGCCAGCAGTTCGCCCCTGGGCAGGTGACCGTGCTGGATTCCAGGTCGCTGTCTGTCGGCCAGGGCTTGCTGGTGCTTGCCGCCGCCCGCGCCGCCAGCGAAGGGCGAAGCCCCGAAGAGATCGTGCAGGCGGTTGACGAACTGCGCCAGCGGCTGCACGTGTTCATTGCCTTGGACACAGTGGAGTACCTGGTCAGGGGAGGCAGGGCCAGCCGGCTGAGCGGAGTCATGGCCGGGCTGCTGAGGATCAGACCCATTCTGACGCTGCTGGATGGCGAACTGACACTGCTGGACAGATCGCGGGGAAGGAAGGCGGCCAAGCAGAAGCTGATTGACCTGGCCAACGGTTGTCTCCCGGCTGCGACCTTGGGCGTCGCGCACATCGCCTGTGAGGAGGAGGCCAAGGGATTCGTCTCGGAGATCGCTTCGCAAACCGGCTTTCCTGAAGAGGCGATCTTTCTGGCCGAAACGGGCATGATCATCGCTACCCATGGCGGGCCGGGGACGCTGGGCATCGTGGTGGTCTCGGAGCCGAATCCGTGATGAGCTTCCTTTCGCATCTGCAATGCGCCCTCTGCGGCCAGGAACTGGAAGCCGACCGGGTCTGGAATCTCTGCCCCACGTGCGATAAGCCGCTGCTGTGGGTGACTTCCTGATTCTGCGCACCTTGCGCGAGAGCGGCGGCACAGCTATCGCCGTCTCCGATGAGGAGATCATGGCGGCGGTCCATCTCGTCGGCCGCACCCAGGAGATCTTCGTTGGCCCCGAAGGGGCGGCCACGCTGGCGGCCTTCCAGCGGCTTCGGAACCAGGGTTGGATCGGCGACGATGAGACGGTCGTTCTGTTCAACACGGGCAGTGGACTCAAGTATGCGCATCTTTGGGCCTGAAGGAGAGTGAAGTCTCCTTCAGGATCTGGATTGCCGCCCGAATGGGCGGGACCGAGGGAGGAGGAGAGGCCATGGCCTGGAAAGAGGTCGGCAAAGTCATTCACTACTTCAACCGCCTTCAGGTGGCGGGCGTGCGGCTGACTGACCGGCTGCAGGTGGGGGATCACATCTACATCCTGGGACACACCAGCGATTTCGAGCAGGATGTGGCCTCCATGCAGTTGGATCACCAGCCGATTGAGGTGGGGAAAAAGGGGCAGGAGATCGGTTTGCTGGTGGTGGAGCGAGCCCGCCGCGGGGACACGGTCTACAAAGCCGGAGAGGAATAGACGCAGGCTTCATGCCGGAACTGCCGGAAGTCGAGACCATCGTCAACCAACTCCGGCCCTGTTTGCGGGGACGGCAGATCGAGGCTGTCTGGGTCGGCTGGGAGCGGATCGTGGACCGGCCGCCCGCCGAGGAGTTTCGCCGGCGGCTGCAGGGGCAAACCTTCGTCGCTGCGGAGCGACGGGGTAAGTTCTTGCTCTTTCCCTTGCGCAGCGGCGACACGCTGCTCGTTCACCTGCGCATGACGGGCCGTCTGTTGTTGCAGCCGTGCGACGTCGAGCTGGATCAGCACACGCACGCCGTGTTGACCCTCGATGACGGCCAGCGGTTGCATTACCGCGATCCGCGCAAGTTCGGGCGGCTCTACCTGGTGGACGATCCGCAGGAGGTGGTAGGCCGGCTGGGGCCGGAGCCGTTGGCGGCGGATTTCGACGCCACAGCGCTAGCGGCGCAGCTTGCTGACCAGCGGGCCAGAATCAAATCCCTGCTCCTCGACCAGCGGGTCCTGGCCGGCCTGGGCAACATATACGCCGACGAAGCTCTCTTCCGCGCCGCTATCCATCCCCTGCGCCTGGGCCAGAGCCTGGCCGCCGAGGAGATTGCCCGGCTGCACGCTGCCGTGCGGGCGGTGCTGAGCGAAGCCATCGCCGCGCAGGGCAGCACGCTGCGGGACTATCGCTCGGCTTCGGGGCAGTCGGGACGTTTCCAGGAGCAGTTGCAGGTGTTCCGCCGCCAGGGCGAATCCTGCCCCCGCTGCGGCACGGTGCTGGAACGCATCCGCGTGGGCGGCCGCAGCACGCACTTCTGTCCCCGCTGCCAGTCAGCCGATGGAGGATAGGCCAGCGGAAAAGCGGAAGGAGCGGATTCCTTTGCGCTTTTCCGCTGATTACATTTGCTCCGGTGCAACGGGCCGCAAGCGCTTGGCCTCGGCGAACTGCCGCTGCAGCTCCGCCCGCCGCTCGGCAGCGGCTTGCTGTCCCTCTTCGATGACCGCCTGCAGCCGCTGGCGCAGCGTGCGGCGCAGCTCGTCGCCCGATGCGGGGGCCAGCATGATGCCCGCCACCGCGCCGACGAGCATGCCCGTGGTGAATCCGGTCAGAAAGCGGATGACTTTGCCCATGGTCTTTCTCCTGCCTGAAATCTGCTGAGTTGCCAGCTACCCTATCTTAACACAGAACAGCGCCCATGCCCAAACGGAACCCCCCACATCGAGAGGACGAGCACGCGGCCGCGCGGCGGGCCCTGACGCGGGCCAAGCTGCACCTGGTGCCCGGCGCGCTGGCGCGGGTGGGCACGGCGGTCAGCGAGCGCTTCGACAATCCCTGGGCCGCCGTGGAGGCGCTCACGCGGCAACTGCGCCCCTTTCCCAGTGGGCTGTTGCGTTTCTGGGCCGCGCAGGAACGAGGACACGTGCTCATCGGCCCGCGGGACGGCGGCTACGTGCCGGGGCCGCAGCCGTGCGGGCGGCGCACGCTGGATGGCGTGGCGCACGTGGCCCTGGCCGACCTGGCGGCGACCAACGATCGCCCGCGGGTGCTGATCGGCCATCTGCTGGATCACCTGCTGGGCTGCGGCGGCGCTGACGAGGGGGCCTGGCTTTCCGACGGCGGCGGCATCACGCTCCGCTGGCAGGAGGTGGGGCAGCGGGTGAGGGAGCTTTTCGCCCTGGGCTATGGTCAGAGCGAGGCGGCGCAGAGCGATGCGCACGTCTACCTCGCCGAGGGGCTGGCGGCCTATTGCCGCGAACGGCGAGCCTTCAACACCGCCGACCCCTTGCTGGAACGGCTGCTGCGCCACACGGTGATGGCCGACGCTTTCTGGCTTTCCGAGGAGGAGTGATGCGCGTCCTGGTGCTTTCCGACATCCACGCCAACCTGACCGCCCTGGAGACAGTGCTGGCCAACGCCGAGAGGACGGACTTCCTGGGGAAAACCGGCTTCGAGCAGGTGTGGTGTCTGGGCGACGTGGTGGGCTATGGCCCCGACCCCAACGAGTGCGTGGCGCGGCTGCGGGCCTTTGGCGATGACCTTCTCTGCGTGGCGGGCAACCACGACTGGGCGGTGCTGGGCAAGCTGCCGGTGGACGATTTCAACCCCGAAGCCCGCCGCGCCGTGCTGTGGACGCGGGAGCGGCTCACGCCCGCCAGCCGGGCCTTTCTGGAGAGGCTGCCGGACGAGCCGCTGGTGCGGGGCGACTTCACCATCACCCATGCCAGCCCCCGCCACCCGGTCTGGGAGTATATCATCCGTCCTTTCACCGCCCAGGAGAACTTCGCCCATTTCGACACGCCCTTCTGCCTGATCGGCCACACCCACGTGCCGGTCATCTTCCGCTGCTGTCTGGAAGCGCGGGGCGAGGAAAACGTGGAAGTTTGCCGGGCCCTGGCTCCGGTCTACGACAAGCCTGTGGGCCTGGCCGGGGATCATCGCCTGATCATCAATCCGGGCAGCGTGGGCCAGCCGCGGGACAGCGATCCCCGCGCCGCCTACGCCCTGCTGGACACGGAGGCCGCCATCTGGCGCTACCGGCGGGTGGCCTATCCCTACGAGCTGACCCAGGCGCGCATGCGGGCGGCCAACCTGCCGCACCGGCTCATCGCCCGCCTGGCCTACGGGTGGTGAGCACCCCCTACGGCTCGGATACGGCAATCTCCACCTGAAAGTGGCGCTGCTCCCCCGGCGCCAGGAATTGCAGCGTGCCCCGCGCCCTCTCCCGGCTGCGTCCCTCCACCAGGCAGTTAGCCGGTTCCAGGCCCAGAATGTAGGCTCCTTCTCCCATCATCTTCCACTGGATCAGGTTGGGCAGCGTGGCCTTCTGGAAGCGCACGCCCAGCGCCAGGTTGCGGGTGGGGTTGCGCAGCGTGATGGCCGCCCAGCCCTCCGCATCCGCGGGCAAGTCGTGGGTGAAGACCTGTTCGCCGTAGCCGGGCGTCGGCGGCTGGAAGCGCATCCATGCGCCCAGGCCGGGTTCGGCGACGTCGTCGCGGGGCCGCACCGGGTGGGGCTCGGCCACCAGTTGGCAGGACTCGTCCAGCAGCGGGAAGCCCAGGTTGATGTGGTAGAGAATCATCAGCGGCGTGGGCGTCGCCCCCAGGTTTTCCACCCGGTCCTGGATGGCCAGCCGGCTCTGGCCCAGCCAGGCGGTGATGCGGCGGGTCAGGCGCAGGTTCTCGCCGAACAGGCGGGCCTCCCGCATCTCCCCTTGCACCCAGAAGCAGCACTCGTCCCCCTCCCACTCTTCGCCCGCCTGGACGTGGCGCGCCGGCAGCAGCGACAGCCGGCCATGCAAGCCCAGCGCCTGTCCCTCGTCCTCGTCGGGAGCGCCCAGGTAGGTCAGTCCGCAGCCGGTCAGCAGGCCGCCGCCGAAGGTGCGCAGCCAGCCGAGGCCTTCCGGCTCGAAGTGCGCCGGATGGGCGAAGCCGGCCGGCGAGAGCCAGGCCAGCGGCAGCCCGCGGTAGGCCGCCGGCCCGATGTCCATGCCCCGGTCGAGCAGCACGGTGAAGTCGAGCCCGGAGCCGGTGCGCACCTGCGCCAGGCGCACGCCGCGCTCGGCGCCGTCGTCCCACTGGGCGAGCCGGACGCCGGCCAGTTGCGCCAGGTCGCCGACGCGGGCCAGCAGCTCCGCACGAGACCACTGACGATCCAACAGACGAGCCATTTCACACCTCCAACTTTGATCAGGGTGGTCTCCCGACCGCTGTCTGCGCTGTAGCTTGCTGGGCAGAGTCCGGGGAACTATGAGAGCAGGCGGCCCAGCCAGGGCTTGCGCAGGTCAATGGCCCGCTCGGGGCACAGCTCGTGGCAGCAGTAGCAGCGGATGCAGGTATCCAGGTCCATGTGGGCGCGCTTCTCGACCAGCGTGATGGCCTTCACCGGGCAATGGCGCACGCACACGCCGCAGCCGGTGCACCGCCCGTTGGAGCTCGGCGCGGCGACCATCCACCGCTTGACCAGATGGCTCAAGAAGAACATCGTTCCCCGCGAGGGGGCGTGAGTGTCCGGCGCACGGAAGCCCTGCGCGCGCAGGTCGCCAAACGCTTCGCCCACGATCTCGATGTCGGAAACCCGGCCGCTGGTCAGCCCCCGCGCCATGGCCGCCCGCAGCGGGTAGATGCTGGACACGTCCATGCCCACCAGCGTCGCCGCCACCACGTCCAAGGCGATCCCGTCGGCGCTGGCCAGCAGAGCACCGACGTTGCAGGGGTCGCCGGCGGAAGGCCCCTGACCATCCATGCCCACCACACCGTCCATGAGCGAGAGCGCCGGGCGGATCAGGGTCAGGATGTCAATGAGCATGTCGCCGAAGCGCTCTGGCTCTGGGAACTTGGCGTGATAGCCCATCTTGGTCGTGCCGGGGATCACGCCGAAGAGGTTCTTGGTGGCGCCGGTGAGTTGCATGAGGCCATGCGTCTTCAACTTGGGCAGCGAGATGACCACGTCGGCGCTGGTGACGAAGGTGCCCACCTCCAGGGCCTTGATCAGATGCCCTGCGGGGTGCGACAGGCGCGTCTCGCCGCAGTCCCAGTTCAATTCCGCCCCGGTCTCCTCAGCCACCTGGATCATCCCTGACGTTCGATACACCGCACGCAACCAGACAGCTCGCAACGGCCCGCCGGGGCTGTCGCCGATCACCGGGTGGCCGCCCGCTTCCTGCACCAGCTTGACGACGGCCTTGACCACGGCAGGGTGGGTGCAGATCATCTCCTCGGGCGCGGACGAGCGCAGCAGATTGGGCTTGAGCAGCACGCGCTGGCCGGGCTGCACGTATCGGCCCATGCCGCCGATGAGGTCTACGGCCCGTCGCAC
>JACKQG010004448.1_pt1 | contig 16252 bp, 8 predicted proteins | sample 8237621 | NCBI WGS metagenome assembly JACKQG01 (sample SAMN15677084, study PRJNA649215) | marine metagenome | biome: marine; feature: Black Sea; material: saline water; isolation source: suspended particulate matter (SPM) from the Black Sea western gyre | collected 2013-06-09/2013-06-10 | depth...
GAGTGTGAAGGCGACTGGAGAAGCGTTTGTCACACCACTGACATTTCCAATACTGAATGTGTTTGTGAATACCGCATTTTCCATCACCGACAATGGCGTGCAGCAGGTGATTGATGACACCGAAGTAATCACACAAAGGATTGGGGCAAGCATGGCCTTGGGTGGGGAGATGTTTGGAGCGACCGCGAGAACTTTTTCGCTGGGAGTAGGGGATGACATCCGTTTTTGGCTTCAACACAGCCAATTCTATACCAGACTTGCAGCCTGGGCAGTCTTTGGGCGATCTGGGTTTCCATTTTCTGGGACGATAGTTCTTGGCCCGCTGGCGAAGATTCTTGATAATGTCTTTGAAAGTGAGCCACAATGAGAAAAGCAAGCTGAAGTAGAGCGCTAAGATCAGGATGTGTTCGATACGAAAGGAGGAATTGTGCATAGAAAGGGGAGAATATCGGGTAAAATGGGGATGTTCTCCAGATTCTATGCTACTGAAGACTATTGTCAATACGGGGAGGACCTATTCGAATTATCCGTAATTCCCATGGGGTGTACCCCCATGGGTGATTACGACACCAAAGATCCCATTTGCAGTACGATAGCTTGCGATCGTACCGAAACCGGGGCGGCTAATCTCAAGATCAACGGGGCCTCTGTCGGCAACTTGCTCAGTGGCGACAGAAGTGTTCAACGCTTTGGCATTGCCCCTGCTTTTGCTGGGGAAGCCCATTACGTGATTGGTACCCTGGATGCTGGCAGGATTTACAACTTCCGCCAATACGCTCCGGCTTGGACCTACAGCGGATACCTGCTGCCTGAAGCGCTGCCCACCGCCAAGTTCGGTGCCAGTGTGGATCTCGACGGTCTGACGGCTGTGGTCGGTGCACCTGAACACGATGACCGTGGTGCGGCCTTTGTTTTCACCCGGGATGACCTCGATGCCGAGACCTGGTCTCTGCAAGCTACCCTCAAGAGCATTGATGCCAGCGAAGGTGATCAGTTTGGCATTGGCGTTGCCATCGATGGTGATGCCATCATCGTCGGTGCGGCCAACGTCGCCAACCTGGCGGGTGAGTACACCGGCGCAGCCTATATCTTCGACCGCCACGGCACCAAATGGGTGCAAAAGTCTAAACTTACTGCCCATGATGGGGCCGATGGGTACCTCTTCGGCCAGGCTGTGGATATCTCCGCTGATACCGTAGCCATCGGCGCTCCGGGGAATGACGCCGTCTATGTTTACCTGCGCGAAGGCTTCGAGTGGAGCCTTCAGGAACAATTTGCTAGCGCAGGCAACTTTGGTACCTCCGTTTCTTTGGATGCGGATACCCTGCTCGTTGGCGCTCCGGGCCAGAATACCGCTTACGTATATTTCCGCACAGATACTTCATGGTCACAGCAGGCAACCCTGACCGCGGATGGCCGCTTTGGTGCCAGCGTGGCGGTTGACGGCGACTGGGCCGTGGTCGGCGCGCCTGGGGCTAATGCTAATACCGGTGCAGCCTACACTTTCAACCGCGCCGATTCTACTGGCGTATGGTCGCAGCATACAAAGCTCTTCCTGGCGAGTAGCGCCCCCGGCGATAACTTCGGCAACGCTGTAGATATCTCTGGCGAACGCCTGGTGATTGGTGCATACCTGCGGGATGTTCAACGCCCCAGCGGCGGCATCACCACCACTTACGCCGATGAAGGTTCAGCCTATACCTATGGCCTTCAAGGCAATGTATGGCAGTTGCAGACTGTTGTCGAGCCGCTGCAAGCCTCTGACGGCTTCTCTGGTGATATGGTTGGTTATGCAGTGGCCATCGATGATATCCTGGTTCTCAGCGGCGCTCCGCAGTTCAACGGGCGTATCGGTGGTATCCCCACCGATGGTGGTGGCTATATCTACATCACCGAGTTCTCACCGCCCGCTTCTGTCACACATCCCGATCCGATTGAAGAAGTCCTGGCGGAAGCCAATGCCCAGAAGCTCTACGATCCAGTGGATAACTGGATCAGCCCTTTCTACTTCTTCGATGTGCCTTCCTTCGTGCTCAGCGCCGGCGAAGATGATGCCGGTGATCCGAACGTGATCAACCTGCTAGATCTGAGCAACACCACAGATGGCATTCAAATGCTTACTGGCACACACTTATGTGGCACGGGACCCATCGGTGGGCCGTTGACCTTCCAGGGTGCTGGCAGCCTGAACCCCGGTTCGTCTCCCGGTTACCTGGCCATCAATGGCGACCTGACCCTGAGCAGCGCGACCTATTTGAACCTCGAAATGGAAGGGCTTGCTCCTACGACACAACATGACCAGATTCAGGTGGTTGGTGTAGGGAGATTGGTCAATCTCAACGATGCTGTTCTGAATGTTGATATGTACTTTGTGCCCACCGTAGGAGACTCATTTGTCATCATCGATAACCTTGACGCCAGTACCTCGATTCAAGGTGCCTTCTTCGGCCTGCCCGAGGGAAGCACGTTTACCAGCGATGGCGTCGAGTTGCAGATCACCTATGCAGGTGGCGATGGCAATGATGTCGAACTCCTGGTGGTTGCTGTGGATCCTGATGCTGGATCTCAGGAAAAGACCATCACCGTTGGTGAAGAAGGCCTGACAGCTTATGGTATGTCGTCCTTCGATATCCAGACTACCGGCGGTTATACGCTGATTGTCTTGGCCGATAGCCTGCTGCTGCCGACTCATGACAAATTCCTGGTGCGGCCAGAAAAACGAGCTGAGCTTCAGACATTGCCTGAAGGACAGGCTCTCACAAAAGAAGAAGCGGCCGCACTTTATGCGCCGATTTCCAATACCCTGCGCTACAAGGCTGGTGGCTCGAATAACCGGCTGGTGATCCCCGCTTCGGACACCGATTTCACGCTCAGCGATACTCTGCTCGCGGATGGCAAGGGTGGCCGCATGCAACTGGAGAATATCGATATCGTCACCCTGGTTGGTGGTCCCAGCAGCAACACCTTCACGGTCGTCGATTACAGTGGCAGCGTTACGCTAGATGGTAAAGGCGGCTCGGACCGCTACATCATCGCTGTGGGGACGGTGGCTGAACTGAACCTGATTGACTCTGGCCAGGATCCGAAAGATAAAGATCGTCTGGTAGCCATGGCACCCGATAGCAATGATGTCATCGTAGTGACCGATACCGCTGTGAACGTCAACGGCGTGCCCCTGTCCTACGACAGCACCACTGTCGAGGTGCTCACCGTGCTGGGCATGGGTGGTGATGACCAGCTTTCCCTGGAGAGCATCAGCGTTGACGATGTCACCTTCGATGGCGGCGAGGGCAATGATACCTATTATCTGGCTACACCTGCCGGAGCGACGAAGATCTATGCCTTCGATACCGGTAATGATAGCAAGGGAGATGATGCTGAAGAGGATCATCTGACCCTGGCTGGAACAACAGAAGATGATCACTTCGCTATCTATGATGACCGGGCGGAAATCCAGACCTCAGTCTTCTACTTCAATGATTCCTTTGAGCACTTCAATTACGAAGGTTTGGCTGGGAACGATACCTTTGAGGTTCATCAAACTCTCGAAGTTGGTCTCACCCTGGATGGGCAGGAAGGCGATGATACCTATTGGCTCGCAGGAACTGCGGATCCGACGGTCTTCGTCGGTCCGGTAAGCATCAATGATAGTGGTCCAGCTACCCCCGATATCGACTATCTATTGGTTTTCGGCACTGAAGGCGATGATACGGTCGGCTTTAGCAACACGGGTATGACGGGAATAGGTGCCGATGCCAGTATTTTGGATGAAACAGTTGGGGTGGAAGGCCTCAAGGTTGACCTGCTTGGCGGCGATGACACAGTCACGGTGACAGGTGCGCCCGCTGGGTTTGCTCTTTACATTATGGGCAACAGTGGGACCGATCAGTTCAACGTTTCCAGTCTAGATGCCCTGCCTGATTACCAGCTACGCCTCTTTGGCGGGGATGATCTCGACACGCTGAATCTGGATGCTTCTGCGGGAACAGTGGGAACGCTTGGCGAAACATCTTTGAGCGGTTTTGGCTTGCTGCAAGACTTACAGTACGGGGAATTCGAATTCCTCAATCTGGTGCTAAGCAACGCAGATGATACCTTAATGGTGGATGGTTGGACGACTGCGGTGGCTATCAATCTGACGCTTGACACCCTGGGTGGCGATGACACGATGGACATCCAGAATGCGCCTCTCGATCTCAACGGTGGTCAATTTACCAAGAATGGGACTGGCAGCCTTGAACTGACAGGGGAGAACAGTTACAGTGGCCAGACTTTTGTGAATGCTGGCACCTTGCTGGTCAACAACATTCACGCCTCGACGGACCCAATGCAGATGGCCGCCGACACCACCTTGAGTGGAAGCGGTACTGTTGATGGTTCTGTGATCTTCCTTGGCGTTGGTACGCTCACACCACAGGATACTGATCCCGGTGGATTGGTGATCAGCGGGGATTTGACCCTCAATGCTGCGGTCCAATATCGGGTTGATCTGGATGGCCTCATAGCAGTGACGGAATATGACCAGATGCAGGTCAGTGGAATAGATCGTACCGTCAAATTAGACGGAGCCATCTTGAATGTCGATTTGACCTTTGTGCCCGTACAGGGCGACCGGTTCGTGATCATTGACAACACGGACACAGATACGGACGTCGCTGGTACTTTCCAGGGCTTGCCCGAAGGCTCCACCCTCATGCTCAATGGGGTTGAAGTATTCATTACCTATCAGGGTGGCGATGGCAACGATGTCGAAATCCTGCTGGCTGATACCTATATCACTTTGGATAATGGAAATCTGCTGATCACAGATGTTGGTGGAACGAACGGCGATACTAAGGATAATCTGACCATTCAGTCGGATGTTGCAAATCAGGTATATATCATCCATGATCCTGATAATGTCATCGCTGCCAAGGATACTCCGGGTTCTGAGTGGGTCGACCTGCATACGGTCAAGATCCCCTTCGCCCAGGTCACAGGTGATCAGATCAGATTTGAATTGCTTGATCTGGCTGACCAACTGACGATTGACTTCTCATTGGGTGATTTTGCTAAGACGATCATTTCAGATGGTGGTGTAGATGACCAGGCGGATACGTTGAATATCAACGACCAGGGATCCACGGCAGATCATATCTTTACCCTGACGGGTACAACCCTTGACCGCTCGGATACTGCTCAGATCAGCTACACGAATTTCGAGAACCTGAATCTGAATTGCGGCCTTGGTAATGACATCATCGATGTCACGGATACCCACGCTGGTAGTACATCCATCAATGCGGGTGGTGGTGACGATACTATCAATCTTCAAACCATCTCTGGAGCGACTACGATTAACGCCGGAGAGGGAGATGACGTCATCAACGTTAGCAGCGATGCACCTGCCAACCTGGGTACTTTGAACAACATCGCTGCCGATCTGACCGTCAATGGTGATGCAGGAGCAGATACCCTCAACGTTAGCGATTTGGGTGATGCCACCAATAATGCTGGCTCTCTGACCGGCACGCAATTGACCGGCTTTGGCATGGCTTCAACCCTGACCTACGGCTCGCTGGAAGAGCTGAATATCCAGTTAGGCACTGGCAATGATCTGATTGATATCATGGGAACGCATACCCCCAGTATCACCAACCTGGATGCTGGCCTTGGGAATGACATCTATCGGGTGTATGATAATTGGGGTGATATCTGGATCTCTGATCAAGGTGGCATCGACTGGTTCGACTATCGCCCTGCTCAAGCATCATTGATCTTTATGATCGACAATGCTGTGATTGTCAGGACCAGGGATGGTGGCAATGCCTTGTACCACTATGCTAATCAGGTAGAGCACTTGATTGGTGGTAGTGGCAATGATTGGTTTATCATGGTCCAGCCGGGAGCAAAACTAGCAGGTGGTCGCGGAACGATCACCGGTGGCTTGGGCTACGATACGATCTCGTATGAGCATTACGCTACATACTACCATCCAAGCATATATAATGGTGTTGGGTTAGCAGCCCCAGCAGATGTGGAACGGGTAATCTTGCCACCCGAACCTCCTGAAGGTGATAATGTATTACTGAGTTTATTGTCCTTCTATGGTGATGACAAATCGCTAGATGAGCTAATTGATTTGATTAAAGCTGATCCAAATACCTATCGTCTAATAGGCACTATAACGATCCCACTCAATACGCAAATACCTACTGCCGTTGTGACGCACGCTGGACACCTGGTCGTATTCCCCAGCGGCTTGGGTGGGGTTGCCTCCGTTGAGATGATCCCGGGCAGCAGTTTAGCTGATTTTGGCTCCCTGTTGCCGGGGATGAAGTATCTTGACCTGAGTGGCAGGATCAGATATCTCAGTGAAAATGCAGCCTTGATTGATGGTCTTAATGTGGGGCTTTCTGCAGGAAATGGTGCTTTTACAGATTTGCTGCCTGGCGAGAAGATTGTGATCATCTTCCAGATACCCGTACACATGTTGGGCTTTGACGTGGCCATCATGTGGTGGGATGCGGCCCGCGGTTTGTGGAGAGAAATTCCTTCCTCCGTTACGCCCGATGGACGCTGTATTGCGGTTACGGATTTGACAGGAACCTTTGTGTTGGTAGCAAAAGATTAGGGTGGTGTCGGAATTCTATTTTCCATCAAAATCTACGCAGGCGGGACGCATGGATGATCAAGGTAGATAAGATATTTGATGGCATACAATGTAGATTGTATGTCATCCTTTAGGCTTATCTCATGTTTTTTTGCCGGTTTTGAGCCAAATAACGGGGGAAAATGATGGTGTACAATAAGATGGCGCTGTAATTTATCCCACACCCAGAGTATTCTTTGTTGAGAATCCGCAGTGAGCGATCACCCGTTTTGACGATCTTTATTGCCAGGCAGTTAATTTCTGTTGGGGTAACTCCATGCTATAATATATATCAAAATACATAGAAAGGAGCACGACATGCAACAGATTGTAGGCGTTACCGAATTACAGCGCCGTTTCCGTTCATTCTTTGATGAGGTGGTTAGCAAGCGCACGCCGATTGTGCTGACGCGTGGCTCGCGCCCCGAGGCGGCCTTGATCCCCTACGAAGACTATCTACGCTTCATGCAAATGCAAGAGAGCGAAGTGCTGGCGCGTTTCAATAAAGTTTGGGATCGCCTGGATGCGCTCAACACTGACTACAGCGACGAAGAAATCGCTGCCGATATTGAAGCTGAACTGCGGGGGTAATCCATGCGCGCCGTTGTTGATACCGGCATTTTCATCAGCGCCCTGATCCGTAACAGAGGCACTATCGGGGAAACGCTTCGCGCCCTGCGCGATGGGCGCTACACCCTCATCTACTCCACGGACATCTTGATTGAACTGGTTGACGTGTTGGGGCGGGATAAATTTCGGGTGAAATACCACATCCAACCGGATGACATCGCGGCTGTGGTTAACCTGATCCGTTTGCGCGGCGAATTGGTCATCCCCAAGCAAAAAGTGACCGCCTGCCGCGATCCGAAGGACGATAAATTTCTCGAAGCTGCCCTGGCAGGCGCGGCGGATTGCATCGTTTCCGGCGATGCCGATTTGCGCGATATGAATTCTTTTGAAGGTATTTCCATCGTAAGCCCACTGGAATTTTTGGAACAACTATAGCCAAAAAGGGAATTAAAAAATAGAGTATTTAAGGGTTTTCACTGCCTACATAGGGAAAAAATAATGCCCATCAAAAAATCAGAACTCTACTCCTCCATCTGGAAAAGCTGCGACGAACTGCGCGGCGGGATGGATGCTTCCCAGTACAAAGACTATGTCCTGGTGATGCTCTTCGTCAAATACGTCTCGGACAAATACGCCGGACAGAAGAACCCGCTGATCGTCGTGCCGCCGGGCGGGGGCTTCGCCGATATGGTGGCCCTCAAGGGCAGCAAAGACATCGGCGATAAGATGAACAAAATCATCGGGGAATTGGCCGCCGCCAACGATCTGAAAGGCGTGATCGACACCGCCGACTTCAACGATGCAGACAAACTCGGCCGCGGCAAAGAGATGCAAGACCGGCTCTCCAACCTGGTAGCGATCTTCGAAGACCCCGGCCTGGATTTCAGCCGTAACCGTGCTGAAGGCGATGACCTGCTCGGCGACGCCTACGAGTACCTGATGCGCCACTTCGCCACCGAAAGCGGCAAAAGCAAGGGACAGTTCTACACCCCCGCTGAAGTCTCCCGCATCATGGCGCGTGTGATCGGTATCCGCGCTGCCACCAGTGCCGACACCACCATCTACGATCCCACCTGTGGTTCAGGATCGCTGCTGCTCAAAGCCGCTGATGAAGCCGCCGAACATTCGGGCACCAAGATCACCATCTACGGGCAGGAGAAGGATAACGCCACGCGTGCCCTGGCACGGATGAACATGATCCTACACGATCACCCCGCTGCCGAAATCTGGCAGGGCAACACCCTGGCCGACCCCCATTATAAAGAAAAAGACGGACGCCTGAAAGCCTTCGATTATGTCGTCGCCAACCCGCCGTTTTCAGATAAAGCCTGGCGCAACGGTTTCGACCCCGAAAACGATCTGTACAGCCGTTTTGAAGATGGTGTCCCACCCCAAAAGAACGGCGATTACGCCTTCTTGCAGCACCTGCTGCGCTCGATGAAGTCGAATGCTAAAGGGGCCATCATCCTGCCGCATGGGGTTTTATTTCGGGGTAATGTCGAAGGCGATATCCGCCGCAACCTGCTCCGCAAGGGCTATATCCAGGGCATCATCGGCCTGCCTGCCAACTTGTTTTATGGCACCGGCATCCCAGCCTGCATCATCGTGTTGGATAAAGAAAACGCCGCAGCGCGCTCCGCTAACGGTGGCGGTATTTTCATGATCAATGCCAGCCAGGGGTTCGAGAAAGATGGCAACAAGAACCGCCTCAGGCACCAGGATATCCAAAAAATCGTGGATGTCTGGAACGGGCAGCTTGAAATCCCCAAATATTCCCGCATGGTGCCCCTGGCTGAGATCAGCGATCCCAAAAACGATTACAACCTGAACATCCCCCGTTATATCGACAACGCCGCGGAAGAAGACCTGCAAGACATCGCCGCCCATCTCTTGGGCGGTATCCCGTTTCGAGATATTCTGGGTTTGCAAGCTTACTGGGATGTCTTTCCCAACCTCGGGGGTGCCCTGTTCGAGAAAATTCGCCCCGACTATGCTGAGATCAAGGTACCTGCCGCCGAAATCAAGGGGACGATATTCACACACCCGGAATTTACCGCCTACCAGGAGGGCATCCACGCCCGTTTTGCGGATTGGCAAACCCGCAGCCGACCGGCACTGATCGGCCTGGAAGTGGGTGCTTCTCCCAAGGATTTGATCGCTGCCCTTGCGGCTGACCTGCTCGAAACCTTCGCTCCTGCCCGACTGATCGACCGCTACGATGTCTACCAGCGCCTGATGAGTTATTGGACAGACGTAATGCAGGATGATGTGTATATGATCGTCGATGAAGGCTGGGGTGTTGCCGGTAGACTGCGCCTGATCACGGCGAATGGCAAGGGTACAGAAAAGGCCGACCTGACCATTGGCAAACTGAAATACAAAGCCGATCTGATCCCCCCGTCCCTGATCGTGGCCCGCTACTTTGCGGCTGAACAAAACGAAATTACCGCTTTGCAAGCCGAAGCCGAATACCTGAGTGGGCAGATGGACGAACTCAAAAAAGAGCACAGCGCTGAAGATGGTCTTCTAGCCGAAGTGGTCAATGATAAAGGTAATATCACCAAAGGCGCGATGACGGCCCGGCTCAAAGAGATCGGTGGCGACCTCGATGCTGATGATGAGCGCCAGGTGCTTGAAGCCTACCGCAAGCTGATGGACGACCTCGCACGTGTGAACAAAGCTGTCAAAGCTGCCCAGAAAGCTCTGGATGAAAAAGTAACCGCCCAGTACCAGCAACTCACAGAAGAAGAGATCAAAACCCTGGTGGTGGATGATAAATGGCTGGCGACCCTGGCTGCCGCGGTGCAGGGCGAACTGGAACGCGTTTCCCAGGCCCTCAGTGGGCGCATCATCGAACTGGCCGAACGCTATGCCGCCCCCCTGCCGCAACTGGCCCAGGATGTGGACGATTTGGCAAACAAGGTGGATGCTCACCTGGAAAAGATGGGGTTCGCATGGCAGTGAAACCGGGGTACAAACTAACTCATCTTGGGGTATTGCCAGAAGAATGGAAGGTTTTAGAAATTGGGGATTTAAACCCATTCGTGACAAGTGGTTCTCGCGGTTGGGCTGCTTTCTATTCAAATCGAGGCTCACCTTTTATTAGGATTACAAATCTTTCCCGAGAATGCATATACCTTGATCTCCGTGATTTGCGCTTTGTAAGTTTAATAGAAGAGACAAGTGAAGGAATTCGTACCCAATTACAAGATCAGGATATTCTCATCTCTATTACCGCAGACATTGGGATCATTGGTTATGTAACTCATGCATTACAAAAACCAGCCTATATTAACCAGCACATTGCATTAGTTAGATTTGATCCTTCTAAAGTAGGTAATAAGTTTATAGCGTATTTCCTGTCCTCGGAAAATCCGCAAAAATTGTTTAATGCAATGACCGATCAAGGCGCTAAAGCTGGGATGAGTTTGATAACAGTTCGGAAATTATTTTTAGCATTACCTCCCCTGCCCGAACAACACGCCATCGCCGCCGCCCTCAGTGATGTGGACGCCCTGCTCGCCGCCCTCGACGCCCTGATTGCCAAAAAGCATCTCATCAAACAGGGGGCCATGCAGGAGCTGCTCACCGGTCAACGCCGCCTGCCGGGGTTCAGCGGGGAGTGGGAAGAAAAGAGCCTATATGAATTGGTGGAAAACAAGAAAGAACTATTCGATGATGGCGATTGGATTGAAGCACCCTACTTAACAGGAAGTGGTGTTCGCCTTATTCAGACAGGTAACATTGGCGTAGGAAATTTCGTTGATAGAGAAGTAAAAAAATACATTTCTCACGAGTCCTTCAAAAACCTTCGTTGCAAGGAATTAAAACCTGGCGATATATTAATTTGCCGGTTAGCAGAACCAGCCGGGAGAGCGTGTATTTTACCTGAAATTGCAGAAGACAAAATAATCACAGCTGTTGATGTTTCGATATTTAGACCCCTTGACACAGTTGCAGATCGAAGGTATCTGGTAAATATTTTCAGTACAAAACAGTGGTTTGACGAGATTGACGAAAGATGTGGGGGAACTACGCGATCGCGAATCGCGCGTAGTGAACTAGGAAAAATAAAGTTATTTCTGCCACCATTATCCGAACAAACCGCCATCGCCAAAATCCTCAGCGATATGGATGCCGAAATCCAAGCCCTGGAGCAGCGCCGCCAGAAAACCCGCCTGCTCAAACGGGGCATGATGCAAGAGCTACTTACTGGAAGGATCAGGTTAGTATGAATGTCATCACTGTCGATGGGCAAGATTACCGCCTGCCTGGTTCGCTCAACGATTTCCAGCAGGCCATGTACATCCACCTGATCAACTGGAAATGGGCGCATATCACCCGTGATCCGGGCCAGATACGGGGCGTGGTCTACGATACCGCATTACCAGAGCGCTACACAGATCAATATCCCACCCTGTATCCTGAAATCATCCCCGTACTAAACCAGCACTTGGGTAAATTCCCCTTCAAGGTGCATATCTATTTCAACCATATGGCCAGTTCACAGGCCGCCAACCTGAACCTGTTCTTGCCTTTCCTATACCATCCCAACGCCAGCCAGATCCTGGCCGCCCTCAAACCCGACTTTGCCCGTCTGGCCGTCGATCAATTAGATCACGGCTATCGCATCGAATACTGGGATGAGCCTTTCGGCACTCTGCACGACAAAAATAAAGCCACCGGTACAGATACCGACATTGCCATCGCCTATTACAATCATCAAGACAAGTTATGTCTCTGGTTGATTGAGCACAAACTCACGGAGAACGAATTTACCCGCTGTGGTGGGGCTAAGAGTAAAAGCAAAAAGCCCAGCCACGATTGTACGAAATCATTTGCGGGAATTCTAGCGAATAAAGATGTGTGCTTTTATCACCATATGAACAAATACGAATACTGGAATATCACCGAAGCCAATCAGGGATTTTTTGCCAATCACAGCCAATACCCCCATTGTCCTTTCAAGGGTGGCTTGAACCAGTTGTGGCGCAACCAATTACTCGGTTTGGGCATTGAGGGGGATGAACGCCAGCCCTATCAGCACGTCACCTTCTCGGTGGTCAAACATCCCGGCAACACCGCCCTGGATCGATCCTTGGATGCCTACAAAGACCTGATCGCCCACAATCCCAAATTCTCCGTTTTTACATCCCAAGATGTGATCAATGCCGCTACCCGTTACGCCGACGCTGATCTGGAACCCTGGATCGGTTGGTATAAAGAGCTATATAACCTATAAGGCGTATAATGTAATTTGGGTGTGCTTCACAAATGAATAAAAGGTATACTGAAAACCTAATCTACCAGGGATAAACGGAGATAAACATCTGGATTTACATAAATCCTAATGAGATAAAATAAACCCATGTAATTTCGAAGGTTGCAGTGTAATCGAAGGTGATAATATGATTAAATTGATCTTCCTGAAGAGGAGAAAGTAATGATACACGGGCTACAATTTCGGAACGTGGATTTGCATGTGCATACTCCGGCATCTGAGTGCTTCATTGAACCCGATGTGACCCCGGAAGATATTGTTAACCAAGCATTAGATGTTGGAATGGATGCAATAGCCATTACCGACCACAATAGCGCGGAATGGGTTGATCGCGTCAAAGATGCGGCCAGCGATACGGCGCTGACAGTCTTTCCCGGTGTAGAAATTACCGTGCAGCCAGGCGTACACATAATTGCCCTATTTCCAGCGGTACGCACCAGCGCTCACATCAACGATTTGTTGGCTCGGTTAGGTATTGGTGTTGATGACCGCGGCAGTTCCGAAGCAATGGTCACTCACTACGGTACCCAGGAAGTAATTAATATCATCCAAAAACACGGTGCATTGCCGGTGTTGGCACATATTGACGATGTAAAAGGGGCGTGGCAAGAGCTCACGGGGCAAACTCGTATCCAATTGTGGCAAGATACGCCATTTGCAGCAGTTGAAATTATCGGCGGTTCATTACCGGATGCAATCGGGCGACCGCCATACACCCGCGAGCCAGCTTTTTATTGGGCCTCCGATTCCCCACATCCCGAAGAACCCACGAAGCATTCGCATAGAGGGATCGGCTTTCGCTATTCGAGTTTCAAGTTGGATGATCCCATTACCTGGGAGGGATTACGCCAATGTTTTGATGATCCCGAAGTGCGCATTCACCGGGGAGAATCTATCAAAATCGTGCATCCTGTATTGAAACGAGTGCAAATTGTTGGGGGATTCTTGGGTGGTTTAGATGTGGAATTTATGCCTGATTTGAACGCTGTGATTGGAGGGCGAGGAACAGGGAAGTCCGCCTTATTGGAAATCATCCGCTATGTTTTCGACATCCCGGCTACAACTGAAGAAAATGAACGTCAAACACAAAGCTTGTTGAAAGGCGTCTTTTCCTCTGGCGCACGTGCGACAATTCATTTCAAAGTGGGAAATGCCAATTATCGAGTCGAACGTGTGTTAGGGCAGGACCCACAAGTTTATCGGCGTAATGAAGACAAGGAGAATGGAAGTGCTTCGAACTGGAACGAGCTGTCTGTTGCTCCCGCTGACTTATTACCATTGCAGGTGTACGGACAAAAAGAGATCTATCTCATCTCGTTGGAGCCTGGGGACCAATTGCGCCTGTTAGATAATTTTGTAGTAGATGCTCTCAAACCACTCGAAGAAGAAGAAAATCGCTTGTTGCGAGATTTGCGTACCAATGCCGACGAAATTATGCACTTGGAAGACATCGTTGATGCTTCACAAGAACAACTGATGCGTTTAGGTGCGATTCAGGAAGAACTTCGGCGTATGGAAGAGCTTGACTTTGTGGCGCGTGTCAAAGAAAAAGAAAACTACGCGCGCGAAAAGCGATTGTTGGAGGAAGCTGAAGCGCAAATCAAGAATTTGATTAAAGTATTGGATAGTTTTGTTAAAGATCATAACCTTGAGCCCGATCTGCTGGCTAACGACGTAATAGAAACATTACCCAACCATAAAATATTGCAAGTACACCAAGAACTCTTGAAGAATATCAATACAAATCTGGAACGAAGATTTGATATCTTACAAGATGATGTAACAAAAGAATGGGCTAAGGGAAAAGCTGAACGAGATACCTGGCAGAATACTTACACTGAGCAAGATAAAGTTTATCAAAATGTACTACGTGAATTGGCTGAGGAAGGCGAAGTTGGGCCTGACCGCTATATTCAATTACAAAACCGTCAGGCTGAGTTAAAAGACTTAGCCCGTAAAGTTGAAATACACAAAGCCGAGATTACTAAATTGAAGGAAAGCCGACAGCAGTTTCTGGATAAGCTTCGTGATGTGCGTCGCGAGCAATACCTGGTACGGCGTCAGAAAGCTGATGACCTGACAACAGCTTTGAACAAGGTTCGCATTATGCTATGGCCGGAGGGAAATCGAACTGTATACAAGAAATATCTAAGTGAATTGTTTAAGGGGCTTCGTGTGTTTCAAGCTACAAGCGATGGGCTGGCAGATGTTAGAGCTGCCAAACCAGAACGGGAAGCCCAAGACCGCGTCAATAAAGATGGTACAACAAAATTCCTTATTCCCGAAATTCCTCGTTATCTTGACCCCATTGATCTTGCTAGGGCTATCCGTATAGAGCAACAGCGTATCGGTGAAGATGAAAGCCAATTAGTAACGCTTTTTGGTGTGGATTCTGATGCTATGCAGCGCAACATAGCAGGAGTAAGTCAGCGTCAACTGTTTGAGTTGGAAATGTTCTCTATCCCCGATTTGCCGATTATCGAATTGCAGGTGGAGAGTGGAAAACTGGGATACAGGCAATTAGATAAACTATCAGTAGGATAAAAATGTACTGCTCTGCTTTCCATTGTTTTGTTAGAAGGCTCTGCTCCATTACTAATTGATCAACCAGAAGATGATTTGGATAACCAATTTATTTTTAGCCAAATTGTGGAAACACTACGAAGTAAAAAGGGGCAACGCCAATTTTTAATCGCTACACACAACGCTAATATTCCCGTGTCCGGCGATGCAGACTTGATCTTGGTGTTTGAAGCCGGGAAGGAACATGGGCAGATTGCCGAAGGCGGTATAGGGTCTCTAGATATTGATACAGTCAAGAAATATGTGGCAGATATTTTAGAGGGCGGCAGTATAGCATTTGGTATCCGCAAAGAAAAGTATGGGAAGATGATTGATAAGTTGGAAAGGTAACAAAATGATAACTGGTTTTCGTGTACAAAATTTCAAAGCTTTCAAGGATACTGAGCGGATTAATCTAAAACCGTTGGTTTTATTGTCTGGTATAAACAGTGCTGGCAAGAGTTCGATACTCCAGGCATTGTTGCTCTTAAAACAAACCTTAGAATCGGGACCGGGTATGGTGTTAAATCCCGGCGAACCACTGTTGCTAGGATCTCCGGTGAATTTCCTGTTTGGATTTACAGATGGGAAAGGTAATGATTTGCCCTTAGTATATGATTTGATTTTTTCCTATATAGCTTCACGCGATAAACCTGAGACGCTAGCTCCTATCCACAATTATGATAATAATGAGCTGCTAAATTCCCTTCAAGTTGCTTTGCCGGAGGTGAGTCTTGTATCTAATGGGGATGAATTAATATGCCATCTACAATTAACCTTTGCCTGGGGAACGTTTGGTTATCTCAAGCAACGTACAATACGTGTAGATAATTTAAAAATATCACTGGAGATCGACACTACCCCATTACTAAGTCTAGATATAAACCCGCGTGGCTTCTCAGGGTCGTACAGACTGACTTTGATAAAAGAGGGGACAATTCCCGAGTTACAAAATCTGGAAATCGAACAGCTAGAAGTAGATAGTTTTGATCACTTCTTACCAGAATCCTTTTCCATCTCTTATCCAGAAGGTACTGATCCGTTACGAAGAGATATATCATCGCGATTATCGCAATTTTTGCGACAACTTTTTGACAATATTCAAAACGATCTCTCTGAAAAAACATATTACCTTAGTTCGTTTCGTAAGCCTCCCATTCGTTTTTATGGCTACTCTTCTACAACTGACTCGCTTGATCCTCAGGGCG
>JACKQG010004449.1_pt1 | contig 16251 bp, 18 predicted proteins | sample 8237621 | NCBI WGS metagenome assembly JACKQG01 (sample SAMN15677084, study PRJNA649215) | marine metagenome | biome: marine; feature: Black Sea; material: saline water; isolation source: suspended particulate matter (SPM) from the Black Sea western gyre | collected 2013-06-09/2013-06-10 | depth...
GGGTGGGGGATTTTGAAGTGGCCACAGGTGGGGGATTTTGAAGTGGCCATCCGGGGATAACTGCGGAACAGTTCAATTTCCCACTATTTGCTCACAACGGTATGGGTCGTTCAGATCATAGGCATCACTCCCTTAGTCAACACCTTCAAACTTACAAAGCCACTGGGGCCAACGACGACGGTCTTTCGAGAATTTGAGCAAAAAGTCTCGTTTATGACACCGATGGGTGATTTACCCGGTTCAACGCGAAGCCTGTTTAACTGGGGTATGCCAAATTTGCCCAGGAATATAACGTCTTTTCGCTCTTGCCATGGGTGGTTCCTGGCTATAACCCCTTTTTTGATTAGGAAAACGACCATATAGGCCGAAAATAGGGCCTTGTTTTCATCTTATTGTCAATCATTCTAAGTCGTTAGCCTGGCCCGACCCAGGCCCCCTGTTTCCACGGCCGTTGCATGATAACGATCTTCCCAATAAGCGCCTTTGCGTCTCTTTCGCAGATTGTATTCCTGCCCGGTTCGACCCGCAACCAATTGAATCGATATAGGAATCACCTCTCTATCTTCGTTGCCTTTCACAATCATATGGATGTGGTTGGAGGTCACAGTGTAGTTTAACACGCTTAGTCCATATCGCTTCTTGGCTTCAAACAACCACTGCAAGCAGCGGTGGCGGTCCCTCCTGAACTTCAGGAGAAATTCCTTCTTATGGCACCGGTGGGTGATATGCCACACATATCCCGGTAAAAAGTGTCGGTTTGCTCTGAGCATTGCTGCTCGCCTTATGTTCTTAAAATGGCCATTTTAGCATCAAAAATGCCCTTCTAAGCCCGAAAAGGGGGTGCTTTACTTCATTTGTTCAAACTTTTCACTGTGTTACCTTGGTCCGACCCAGCCCCCGCAATACCAGCGAGAACAAAAAAATAATTGACATCCAAGGCCATATCCCATTTGAGGAAACTTCAAAAATTGCCAAAACGAGTAATGAAATATTTTAAGCATCCAAAAATTGCTTATGCTGGATAAATCCTCTATTTAATTGCCGGGTTAATAATTCGTTACCAGTTGTTTTAAATAGGATGTTAATTCTTTAGGATACATTTCAGATAATTCCCTAATTACCCAGTATGGGCTATTTTGTTTCGCGATTATTTTATGCATTTTCTCATTCTGACAAAGATAATTTATAATATTTTCAAATGGAAGATTAAGAAATACACTTAGAATCGGATTCGATATTATATCTTTCTTTATTATATCGAGAGTTAATGCATCATCGTTAATATTCCATTCGATTAAACCTGCTAAGCCATATAATTCAATAGTACCGCTCGGTTTTACCGTAATGCTGATTCCTGGTTTGTTAGTAGAACCATTGTTAACGAGTCTAAAATTATGTTGGTAGATATTTTCGTAGTGATTAATAAAGCCACTAAATAGAAGGTTAGTTTGCGTTTCACTATGATTAACTTGGGGTTTAAATAATATGTTTATAGAATATTCGTTGACGTATAAAACACTATTCAGATCATCGATTTCGCAATACTCCCATTTAAATTCAGTGCCATAAAAAATATCATGTAATATCATATGAATATTACTTTTATCTTGGATGACTGATCTAAAAGATAGAGTCATACGATCAAGATTTTTCTGGAGAAAATAACTCATGATATGAGAATAGTTTCTGTTTGTAATTGCTTCGTAATGCCAATGATCTAAGCTTATCCTTAAGTTGAAATCATTCTCCAATTCAAACATTCTTTGATCTAATTCATCAAGCAACCTTTCTAAAAGTTTCCAGTTCATATTACCACTAGTAATAAGCTCTACTGGTTTATCATTAAAGTCAAGATTGATTACTTGTCTTATAACATCTGCTGCATCGAGAGGCTCCCCAACACCACTAATACATAGATGATCTGTTTCATTTATTAATCTTTCTAATACGGTGCTATTCATTTCATTCAATTTTAATTTATCATTTCCGTGCGAATGCTTATACATACAGTGCGAACAGCCAATACTACACTGATTCGTAATGTCTATGTACAACACCGTTGAACCAAGCTCATTCTTTAACATTTTACACACTTGTTTCAGGGTGCATCCGAAGTTGCTGACAAAATAGATTTGAAGCCATAAACGGACAAATTAGATCCACTTTTTTGGGTGAAATGGACCTTTTTGGCCCTCATTTGTTCTAAGAAATCGGACGGCAGCCCTATTCAGACAAGTCCTGTCAGAAACTCCAGATGCCCCTGTTTTCTGAGTTAAATGGGAGCATCCGGTATGTCTGACAGATCTCGCAAAATAGACGTTTCGCTCTTCCATGTCGAAAAAAACGAATCTTTGGGGCGCCAAAATCAGACACAATTTCGTCCTTGATCTTAAATTCTCAGGTTCCGATTGGTTTTTGTCAGAAACTCCCGATGCACCCGTTTAAATCCTATTAACAAAAATTGAATTATTGACGATTTCCACTGACCATATTTCACCTTCTAATACATATGATTTGTGCCTGTCCAACTGGACTAGCGGGGTAGTGGACTCTACATTCAACAACAAAAACATTGCTTTTGTGAACCCCCCATGAGTCACCCATAACGAGTTATTTGCAGGGGGGAAAATACATGCGAGTGAACACTTAACTCTGCCCAAATATTCCTCCCAAGTTTCTGATTCAGTTATCTCTGAAAGATTTTGGTCAACTTTCATGTTAACCCCTAAGAAACATGAGATTGCCCTGCCAGTCGTGATAGTTCTGATAGAAGGAGAGCAAATAATTGCTGAAAGGTCCAAGTCGGTAGTTTTTTTTTGCAAACCTCTAATTTGCGACCAGCCAATAGTTGACAATGGGCGATGATTATAATCAAGATCTTTATTCTTATGTACTTGAGCATGGCGTACTACATAAAAGCGTTGGTTACCCATTTTCTCCTATCTTCCATAAATAAATACCTTTTTTCTTTAATTTTTGAATAAAATGCATCTTTCCCAGTTTAAAAGTGGCCTCTTTTATTAGAATACAATCAGTACCATAATCTATAAATCGCAGACAATTATCTGCAATAACAAAATTACTGGGGGATGGATCAGTAATGAAAAAACCTGTACTAAATATTTCCTCCATCGCATTGTTTAGTTCACAATGAAGCCATTGCTTCCAATCTGTTTCTATTGTTGAGTAATTAAATGTTTGACCCGGCTCTGCCAAATAGGATAAATGTAGGCAATTTCTCCCTGCCTTTCTGACTGAAAATTTATAAAGATATTTCGGTGATATAATTCTTTCGGATAGCAAACATAAATTGTCATATGCTTTGTGTATATTTCTCTTTGGATAATCCCAATTAACCACAAATTTATGTATGTACCCATTACAATAATAAACAAAACCTTCTCCACCACTGCCTATAAATAAAGGATTGTGCAAGCAGCCGCCAAATTTTGTTAATATTGTGCGACTAGCCTCATGTTCGCTCTCTATTCCTAGTTGTGTATGAAATAATTTACGCATGAACGGATGCATGCAGGCTACCTCCCTAAATCACACCTTCGCTATTAAATCCAAATATTTAGTGACAATTGCACTAGGTTCAACTTGTGACAAATATTTCTCGCGCTCCTCTCGATAGTTCAAAGGAAATGTCTTGTATACTTGAGTAATACAATTTGCTAGATTGGCTGTATCTGCAAAATCACACAAATAGAACCCTATTCTGTTAAACATTTTAGCAATATCTATATTGCCTGGTATATTGTAACCAATAATTGGCAAGCCAACACTTGATGCCTCCATCATTGAATTACTCATGCCCTCGACAGAAGATGCTGTTATAAATGCGTCTGCGCAGCCATAAATATAGCGCATACTGCTTTCAGGGACGGCTTTTCTGATCACGACGTTAGTTAATTTTTTTTCCTTGATTCTTCTTAATAAAAGTTGCTCGTTTGGTTTCGACATATTTTCATCATTGCCAACAAACCATAGAATGCCAGAAATACCTGCATTAGCCCATGACATTATTACATCTAAAGGCCGTTTTCTTTCAGCAATACGCCCATTCCAAAGCATGACAAAGCTATCTAATGGAAGATTATAATGTTTTTTCCACCTTAGTTTGGCAGTATTCATTAAGGGTTTATATAATTTATTGTCAATCATTACTGGGATTAGTTTAGATATATTTGTTAAGCATTCAAACGATGCTACTTCTTCTTGCATCTTGTCGTTTAATACAATAATGCCATTTAGCTTTTTCAACGACATAGCGTGTTGTTTTGTTATTCGATTTATAAAATCGCCAGTCGTCGCAATTCTGATTCCAGTATGATGACCATTTTCTTTAGCAAGTATTAAAGCCTCAATTTGTGCATCAAGATATTCTGGATACTCAAGACCCAAGGCTATATAGCAAGTAAGTTGGTTCTGTTTCATAATCTCTCTTTTTACATTATTCCAAAAGTTTTCCCTATTACAATTAAACTGATTTACATTGATGTTATCATGATTCACTGGATTGTTTAATGTAACTGCATTGTTGTATGGCTTTATACATAATATTGAGACACGTTTTCCTCTTGACACCAAATTGTCAGCAAGCCGTATTGTAGCATTCTGCAAGCCACCCATTATTGGAAAATAATACTTTGGAATTAATACATAATTATCCAAATATGTATTCTGTTTAATTGATTTCATAAACATTCTTTATTGTCAGTTAAGATTTTACTATATATGCTCGTTTGTAAAATTAACAACGTCCAATCATCAATTATTACGTTTGCTTCATCAAGCAGTATTGGCAATTGTTTCGATACGAAAGGAGAGAACTTGTTCCACTCACACAAGGTATTCACTAAAATAGCCGAGTTATCCTTTAATTGCTTGAATCGAAAAGCTAACATTGCTAACCATTGCCTGACTGTGCTATAATTATGATTGTTTGGAGGCATGACTAAACTAGTTCCGTCACCACTCCCTAAGTAGCCAGTAGTTACTTTTGACATGACAGTAATAATGGCTCGACAGAAAACTATATTTGCATAGTAGATAAATATGTCTTTCACACACAGATCACAATGCACGGGGTCACTAAAGTATTTATTATATGTGGCCTTTAGTTTGTAATTTAACAGAACGTCATAATCACGAATTGCACAAATACTATCATCTGATGTATGAATAAGATTTAAAAATGAATTAATGGCTCCATATTTAGCACGAAATGTTTCAGGGCTTCTGTCATCTAATTTAGAAGACCCTTTTAATTTATTAAGCACAATAGAAGGATCGATATGTGGTGATTGAGAATTGACAAAAAGCACATACGACATACCTAAAGAAAACAATCGTGCTTTTAACGTCATGCCAAACGTAATACTTTCGGGCCATCCATAAAAGCTACCAACTGCACTAATTGGTAGAGGGGCGACCCAAAAGGAGTCTAAAATAACTAGCTGGGATTCAATGTCTTTATATATATATTGCCAGCAACCTGCTTTTACTGAATCAGGTGTTAAGATTACAAGACCACGCATAGGCAACTCTATTCATAACATCTTTTGTCATTGACGGCCACACTTATGGAGTGTAAAAGCCATTACTATCGGGCTCCAAATCTTTTGTTATTTTGTCAATTGATAGCAATATTTTGCTCGTAACCATTCTCTTTACATATAACAATTGGGCAATTTTATTTGGCACACCTTTTGTAAAATTAGCATGATGCATAATTATCCCTTTTGGAATTGGTAGAATATTCCCTGGATGCCAGCTGACCCCTGAAAAAGTGCCACCTCCGATATATTGATATGGCAATATACCAAACCTAAGATGCTGGTATTTCGTTTTTTTAGCGAGAAAATTGAATGCATCTTGATCGTGCCAACGAGGATTTCTTTTTATCAATAACAGTATTTCTTCCCAAAATTGCAGGGTAACTTTCGAAGCACGGCAAACAAAAAAGCCTGTACAATAATTAAGGAATGGCGATTCAGCCTGGCAGATTATATCATAATTATCAGACAACTTATCGAGACTGCACTCAAATTTATCAAAAAACTGTATATCCACATCTGAAAAGATAAATTTACTTCCCATATTGGCATTAATCGCCTCAATTATTAATGCTGTTTTTGCTAAAATAGCCCAGTTCCACCCCTTTGTTCGATAATACCCTGAACCATTATTGTCTAAATGCCTAATGATTAAGGACAAATCATCTTTGATCGTTGGAAGAAACCAGTCGTTAAGCAAGCATGAATGCGACGGTGTATAAATTACATAAAGCTTCATTTTCATTGTAATCAAATAGAAATATGGTCATCAAAACTAAGTTTATTAACTACAGATTTATCAATAGCTATGTCTATTTGCTTAAACCCGCTAAACCACCACGCCAGTTCAGTGAAGGTACTAGCGTAACTTCCTATGATTTTGTTAGTTTTTGATAGCAATAAAAGTTCAACGAGAGCCTCTTCAACTGAATATCTATGTTTTCTTGCTCCAAAAGACTTGCCAATAGTTAAACATCTATCAGGAAATTGTTTTTTCATCATATTCTCCGTTTTGGCGCAGTCTGTTGAAAGAAAAAGTCGTGCTTTGTTATTTTTTTTAAGTGCATTTTGTATAGCGTGGTAAAACGCAGCATCAGGTGAACATCTCTTTGCTATTACATGATCAGTTCTCCTCATATGGACACCAATCATATAATTATGAAAAAATCTATTAACAAATGTTGTAACAAAATCATTAATTTGGTCACTAAATTGCAGGCTACAAATTAGCGATTGCAGAGCGTTTCTTACTTCAACATCAATTTTAGTTTTATCATACAGAAAATCAATTTCCCTTACTCCTCTGTACCATTCTTCTATGGTAATAGCAAAACGCCATGTATTTATAATTAGTATGTTGTTATTTGACAAGTTCACTAAATCATTGCGATTATAAACAGTTCCGTTTTCAGGCTTTTCAATAACCTTTACATCAGAGACAAATAGAGAAGAAAAAGAGCCACCACATTTATGGTTCATTGGCCAATAAACTTTTACTTCCCTATCATCTTGCTGAGCTAAACGTGAAGCGGAAAGAAAACATTTTATCCTGTTACATAAACCTGCATGGGTTTTGCAGACAATATGTCTTTTTTTATGGTTCATAGTATGGAATATAACAAAAAATTAGCAAAATTCTAAATTCGTTGTGGATTTAATACGCATGAACATGTAACTAAACTTCTCCGGTTCCATTACAAGTTTTACATTCTCCTACATTCTCCACTTTCTCCACATTCATTGCACGTATCTTCTCCAAATATAACAATAATTGGTGCTGTCCACACGTTTTCAATGCCAGTCCCTCCGCATTTATTACATTTTCCGTCGCCTTTTGAACTATTAAATAATGTGTCATCATTACAATCAGGACAATGCTTACCAAACATGGTGTAATCCCTCCCTTCTCAAATTAAGAGCTTCGAAAACTGGAAAGCAGTCAACAGGCTCCGTTCTGCCCTTCTTTGAATTTAATATCTAAAGAACATTACTGTTCTCTTTTTAGTAGAGGAGAAATCCACTTTTTTCCCATGGTCAACTATTCCTCTTCGGCCAGGGAAATCACAATGGGTGTCATTATTGTTTCCATCAATCCTAAAAATAATGCTTCCTGTTGCAATTCTCCATTTGGTTCCATTCTTTATTTTGTACGGCCCATACCACTTGCCCTGGACCATTTCAATTTTTGTCCACGTTGGTCCCAGTTTTTTTTGCATTTGAGCTACAGGGTCAATTTTTTCTTGTTTTGGAGAAATAGTTTCGGTTTTACAACTCTTACTAATTGCCCCAATGATAAACGCTATCGTTACGACAACGACAAAAAAAATCAGAACAGCAAGACCTTTACCTTTTACCTCTTTTTTTCCTTCCACCTTTGTCTTTTCTTCTGCCATTATTTAATTATCTCCTTACTTCGGCTCCGGCTACTCCTCCTTTCGTAAAATCGCCAGCGTTGCCGTCCACTGTAACCACTTTTCGTTTACCTCTTTCCGCTTGAAGTATTTTTGCTTTTTCTTCTCCGCTCATCTTTGCCCAAATTTCTCTGCCTTTAGCAATATTTTCTTCTTTTGTTCCGTCTCCACCACCAAGCAAAGAGAAAAACAATTCTTGTTGAGTGGTCTCAGAAATAAATTGCGCTAATTCAACTTCTTTTTCTACGTTGGCTGTTACCATCTCTTCTGGAATTTGGATGTCATTAATAATACATTTATCAATTCCGCCTCCATAGCCCCATTGTTCAGCCGCAACAGAAAGGGCTTCAATTCGTTCTGAAGCCGTTATATTTCCCTCACTGTCAAATGTAGGAATTTTCACACCTCTTTCTAGGTTTTGAGAAAATACGACTTTTTGTCCGGGCATATCCACTGCCTTAAACGTATGGGTGTAGATACGAATATTTTGTTCCACTAATGTTATAAGCGCCTTGTCGGGGTCCTCAACACTGGCCCATTTATATGGGTTTGAAACTCTGGCTTGCACTTGAGCTTTAATTTGGATTCCGATATTGTCCTTTGACAATACTTTTTGATCGAAAGGAATGTCAAGATTGCGTTGCCCCGTGAAGATCACGATAAGTCCCATAAAAGGCTGAGGCAGTTGCCAGAAATATCCAGATGGTATTTTATACCAGGGAACTGGCTGTCCCAGAACTAAAGGAACTCCATTCCAATATGCTGGTATCTTTTGAATTCCGCAGAAACCAAAATAGATAATAAAACCAATATAAGTTATCCAGTAAATGACTGTAGCAAACCCAGACGCAACATATTGAGCACACCAATTACTAATCCAAATAGCTACCCAATCGCCAAAAATCCAGCAAAACACAAATCCAAGTCCAAACGAAACTAATCTTTTCAATAAATCTATCATTTTTTCCTCATTGCAAAAATAAGAAATTAGCAAACTTCCCAATTTATTATGGATTTAATACGCATGAAAACGTAATTAGACTTCACCTGTTCCATTACAAGTTTTACATTCTCCACTTCCTCCACATTCATTGCACGTATCTTCCCGGAAAATAACGCTAATTGGTGCTGTCCACACGTTTTCAATGCCAGTTCCTCCGCATTTATTACATTTTCCGTCGCCTTTTGAACTATTAAATAATGCGTCATCATTACAATCAGGGCAATGTTTACCAAACATGGTGTAATCCCTCCCTTCTCAAATTAAGAGTTTCGAAGACTGGAGAGCAGTCCAAATTCCCACTATTTACTCACAATAGCATGGTTCGTTCAACTCATAGGGATTATCTCTCCGGCCAACACTTTCAAAGTTACAAACCCCTAAAAATTACGTCTCATTCGTCCCATATTCAATCACCCTGCCTGGATTGATCACTTTTCACCTTTGAAGCTGCTGCTCAAGCCTCTTCTCCTTCCCTATCCTGACCCTGATCCTCCCAAGCGCCTCATTTATCTCTTCCACAGGTTCGCCTGTCATCCTATCCGCTTTTTGATAGCATTCCAAGGCCTTATCTAAATCCCCCGATATCTCCGCACACACGCCCAAAAGATAGTGAATGGCATATCCCTGCGGGTGAATATCGCATGCCTCATGCCAGAGTTCACACGCCCTGTCCATCCTGCCAGCCTCGGCCCACTCGATGCCACGTTCAATCCTGTCCTCTGCCGCGTCAGGCGGATCGGAATCATCATCATCGAGAAGCACGATCTCCATGCGCACATGGTAGGGCGCCATCATGAGTCGGAACTTTGAAAGGGCCTCTTTTTTGGCCACGGCAAGCATCTCTCCCTTTCCCATAATAGGCTGACGTGAGTCCCGACAACCCCTGTCGCTCGTGTGCCCTGTAAGGGTCTCGGAAGCCACGATCTCTCCCGTGGTCACGCTGACCACCTTGGGTATAAAGGAAAACCAGGCGTCCCGCTGAGTGCAGCTCACTGTGTACTGACGCCGCTTTTTACATTTTCCGTCTTTGTCTTTTGAAACACACTTTGACCGTCTTTCCGAATAACGCTTGTTTTCAGTAGTGCTCAGGGTGACGGCCCCGAGGATGACCCCTTCCGCCCCCACCAATCTGCCGATTTTGACCGCGGTTTTCTGGTCAACAGCACCGCTTAAATGAAAAGCCTGCTCCCGCAAAATCTTCCGCATGGCAGACCGTTCAACCACGCTGAAATAGGGTTTGCCATTGACCCGGATCTTCACGAGCAAGGCCTCGATATCGGCGTTGAAATTGCGGGCTCCTCGACCTGAAAACGGCAATACAGCGATACGCTTCAGGGTAGATGCCTCATGGGACTTGGCCGGCGCGAGCATGGTGGTCTTTATTTTGGTCGCACAACCGGAGGAAATCAGGAGCAGGGCAAGCAAGATCCAATGTGAAATTATTGTGTTTCTTGTTTTCATGGGAACCCACCTTTCTTTTCCATCCGCAGATTACGCAGATTACCGCAGATTATTAAAATGTCGCATCCTAACCCGGACAAACCGGAACCAAAAAGGTCTTTCGCAAAGGCGCGAAGATTTTTGCGCCGGATTTACAACCGGCAGACCAGGAGCTCCTATTTTGCCGGTAAAAAACTGTTCAGCTCACGCATGAATTCCTTTATAAAGGGCTTGGCAATCTTTTCGGGAAAGGAATTGGGTCCCTGTCCCCGAATGGCCTGGTCCAGGTTCTTTCCGTATATCCTGATGTCGATATCCGGGACGTCTCTGAGATGCAGGACAATGTCTTTGCCCGTGGATTTTGCCGAGAGTTTCATGCTTGCCTTGACATACCAGCAATAAACTCCATAGACATTTAATCGTTGGGGTCTTCCCATGTTTACGTTTATCTTCAGTCCGTAGGCAGGCGCAATGGCCGGGGCGTTTTTCTGTTCGTAGATGGTGAGGCCGCTGCCGGATGCCTGCCGCTTGAAATATCCGGCTAAGATGTCGGACCCGGGCCCGTGGGCATTTACCATTATACCATGTTTTTCTTGTGTCTTAAAAACCTTTGTTTTATTGCCGGCCCAGGTCTTGAATAGGGTTTTGTTCAGGACGCCCGTTATCTCCGCACACCATTTGCCGTCTTCCTTATGATACTTTGCCTTGTTCTGCGGGGTAAACTTGATCCCGGGGGGTACCCAGCCTTCATGACGCTCGGTTACGAGGGTGTTGACCTCCCCATTGGTAAGTGTTGCATTGGACTTGAGCCATGGACTCACATATTCCCTGACAAATCCATCGTCGATCAAGACCTGTGCTGCCCTGTAAGCAAGATATTTCGACCTGCCGCAACCAGTTCTTGTAATGGATAGCCTGAAATCCAGGCCAAGAGCCACTTCTTGGGAAAATGCCCTGTTGAGTGCGCAATCTATGGCCATGACCCGGACACGTCCCGCAGGCTGTGAATCTATGCGCACAGGGGGTGAGCTGAAACCTGAGCGGAACGTACGCCACTGGCCGGAATCCCATCTCTGTACAGAGTATTCCTTGATCTCTCCCTTTCCGCTTTCCCATGTCAGAGAAAAATAGTCAGGTCCCGTATCTGCCACATAAAGGTTTACGGGTTTCAGCGGGGGAATGGTGTCAATGGCCAACATCCCTTTTGTGCCCAAGAGGATCTCTTTATCTCTGTCTTTATAAAATATGGAAACCCCGGAAGGACCGGTGTTGAGCCCGTGTTTCAATGAACCCAGATCAATGATGTCGGTCATGTATGTTTTTTCAGATGTTCTCCGGGCAAATGGGAAAGAGAGATCGGCTATACGGGCGACAAGATCACCGGCCCTGACGTCTGCCGAGGGGGTCTGAGAAAATCTAAGGACCAGTTGAAGCCTGGCGCCCCTTCCCAAAAAGATCATATCCTTCCCGTCCGGTCCGGGACAGATCCCGTGTTTTTCCGTAAGGATTTTGAGCTGAAAATCGGTAAGGCGATCTGTTAGGTTCTTACTGTGGGCTATGGACTGCCGGTCTATTGCGGCCTGCGATGGCCCTTTTGCCCTCTCTTTCACCTCAGGAAGAGGCCCGGATGGCTTTATCCGCACCCTGTGAGCCTGAGCACAGGCAGATAACAGACCGCACAGAAAAAAGAGAAGCAAGAGCATGGCTGGCTGCATGATTGCACGATCAAATCGAGGCTTGTTGATTTTCATGATCACAGGCTCCCATGTTTAAGCCCGATGATCCCGGTCTCTCGCTTGATCAGCTCTGCCTTTTGCCTTTTTTCCTCTTCGCTTGCGGCAGGGATGTAGATCACATATCTGTAGCCTTCCTGGCCTAACGTCAAATCCACGCCTGTTCGCTTTTGGATTTTGACTATGAAATCCTCTGCTGTTCTGCGTTCGTCAAATCGCCAGAAGGGATACATGGTCTGTTTGTCACGAGGCTGGGTCTTAGACATATCCTGCACCATTTGTTTTGCAGGGACCGGCACTTCAGCAACTTCGGCAGGCACATCCCGGGTAGAGACAATCTCATCTTTGTCAGGAGCCGGTGTCGGGATAAGAAGCCTCACTTTCTCTATCTTATCCTTCATTGCAGTCAGGTGGTCTGCCACCTCGGGGACCTCAGAATGAAACAGCGCCAGGATGTGGGGGTGATAAAGCCAGCCCGCGATAATTGCCAGGCCGAGAAACATCCCGTACAGGACACTCCTTAATATGAAACCGTCTTGAGACATGAGCTTGCTCCTTCTTGACTATTGGTTAATCAATCAGCGCCAGTTCCTGTTCATAGGGACCTTCGGTAGCCGGGAAAGTCGTGACCTTGACGGCGATCCTGTCTCCATTTTCGAGCAGAAGCCCCTTGGTCACGACACTTCTTTGTTTTTGGTCATCATAGTATGACCAATCAATATTACTGCCGCTCAGAGTTATGAATATCCCCCGCTTGCGAAGCACTGTCCCTCCGATATTGAAGAGATTGCCAGTGAAACCGCCTTCCGGCCGGGCCTCGATTTCCATAAGGCCCTCTTTTGCCCTTGAGGGAAGCCTGACGATCTCCCATTTTCCAATGATAGAGGCCTGCTTTTCCGGCCCGAGCACAAAACATGCATAGGTGGCAAGTCCCTTGATTAGCTCCCCGCCTTTGCGCTCATAAGCATCGATCCAGAACTGCCCGATCCCGCTCCCTGCGCCTGTCTCCTTTGCCTCTGCCATGAGTACCCAGTCTGCCTTTTCCTTTGTATTAACGAGCTGTATTTCGTTGCAGAACTGGAGTTGTTTTTTCAGGAACCAGACGATGTGATTATTTCTCCTTTTTACCCGTGACGCATCCACAAAGATCTTGATCTCTCTGTCACTCGCGGCCTCCCTGAAAATACAGCTCAGGTTCTTGGCGAGGTAGGCGGCCATCTCAGCGCCCTCTGATGGGAGGAAGGGGACATATTTCGTGCCTTGCAGATATTCATCCGGATGAACGGTATTGAGGTCTCTGCTCTGCTCCGGTGTGAGGGCAACCTCTCTGGCCAGCGAAAGCCCGGGCACCCAGTTGCCGGTCTTCAGGTCAATGGCCTTGATGTTTATCACCACAAGATCGTTATCTAACCGGCCATACCTTATGATATCTATTAGGAGGATGGCCTCATATTCTGTATAACCACCACACCTGAGATCCTGTAACCTGTACGGCCGATCCTGGACAGATACGGGATGTCTTCTGACGATCTTGATCTCTGGGTATTGCAGGCATAGCGAGACCAGTCTTTCCCGAAGCCCTTCCGTCAGCAGATCGATCTGATTGCTGATACTCTCTCCAACCGCTTCCCCCTTTCCTTTTGCAATGGTGAAAGGCCTCCCCTTGATAAAGGAGTTGCTCCTCAAGGCCTCCACTACCCGATCAAGCCCGTTGTTGTCGATCCATGTATCCAAATACACGGGTCTCGGTCTATCCGGCCTGGCCAATTCCTGACCGGCACAGCCGAAGAACCCGGTCATCGACACAATTAGGGCCAGTCCAATAACAATATTTCTCTTCATGACTATCCTCCGATCAGGGGTTTAATACCGGTCTTGTCCGTCATACGTTGTAGAAACTGATTTCTTTCTACTTCTGTTTTATAAGTGAGATAAACGTCATAGGTATATTTTCGACTCTTGAAAATTTCAACCGGCAGGCCTCCCCCGGCTTTTTTCAGATAGGCCGCAAAATCGGAGGCTGACCTGTAAAAGGTAAATTCGAGTATCAGAACCCTGCCCGTCTTTTGAAAATGGCTGGAGAGAACAGACTGAAGGTGTCTGTGGATATAGGCCGCGTACCACCTGGCCCCGTCCGGGACCTTTCCGGGACTCACGGCATTGGGGCCGTAGTTGTAGCCTGCAACGGCAAGATAAGTGTCGTTTTTGAACCTCTCAAGGAGCAAGGAAAGGTACTTAGCCCCTGCATCGATATTAATGCAGGGATCTAAGAGGTCCGACTTTCGTGTAATTCCCAGATCATTTGCCGTATCCGGCCACTGTATCTGCATGATCCCGAGGCACCCTTTATTGCTTCTGGCTCCCGGATCGAAATTGGATTCCCCCCTGGCCACGGCCAACAGGAGGGCCAATGGGATATTGTATTTCCTGGAAGCCTCTTCAAAACATCCCATGTAGGGATATCCACCCTTAACCGCAGACTCTCCGTTCTTCAGGGAAAAATCCTTCCAGGCCTGTATGATCGCCTTCTCGCTGACACCGGGATCTTTAAGCCTCGCTAAGGAGACCCCCTCATCAACTAAGGGTATTGCGAAGCTTACGCATAAAATCAGCAACAATGAAAAATATGATTTTGGATGCATCGTTCTTATCTCTCTTTTCTTTTACTATCCTCTCCCTGCCCTGGTTCGATATTCGTCATTCGTCATTCGATATTCGTTATTCGTTTTTTAGGCCCCTATCCTACGATTTTGGGCTATACGAAACAGCGCCTCCCTCCCTGATAATAAACCGGCCTGTAGAGACCCCCCTGCCCCTTATCTGCCGGGATATTTCAGGTGTCAGACCCACGGTCAGTATCTTTTCTCTTGATGAGAGGGTTGTCCATGAGTTAAATGCTTCGAGTATCTCAGCAGGCACCAAATTCTCTTTGAGCTCCCAGAGATCAAGCCCCATTTCCGCCCTCTCCGACACAAAATCTATCCTATTGCCTTTTGTTATTACCCTGAAACCCGGTTTCATACCTGAGATATTGATGAAGAGGGAAATCCTGTCTGCGTGCAAAAGGTCCAGAAAGACCTGGTCAGACTCAAATGCAACATAAAGACCTTTTTGCTCGGCAGGAAGTGCTTGCACCGATCCTGCCGCCATTTTTTCCTTGGTCAGATCGCTGATCTTTTTAACGGCCTCCCGCATGATCAGATCTACACGCTCTTTTGCCCTTTTCAAGGCCCTGATCTCTTTTTCTCTCTTGGACAGGAGTCTCTTGTACCCAATCAGGCCGTTTCTCTGTGTTATCTTCTCGTCCGTCAGACTGACTATCAGATCTCTCTGCCTGTTGAGTTCCTTTCTGACCCTGTCAAGCTCTTTCTCACGGGATCGGGCAATCCCCTCATGTTGCATCAACCGGTTTAGCTCTTTGTTGAGCCGTCTGTTCTCTGACCTGAGATACTCAAGCTCCCTGGCCTGGGCCTTTGCATTGCGATCGATATCTTCTATGACAGGGTCTGTTTTCGTGGCTGTAACCGGAATAGCCTGAACTAAGGCGAAGACAGCCATCAGGCAGAATCCTATGATAGCGAGGAAGCGGAAGATATCGGTCTCGAGGGTCTCGTTTTCACCCCCGCCATAATCATCTTCCATTATGTCTGTTTCTTGCCAGAACATGGATTTTCCAAGGGTTTAGGGTTCACAGGTTTTTTTAACAGATGAACGTCCAACATCGAACGTCCAACATCAAACATCGAATAAAAAACCAAAGATCCAATAAAGAACGCAGAGTCTATAGACTGCTTTGAAAGATGAACATCGAATCCCGCTGTTAGCGGAAAACATCGAATTAAAAACAAACATCAACTTTAGGCATTTTAGGCATCCCGCCTGAGGCGGGACTCACTTTAGGCACTTTTCCGGTTTATCCGGGTTCCGGGGCATGTGCTCTTCTATCCGCTCTAAATGGAGCCTTATGGACTCAAAGCTTTCAAAAAACCTCATTTTATCTTTTTCCATCCGCCGGCCTGAAAAACGGATCAGTTCCCTGCCTAAGAAGAAATGCTTGGCTAACCGCATCAGATACCCTCCCACGCCGCCTACTATGGTTGTCC
>JACKQG010004450.1_pt1 | contig 16249 bp, 17 predicted proteins | sample 8237621 | NCBI WGS metagenome assembly JACKQG01 (sample SAMN15677084, study PRJNA649215) | marine metagenome | biome: marine; feature: Black Sea; material: saline water; isolation source: suspended particulate matter (SPM) from the Black Sea western gyre | collected 2013-06-09/2013-06-10 | depth...
TTGTTATTGGTTTTCCATATGTAGTTTCAACAGTTGACCAAATATCAGATGATGTTTTTAAACCTTAACCGTCATATCCAGTCCAATAACTCCTTAGGATTATTGGAAGAAAGGTTGTTAGATTATTATCGTCGATTATTGAATAAAAAGGTGGATATTGGTGTTAACTTATCATAAAAGGGCAAAGACGACTTATGCTATTCGTAAAGAGATAAAAGAAAATCCGGAAGGGTTGACTGTAATGCAACAGGCGAAGAAGTATAATGTGTGCAATAGGACGATATTAAAATGGCGTCATAGAGAAGTATTTGAAGATGCCAAGCACGGTGCAAGGAACCCGCGCAAATCTATCAGTGATTTAGAAGAATATGTAATTTGTGAAATCAGAAAAACAGCATTATTATCGATAGACGATCTTTTGGATGTTGTAAACGAGTTGGGAATTTCTATAACTCGCAGTTCGTTAGATAGAGCATTACAAAGAAATGGCTTAGGTAATAATTTTCACGCAGGTTATTTCATTCGGTTAGACTTACTCAAGATATAAAAGCAAAAAGAGGATTTGATGACAAACAAAACTAAAGAACTTTCAAGGTCGCGTGCTCTTGCAGCAAAAACTATTTACGCTGCATTGACAATTTTAAAAGAAAACGATGGCGAAATGCCAGGCAAAGAACTAATTGATAAAGTTGGAAACAAAATTACCTTATCAGATTGGGATAGGGAAAGGTATGAAAAAACGGGTTATATCAGATGGCAGTCAATCCTACATTTTTTTAGTATTGATTGCGTGAAAGCAGGATTTTTGTTAAAGAAAAAACGTATATGGTATTTGACAAAAGAAGGTGAAGACGCACTTAAACTTGGTGAAGTAGAGTTGCTTAATGCAGCAACAGAGGGATATAAAAAATGGCGCGAAAAAAATCCTAAAATAAAACAGGTTGAACCTGATATTAAAACCGATGAAGAAATTGCAGAATTGTCTGACAAAACTACACTTGACCAAATTGAACAATTAGCAATTGATAGTATTCAACAACAAATTAAATCACTTAATCCTTACGAATTCCAAGACCTTGCAGCAGCACTTTTACGTGGAATGGGTTACTTTACACCACACGTTTCTCCACGAGGAAAAGATGGCGGAGTTGACATAATTGTTTATAGAGACCCTCTTGGAACCGTAACACCCAGGATTAAAGTCCAAGTAAAACATAGAGAACAATCTGCTACTGTTCACGAATTAAGGCAACTTATGGGATTGTTGCAAAAAGACGGTGATATGGGTATTTTTATTTCAACTGGTGGCTTCACACCAGATTCTAAAACAACAGCAAGGGGAGCTCACGTTCACGTAGAATTAATAGATTTAGACAGATTCATAAACCTTTGGCAAGAGTTTTATCCAAAATTGTCAGATGAAGATAAAGCACAATTGCCTCTGTTACCATTTTACTTTTACGCCCCAAATGAGTAAGTCTAACCACCACTCCACCGGACGGCTAATGCTGGCAGCGAAAATGAAGGATTTCGGTAAAATAAAAATTTGTGAGGATAATTCAAAATTATGAAAAAATTATATGTCATTCGTCATGCAAAATCCAGTTGGGCTGACATTTCATTGTCTGATTTTGAAAGACCATTAAAAAAGCGTGGCAAAAAAGATGCACCTCTCATCGGAAAAATCCTAAATGAAGAGGAAGAAAAACCTGATTTAATTCTATCGAGTTCTGCCAATCGTGCAATATCTACCGCCAAAAAAATCGCAAAAGAATTGAAAATTGACAAAGAAAAAATCGTGAAAATGAACAAACTGTATGCCGCAGACTTGGATGACATTATCGACATCCTCAGCGAATTGTCAAATGAAATTAATGTGGTTTATATTTTCGGGCATAATCCTGAACTCTTTTATTTGGTCTTGTTTCTCTGCGACAGGGTTATCGAAAAATTACCGACTTGTGCAGTTGCAGCGATAAATCTTCAAATTGAAGATTGGGGTAAAATCAGAAAAAATTGTGGAAAATTGGAGAGATTTCTTACGCCTAAAATGCTTAAGTAAAATCAATCTCTTAAAATGTATCGAAATCCAAGAATTTCATTCCGATATAATGGGCAAGATAGTCCAATATCTGGAAAATTGTAATCTGTCTGAAAATTATTCTTGATATAAAACATCTCGCGACAACCAGGTCCGCAAGCCGGAATATTTGATTCTGCGCTTAAAATTATCCATTCTGAAACATTACTTTTAACAAAATGAAGTGGATGATTTTCGTTTTCGTCATTTTCGATACAAACGGGATTATACAAAGAATCATTTTCAACAGAATCAAAAGAGAAGCAGATTGAGATATCGGTCAGATTTGGCAGTGCAAATCCCATCCAATTGCAAAAGGCGTTTGCTTCGAACCATCTGAGATTTGTGACAGGTCCAAAAATAAAATTTGATGCTGCCGATTTCCAATAAGGAATTTCACTCAAATTCCAACCGAAAGGAGAACTCATCATAAATTTGCCCTGAAAATTCCAGCCAACTTCTCGGTTTTGCATCGTGCCTTCTTTTATCAGCCAATATTCTTCAATCTCATAACCATCGCTATTTATAAACGCTGCAAATTGCTCATTTGAGACCTCAAACTTGCTTATGTAAAAACCTTTGGTGGATTCTGAAACGACTTCGTCTCTATTTTTTTGAACTAAATATTTTCCTTTTTTGACCTTTTTCATTTCGTAATAAATTCTATTTTCAAAAATAATTTTAGGAAATATAATGTATTTTGTGAAGCTAAAATCATTTGGAAGAAGATGTAATGGAATTTCAAATTTATAATTCTCTTTTTCTGTTATTTTGCCAAAATCCCCGATAATTTTTTGTCTGTTTATTTTGATAATTTCCTTTGTCTCTTTTTTGAAAATGTTTATTTCAATTTCAACTCCATCTTGGAAATTTTCAATTTGATATTCCGTAACAAGCGAACTGTCCGTAAGATATTCGCAAACTTCAGTTAAAATTGGAAATTGGAAAGAAAAGAGATTTTCAGAAAAATATAGAAACAATAAAATCGCGAAAGTTTTTAATAAATTTCTCATATTTGTAATTTTAAAAAATGTAATTTTTTGTCAAATAAAAATTTTTAATTCAAGAATATTTTCTTGACAATAATTTGTCAACTTCTCAAAGAAAATTCAAAATGAATAATTCGCTTTTTAATTAATGAAAAAGGAGCAAAAATGATAAACATTGCAATCAACGGATTTGGCAGAATTGGACGATTGGTTTTTCGCGTAATGCAAGAACGAAAGAATTTCAATGTGCTCGCAGTAAATGATATTACGGATGCGAAGACATTGGCGCAACTTCTTAAATACGATTCCACTCACGGAAAATTTGATGGTGAAATTGAAGCGAGAGAAAATTCTATTATTGTCAATGGAAGAGAAATAAAGGCATTTGCAATCAGAGATCCGGAAGAGTTGCCTTGGAAAGAATTGAATATCGATGTTGTTGTGGAAGCGACTGGAATTTTTCGTCATAGAGCTAAAATTGAAAAGCATCTCACCGCTGGCGCAAAAAAGGTTCTGCTTACAGTTCCCGCAAAAGACGAGATTGATGCGACAATCGTTCTCGGCGTAAATGATTATATGCTCAAACCGGAACATAAAATCGTGTCGAATGCATCTTGCACGACTAATTGTCTCGCTCCAGTCGTGAAAATTCTACACGATAATTTCAGAATTAAATATGGTTTGATGACAACGATTCACGCATATACCGGCGACCAGAAAATTTTGGACGCACCGCATAAAGATTTGCGAAGAGCGCGTTCTGCGGCTGTAAATATTATTCCTACAACAACTGGCGCCGCAAAAGCGACGGGAAAAGTCATTCCTGAATTGAACGGAAAACTCGATGGAATGGCGATGCGCGTTCCGGTGCAAAATGGCTCAATCGTTGACTTGTTAGCTGTTGTGAATAAATCTGTGACCGAAGAAGAAATCAATGCTGCGATGAAAAAAGCTGCACAAAACGAACTGAAAGGAATTCTCCAATATTCCGAAGAACCTTTGGTTTCAGTTGATATAATTGGCAATCCGTATTCGAGTATTTTTGATTCCGGCTTGACGAAAGTGATGCAGGGAAATTTTGTGAAAGTCATCTCTTGGTACGATAATGAGTGGGGTTATTCGAATCGCGTCGTGGATTTGATTGAGAAAATTGCGGAGTAAGATTTTAAAATTTAATTAATAATTAGAAATTATAAATTTTCCACAATTTCTCTTTCTCATATACTTCAAATCTCGGCATTTTCGTCTCATCATTATGCCATTTCACTAACTTAATGTCGTCATTTACTATCTCAATGTTTGTAATGCCATCAGTATAAAGTCCACAACCCGAATTAAAATAGCACGGCAATGGTGCATTTTGCGTTTCTGTCGGCTCAATGTCCCGACCTTTTGCCTTCTCTTCCCGCAATTTTTTCTTCAATTGATTTATCCGCTTCTTGTTCGCTGAAACATTTTTTTCCTCTACATTGCGAGCCAAATTATCTTTGTGTAATTCATCAATTTTATCCTTCAATCTATTTGCATACGATTTTGATGCAAATATTGCTCGATGAGAATGTCCGCAAATTAGAATCACCTTATGCGATTTTGCCCAAGCATACATTATTCTTTCGTAATCTTTTGTTATTTGCGATTTTGCAGCAGAAGGATGTTTATATAATCCAAAAAATTTGGCAAATGGTTCAATCGGTTTGAAAATTCCCCGCACAAGAAATCTGCTTATCCAACTATTTTTATCTGATTCGATATTTCCTTGATGTCCGTGAAGCAAAAGAAACGCCGTTTTCCCATTTTCATCAGCCAATTTTAGCGCTTCTGGAGCTCCTTTATGCTTTATCGGATTGCTAAAAATAGGGTCATCAGGAGAACACCATTCATAATCATGGTTTCCAAAAATACGATAAATTTGCTCGTCGCCAAATTCTCTTATCTCTTGATAAATCGTTTTATCGTATCTGGCAATAATCTGATGTAAATCAAACTGCCAAAATTCTTCAATATCTCCAAGTAAAATAAGTTTGTAATTATTTTCGTTGTAAAATTTTAGAGCGGTGATAAGCATCTCTTCATTATGCCGGAAATCATCTGCTTTTCCTCCATCTCCCAAATGTAAGTCGCTGAAAATCGCATATTTTTCATTCTTTGTATTAAGGATTTTGATATCGTTATTTTCCCACAATTGAGACAACTTTTTATTTGTTAATTCTTTATCTTGAGACATTATATTACCTTCTTTGTAAATTTCATAGTTTTATTATATTAATTTTTAAAATGTGGTCAAGAAAAAGATTTTAGATGAAATTTTATAGAAACTTTGACAAAATATTTTAGAATTATTTTCGTGAAGACAAATCATTTTTTAATATTTTGAAAGCACAGTTTTATGAAAAGAGTTATTGAAGCATACAAATTTATGGATCCAAGCCGAATAATTGACATCGATTCTGATACAAAAGTGGACGCATTGCAAGAGCTTACCGAAATAATCTGCACAAGTGACAGAATAACTGATAATGAGTTGTTCGTCAAAAAAATTTTGGAAAGAGAAAAACTGATGAGCACAGGAATTGGTTATGGAATTGCTATTCCGCATATTAGAGATAGATCAATCAAAGATTTCGTGATTGCACTCGGCAGAAAAAAGAACGGAATAGAATACGGCTCAATAGACAACAAACCGGTAAAATTGATTTTTATGATTGGCGCTAACGAAAAGCAGGATAAGGATTACAGCTGTCTTCTTGCAAGAATTGTCTTGCGACTTAAAGATAGAAATTTTGTCAAGCAGCTTCTGAATGCGAAAGAATCTTCTGAAATTTATGAATTGATAAAGGCAAAAAAATAGATGGATAATTTATCATTCTACCATCTCTTTTGGAATTCATCAATACTTGCAACACTCATATTTTCACGAAGTTTTGTCACTGATGAAATCGAAAAAATCGTTCTGTTGCCAACAACAAAAATTATCTAATTTCAATTTTGAACTTTTTTTCTTGACATATTTTATATTTAGAAACTTTTTTACCGAAAATAAATAGAGTGAATTTACAAGGTGCATAGTTATTGATTCTGCAGGATAATTAGCAGAAGCAATAAGGGAATTCCGTGAAATACGGAAGCGGTCCCCGCCACTGTAAACAGCATATTCTTGGGAAAGGTCACTGTTCCGATTTATCGGAATGGGAAGGCATTTTCTTACTAAGCTGTGAGCCAGGAAACCTGCTTTGTAATTGTTTTCGAAAATCTTTCGGTGGAAGGGATTGAGGTCAAAATAAATTTTTCACAGACCCAATTTCAGTCGAGATTGGGTTTTTTTATTTCAAAATTTAAAATAGAAAATTATAAATTAAAAATTAAAATGAAAAAGAATATTTTCCTAATATTTTTATTAGTAATCGTTTTTAACTGCTCAAAAAGGGAATTTGAGAATGCAGCTCAAAAACCAAATTTGATAATTCTCTCGCCTGAGATTGCAGAAATCGTATGTGCAATTGGTGGCGAAAAAAATATTATTGCAGTAACAAATGAATGCGACTATCCTGAAATCTTGAAATCAAAAGAAAAGGTTGGCAGTTTTAGTTCCCAAAACATCGAAAAAATCGTGTCGCTTCAGCCGAATATGGTTTTCTCTTCTGGATTAGAACAGCAAATAATAAAAGAGAGATTGATTAAACTCGGACTGAAGGTTCATCAGTTTTATCCTGAAAATATTGATGATTTGCTGAAAACCATTTTAAAAATTGGTAATCTAATTGAAAAAGAGAAGAATGCTTCTGAAATTATTAAAAATTTTCTGAATAATCTTCCTTCAATTCAAGAAAATCGCAAAAAACCAAAAGTGTATATTGAAATTTATAATAAGCCGATTATGACTGCGTCAGCAGAATCTTTTGTCGGAGATATTATCGAAAAAAGTGGCGGCACAAATCTCTTTCAAAATCTGCCAAGAGATTATTGCCGTGTTTCTGCTGAAAGTGTAGTCGAAAAAAATCCTGATATAATTTTGATAACTTGTCCTAAAATTTCAAAATCTGAAATCAAAAATAGATTGGGTTGGCAAAATATTTCAGCGATAAAAAGTGGGCAAATTTATACTTCGAAGGATATTGATATGGATTTAATCGTTCGCGCTGGACCTCGAAGCATAAATGGTATAAAGATTTTGTCCAAAATATTCCGGGATTTTTATGAAAAATAAGACCATAATTTTTGGCTCATTTTTGATATTAGTTTTGGTGATTTTTTTCTCGCTCTTTATCGGAAGCGGCTCAATCAATATTTTCTCGCTGTCGAAATCTGGACATGATATTTTGTTCGGAATTCGCATTCCCAGAATTCTGTTAGGACTGATAACTGGAATGATTTTGGCAACAACTGGTGGTGTCTTTCAGGGAATGCTGAACAATCCTCTTGCCGAGCCGTATCTTTTGGGAATTTCATCCGGCGCAGCACTTGGAAGTATCATCGCAATCGTAATTAACAAAATCTTTCTGATGCCTATTTTTGGATTTTTCGGTGCGCTTTTGACGATAATTCTGGTCTGGAAAATTGCCCAAAAAGAGAAATTGATTCAGCGAACACAACTTATTTTAGCAGGAATTATCATTGGGCTATTTTTCTCGGCAATAATTGCACTTTTGATGAGTATATTTCACAGAGATTTGGGTCAGATATTTTCAATTTTGATGGGAAATCTCGGATATATTTTTGCGAAAGATAACATTTTCATTTTGTGGATAATGTTGATTATTGCTGTTGTTGGCGTCACTCTTCTGAATATCTTTTCAAACAGATTAAACATTTTATCGCTTGGAGATTATACTGCCGGCAGTTTGGGAGTCGATGCGAATAGAACTCGCAAAATTTTGTTTCTTGTTTCGTCGCTTTTGGTTGGAATGGTTGTCTCTTTTACGGGAATAATTGGATTTGTCGGGCTCATCATTCCACACATTTGCAGATTAATTATTGGACCAAATAATCGTCTTCTTCTGCCAGCGGCAGGATTTTTAGGTGCCGCCTTCCTGATTTTTTGTGATACGATTGCTCGTTCACTTTTGGTTATTGAACTTCCCGTTGGCGTTGTGACGGCACTTTTCGGCGCACCATTTTTTATTTATCTTCTGAAAAAATAGTTGGAATGTTTTGTTCTTTTATAAAAACATAGAGTGAAAGATGAAAAAAATAGTTGCTGGCTAACACAAACTTTTGCTGATTTTCAAAATAGTTTTTAGTTTCTTGTTCATAATTGTTCGTGGTTTACACTAATGCGATTTTTATCTTGCCAATTTTTGGGAAGCGATTTAATCTTTCTGTAATTTCGTGTTTCAGGTCGTCTTTGAATTGGTCTTCTTTGTTCAGCGAGAGCTCGATTAGCACATTGTTTTTCTCGTCAATTCCGATATACTTTACCAATCTTAGCGAAATTATATCCACGCCAACTTTTCCGTAAATGACTTCGTTCAATTGCTTTTCTATACTCTGTTTGTTTAACGATTCGTCGAATTTTTTCCCAAGTTTGTTCTTCTCATAATTTTTAATTGCACCGCGAAGTGCATCGATTGCCAGAACCGAGCAGTGCATCTTAATCGGCGGCAATCCGCCAAGTTTATCTGCTGCTTGTTTCCATGTGATTTTTTTCGCCTCTTCGATTATTTTGCCAAGTGCCATATCGGTAATTATTGATGCGGTCGCAATATTCGAAGCGCAGCCATAAGATTGAAATTTTATCTCTTTGATTATTTGAGATTTCTTATCAACTTTGAGATAGACCGAAAGCTGGTCGCCACAAGCCGGACTACCTTCGGTTGCCATTGCGTCTGGATTCTCAATCTTTCCAACATTATGTGGATTCTGAAAATGCTCAATCACCTTCTTTGTATATTTTATTGCCATTTTGTTCCTCTCTGTTTGCAGATATTGCTAAAATAATTTTAAATTTTGCATTTTTAATTTTCTCCAAATGGACTCCGTCTTCTTAATTCTTTTATCACTTTTTCCAGCACATTAACTGTTCGCAAAATCCCTTCCTTTGTGACAAATCTATCTAATGTGAAGCGAATCGAACTATGAGATTCTTCGTGAGTTCTGCCAGTTTGCATCAAAATATAATTTGGTTTTAATCCTTGAGAATAGCAAGCAGAGCCGGTCTCTACATAAATTTTCTCAAAATCCAGCATAAGCATTATTGCCTCACCTTCAACAAAAGAGAATGAAAAATTGAGATGCGTCGGGCTTCGCTCGCCTAAAGGCGGACCGTTTAATTTTACATCTAAAATTCTTTCAGAAATTGTATTGTGAAGCAAATTTTGCAGTTTGCGGAGTTTAGAGATCTGTTCTTCAAAATTTTCAAATGCAAGTTGAACCGCTTTTTGCATTCCGATAATTGCTGGAACATTTACAGAACCAGGTTTCAGGTGATGTAAGCGAGTAATTCCGTGCTGGATTGGCACAATTTTTGTTCCTTTTTTTAGAAACAATGCTCCGATTCCTTTTGGTCCATTAAATTTGTGAGCTGAAATCGAAAGGATATCGATACCAAACATTTTTACATCAATTGGGATTTTTGCAAATGCTTCGCAAGAATCGAGAAAAAGATAGATTTTATGATTTGCTTTTGCGAGAATATTTTTTATTTTTTCAATCTTCTGGATTGTTCCTAAAATATGATTTATATGAGTAAAAGCGACGAGAACTGTATCCTTTCTGATTGCGTTTTTCAACTCTTCTAAATTCAAATAACCATCACGATTTGCAGAGATATATGTCCCTTCATATCCTTCCTTTTCAAGCGCTTGAAAAATCGCCAAAACCGCCGGATGCGAGATGGTTGAAGTGATGAAATGTTTTCCCACATTTTTATTCGCACGCATTAATCCTTTGATTGCGATGTTGTTGGCATCTGTTCCGCCGGAAGTAAAAATAATTTCTTTTGGTTTAGCATTTAACACGTCGGCAATTGTTTTTTGTGAATCATCAATCGCTTCCGCAATTTCAGTTCCGATACTTGTGAATGCGCCTGGATACCAAAATTTTCCTTTAAGGTATGGAATCATCTCGTCAAGCACTTCTGGAGCCAATTTCGAGGTCTTGCAATTGTCCAGATATACTCCATTTTTTTTCATCTTTCGCTCCATAAATTTATGCTAATTATTTTTTGAATTGTCGGCAAAAATGAAATCGGCAAGAGTATGAGAATCAAGGAAAAAATTTATATGATTATCAAAGTCAGTCCAAAATTTTTTGAATGTGCAATCACCGAAAAGGTCGCATATTTTATCTTTTTTAATATTCACGCAATTGTGGATTCTGACCTCATTTTCAGCGATTTTGAATATTCTTTTCATCGTAATATTTTTCGGAATGTCTGCAAGAATATATCCACCATTTTTACCCAAAATCGATTTTACCAAACCAGCTTTTTTCAGCTTATGAAAAAGTTTTTCCAGATATTTTTTGGGAATGTGCTGGTTTTCAGCAATTTTAGAGATAGAAATTGGCGTTTCGGTTTTATCCGCGCCAAGTTCGCACATTGCTCGCAAAATATAGTCAGCATTAACAGAAATTTTCATAATAATTTTTCCAATCAAAATATTTTAACTAAAATATACCAATTTAGTAGGAGTTTGTCAAATAAAATATGATAGAAGTTAAAAATATTTCATTCGAATATGATGTAAGTCCCATTCTAAACGATATATCCATTAAAATTGAAAAGTGTGATTTTGTCGGAATAATCGGTCCAAATGGTGCTGGAAAATCTACTCTTTTGAAATGTTTGTCAGGATTTTTAGATGTAAAAAAAGGTGGAATTTTCATCTCTAATAAAGAGCTTGAAAAGTATAAAAAAATTGAGCTCGCAAAATTAATTTCAATCGTTGTTCAACAACCATATTTTGAATTTGATTTCAAAGTAAAAGATATTGTGTTGATGGGCAGATTTCCGTATCTCAAATTCTGGCAAAATTTCAGCAAAAATGATGAAATTGCAAGTGAAAAAACTTTAGAAGAATTAGAATTATCACATTTGTCAAACAGGCATCTTTCGGAATTAAGTGGCGGCGAATTCCAACTCGTTATGCTTGCTCGTGCATTGAATCAAAATACAGAAATTCTGTTGCTCGACGAACCAGCCACACATCTTGATATTCATCATCAGATTAGAATTTTTTCTACTTTGAAAGAGCTACATATTACGCAGAAAAAAACAATTTTGGCAATTTCACATAATATAAATCTTGCCGCAGAATTTTGCGATAAAATCTTGATTTTGTCCGAAGGAAAAGTCGCTGATTTTGATTCTGTAAAAAATGTTATTGTCGAAAACAAATTATCAAAAGTTTATCAAGTTCCAATAAAAATTACGCAAAATCCGTTCACGCAAAAACCAAATATCGTTTATGATTATGAAAAATAATAAAGATTTAAAGGAGAAAAAATGACTGTTACGAAAACCGAAATCAATATCAATAAAAAAATATTCTTTTTGCTATTCAACATTTTGCTATTATTAATTGCCAAAATTTGTGCTGCTGAAATTTCTGGAAGAATTATTTCTGAAAAAGATGGTTCGCCAATTTCATTTGCAAAAGTTTTATTCTTGCCAGAAAATACAATTATTCTCTCAGATGAAAATGGAAATTTTCGTATTGATAATCGGAATAAAAGTGGAACTCTTCAAATCTCAGCAATCGGATTTGAAACAAAAAAGATTGAGATAACTCCTAAAATAACAGATTTTCTCACCATCAAATTGAGCATAAAACCGATTGAAATTTCTGGAATAAATGTAAAAGGTGAGCAGATAAACTCGCTTACATTTTTCTCAAACAATGTTGAAATTATCGATGCAAAAAACAGTTTGGAAAAATCAATTCCCGATTTATTGCGCTCTCAATCTGGAATAGTCGTGCGTAGTTATTTGGGGAATTCTAAGTCAAATTTTGTTGATATTCGCGGATTTGGTGAAAGTGCCGCGACAAACATTCTTGTTTTAATTAATGGAAGACGAATCAACGAGGTCGATATGAGTGGAGTGGATTGGGCACAAATTCCGCTAAATAGCATCGAAAGAATTGAAATTATTAGTGGGTCAGGAGGTGTTTTTTTCGGCGACAATGCTGTTGGCGGAGTAATAAACATTCTCACAAAAACGGGGCGAGGGAAACCATTCGTTCACGCATCGTTTTCAAACGGCAGTTATAGCTTCACAAATTCCGAATGTGAAGCCAGCGGCAAGATAAATAATTTTGCATATTTGCTTCATGGAAATTATGAAGAAACTGAAGGTTATCGAAAAAATAGTTTCTTAAAATCATATAATTTTGGCGGAAAAATATCAAATCAAATTTCAGATTATTTGGATTTGACATTGAGCGCAAACTATCATAACGATGCATATGGAATGCCAGGAGCACTCTCGGCAGATTCAATTAAAGCAAATGGAAGAACAAGCACAAACAGTCCAGATGACAAAGCTAAGACAGAAGATTTCTTCGTAAAATTAGATGAAATTTATAACATCCAATTTGGCGGAAAAAATTACGGAATTCTCTCCACAAATTTGTCATATCGAAACAGAAAATCCGAAGCAGAATTCGTCTCAATTTCCTGGACAAGCAAGAATAATATCAAAACTTTATCCATTACGCCGAGATATACATTGTACAAAAATTTTTCTGGCAATCCAAAAATATCTCATTTGAATAATAAATTCATTTTAGGTGTGGACTATTTCGATGCAAAAGATGAAATTAGTTTTGATGGATTTGGAAAAGAACAAGTAGAAATCTCAAAAATATCTTCCGCGCTGTTTGCCAATAATAATCTATCCATTTCAAAAAATCTTGACCTGAATTGCGGATTGCGATATGAAAAAGCCAAATATATTTTTACGCAAACTCCCAACACAAAAAGAACTGAAGTTGATGAAATCATTGGAAATATCGGATTAAATTCGTCGTTGAAAAATTTTCATCCATTTGCAGAATTTTCTCAAAGTTTCAAATTTCCTGCTGTTGATGAGTTTTATTCCGTCTGGTCTGGACTAAACACAAATCTCGTTCCGCAAAAAGCCGAAGAAATTGAATTTGGCGCAAAACAATACTTTTATGATAATAATTTAATTCTAAAATGTAGTTTTTTTCTGATGAAAGTTGAAAATGAAATTTTTTATAATCCAACTACTTGGATGAATGAAAATTACGATAAAACCGAACATAATGGATTGGATTTTGAAATCAAGTTTGTACCTTCGCCGCGTTTTAACCTGTTTCTCAATCACACATATACAGATGCAAAATTCAGAGATGGACAATTTAATGGAAAGCAAATTCCTGGCGTTCCAAAGCACAAATCTGGATTTGGATTTTCTGTTAAACCACTTCACAATCTAACTTTTTCTATTTTTGGGAATCGAATTGGAGAACGGTATTTTATGGGAGATTTTGAAAATTTGGGTAAACTTTTGAAATCATATTTTGTTGTAGATGCAAAAATTGTTTTACAAAAATGGAATTTTTCTGCGATTTTCGGGATTGATAATTTGTTTAATGAAAAATATTCTGAATTTAGTGTGATTTATTATTCTGGTGACTCGGGGAATTTTTATCCCGCACCAGAAAGAAATTTCAGTTGGAAACTGGCATATAAATTTTAACCTTTTTGTGAAAAATATCTTTACATTTTTCCGTGCAAAAATCATTTTATTCATGTAAATCTGTGGCAAATAATTTTATGAAATACAAAGAATTTTTAGATGAAATTTTCGCGAAATCTGCTTCACGCAAAAAACTTGAACTTTGTAGAATTGAACAATTTTTGCATGCTGTCAAAAATCCTGAAAAAAAATTGAAAGGCATCCACATCGCTGGAACAAATGGAAAAGGTTCAACCGCTGCTGCCATCGAGTCCATTTTTGTTGCACATAATCTCAAAATTGGACTGAATACATCGCCACATTTGGTCAATTATCACGAAAGATTTCGGATAAATAAAGATGAAATTCGACATACAAAAATCAAAAATTTATATGAAAAATATCGTGATTTGCATACAAAATTCGATACAACTTATTTTGAAATTTCAACTTGCATTGCATTTCAGTTATTCGCTCAAAACAGAGTTGATTATGCGATAATGGAGGTCGGTCTTGGCGGAAGATTGGACGCTACAGTTCTTGTGAATTCAGCAATTTCCGTCATCACAAATATCAGTTATGATCACACAAAAACTCTCGGAAATACACTCTCTAAAATTGCAATTGAAAAGTGTGGAATTCTCAAACCCAACATTCCAATTGTGCTTGGCAAGATGCATCATTTGGCAAAGAAAACAATTCTCAACGAAGCATCAAAAAAATCCTGTCCATCTATTGATTTTCAAGAAAATGTGAAAATTTCAAATGTCAAATTATATGAAGATTTCGGAATTTATGACATTGAAATTCCAAAATTTAACATTCATTTCAAAAATGTAAAATGTAATCTGACCGGCAGACATCAAATTGATAATAGTGCACTTGCGATTTTAGTTGTCGCTTCTCTTTTTCAGAATGAGAATAGGAAATTGGACGAAGAAAAAATTAGGATTGGGTTGAATTCAATTATATGGAAAGGTCGATTACAAAAGATTTCCGAGAATCCGAAAATTATTATTGATGGCGCTCATAATCCGGCGGGAATAAAATCTTTGGTTTTTAATTTGAAAAGTATTTACAAATATCGAAAACTTGTTGCAGTAATCGGTATTTTGCGAGATAAAGATTTTTCTGTAATGATTAAGGAGCTCTCTCAGATTGTCGATTTTTTTGTGATTTGCAAATCAAAATCCAGCAGAGCAACGGAGACAAAGGAGTTGTCAAACGAGGTAAAAAAATATAAAATAGATTATATTTTGGAGAATGATATAAAATCGGCACTTGCGAAAGCCAAAGAGTTGGTGGAAGATGATGATTTAATTTGCGTTACTGGCTCGCTTTACACGATTGGTGAAGTGTTGAAGTTGGCTGGAGTGAGTTGTTAGGTGTTTTTTACTCTAAATTGTAATCACATTATCAGAATCCATCAATATAGAAATAATAGTTCTCATGTCGCTGACATAGTCTATTTTTATTTTATCTGTAAGTTTGTAATAATTAACGCAGGTTCTACAAGCAAGTATATCTATACCTGCTTTTGTGATTAGATTAATAGCATCAAAAACAGGGGATCCATTAGCAATAAGCTTAACACCTGAATGGTAAAAAATAATTCTTTCTGGTTTATTTTCTTCTATGCTGAGTTTTCTCAAAAATGACCCCATAAGCTTGCGGCTTAACTCATCATTGACTTCCCCCATAAATTCACTATTAATAATAATTGTTTTTTTCATTTTTTTCTCCTTTTATTTCTCCTGCCTAACATAAAGCTCACCCGCATGAGAAAACTACATCACTGACCAATCATAACAATCGCCACCGTTCGCCATACCTGAGACTGCTGCTTATGCAACCCAGCGTTTCTCATGTCCGGTGCAGCGCTGGGTTGGGCTTGGTTTTGCTAGTGCTCTCCTATCTGAACTTTGAGGGCTATAAGTGTCTGATTCACATCATTAATAAACGCGATGAGAGAACCAATCAACGACAGCATACAGCAAATGAAGAGTACAATAATAAGCAGTGCATCCTCAAGATTCAGCAGCACGGTAATAAAAAGTACGATGATGAGAATCGCAGCCAAAAGCAGACTAATAGAGGCAAGAATAATGGCTCGTCGAATTAATTTCGCCCTTTTTGACAAGATCCTCAACTGGGTGTGAATAGCTTCCCGGTTTTCACTTGGCACCTCGCGAAGTTCTCGCCACAGAAATCTCGAACGATCGACGACCCGACCGAGGCGATTCGTCATGCTGAGCAGAAGGAGGCCTACTCCCGAAATGAGAATCACCGGCCCGATGGCTATCTGAAGAACTGGAATGAATTCACTGACAGAAACGTTTGGCATAAATTTCCTTTGCAGCAGCATAATGAATGAACTCACCGGCGGACGGCGAATCTATTCTACTAACTTTTGTTATTTTACAAATCTTCATTTTTTGCTCAAATCACAAATTCACCGCACCAAGTTTAGCCGTCCGGTGCAGTGGGGGTTAGAGAGCAATATTTTTGAAACTATAAAACTCAAATTATACATTCATAACC
>JACKQG010004451.1_pt1 | contig 16249 bp, 14 predicted proteins | sample 8237621 | NCBI WGS metagenome assembly JACKQG01 (sample SAMN15677084, study PRJNA649215) | marine metagenome | biome: marine; feature: Black Sea; material: saline water; isolation source: suspended particulate matter (SPM) from the Black Sea western gyre | collected 2013-06-09/2013-06-10 | depth...
TAGAAAACCATCGCTGTAAAGATTCGACCATCTAATTGTGTTTTCACACAGCCTGGACCCGTTGCCGTCATTCATATCAGACAAAGTTTTGTAAATATAAGGGAAGAAACTGCTAATAAAAGAATTGAAGCGGCATTACTACACAGTTGGGCTATTATTACTGTCATAATCATTTTTTAAACAATAAGGTAAATTCAAAATACTAAAACTCATGCCTCTTTTCTGCTTCTACTGATGAAAGTACTCACGCCTAAATTGTTTGTAGCCTCTACAGTCGTATGGACATTGATATTAGCTATATCACTTGGTTGGAATCTTATTATTGGCAAGCAGCAAATAATGGACGAAGCGTATGCAGAGGCTCGTGCCAACCTGAATAAAGATATATCTCTAAGAAGATGGGCTACCAGTCATGGTGGCGTATATGTGCCTATTACAGAAAAGCAAAAACCCGTTCCCTGGCTATCCCACATACCTAATCGAGATATCACATCTACTGACGGAAGGCAATTGACTCTGTTGAATCCGGCCACAATCCTGCGTCAGACAATGGATCGATATGCAGAAGAGTACGGAGTTCGCGGTAGAATAATCGGATTAAAACAACTTAACCCAGATAATGCTCCAGATGAATGGGAGCGCACACAATTAATCGAGTTTACTCAGAAGAGAAAGAAAGAGGTCTGGGCAATTTCAGACATTGATGGTGTTCCTCATCTACGCTATCTCAGAGCGATGATCATGGAGCCTGGCTGTGATAAATGCCATGCGATACTGGGCTACAAAACGGGAGATGTGAGAGGTGCGACGGGGATAAACCTTTCCCTGCAAAGCCACTTAGAAGATATCAGGACGTTGACACTGAACATAGCTTTCACTCATGGGACTATCTGGATATTAGGGTTTTCCCTACTATTAATGGGATGGCGATCTGCTTACAAACAAGAGGCCATTTCTCGGGAGGCTGAAAATATATTAAAAATTTCGTCCGCCAAATATAAGGCCGTTATCAATACGGCAAAAGATGCCATTATAACTGTTGATGATAAAGGGCATATAGTCGGTTGGAATAGCGCTGCAGAAAGCCTTTTCGGCTATACCGAAGAGGAAATACTTGATCAATCAGTTGATATTTTGATGCCTTCAACATTTAGGGAGAATCATAATAAGGGGTTTAAACGTGTAGTTCATGGAGGGGAGAGTCATGTAATCGGAACAACTGTCGAGCTGGTTGGGTTGAGAAAGGACAGCTCAGAATTTCCGATGGAACTCTCTCTTGCTAAATGGGATGCCAATGGAAACTTGTTTTTTAGTGCAATAATTCGGGATATAACAGAAAGTAATACCCATAAGAACCAACTGGAAATGATTGCCCACTATGACACCTTAACGAGATTACCTAATCGGGTCTTATTTGCAGACCGATTGAAACAATCAATGACTCAATCCAAACGCAGAGGATTGATGATAGCCGTAGCGTATCTAGACATTGATGGATTTAAGTCAATTAACGATAGCTATGGGCATAATTTCGGAGATCGCTTTCTAATTGAGTTATCGGAAAGAATGAAATCTGTTCTTCGTGATGGAGATACGCTGGCACGCATAGGAGGAGATGAATTTATTGCAGTAATGGTTGATATTGCTGGTTCGCAGGACAGTAGCCCTTTATTAGAGCGTTTACTGTTAGCTACATCATCACCAGTAACTATAGACGATATAATAATGCGTGTAACGATCAGTATTGGTGTGACGTTTTACCCTCAGGAAGGCGCAGATGCTGACTTACTTATTCGTCAAGCAGATCAGGCAATGTACTCAGCTAAACAGGCCGGTAAGAACAGATACCACTATTTTGATGTCAAGCACGATGCAGAGCTGAGGATTAAACATGAGAACCAGGAACGTATAAGCCGTGCAATAAACCAAAAAGAATTTGTGCTTTATTATCAACCCAAAGTGAATATGAAAGAAGGTAAAGTAATAGGCGCAGAAGCATTAATTCGCTGGCAACACCCTGATAGAGGATTACTTCCACCAGCCGAATTTCTTCCCCTAATCGAAAACCACCGAGTCAGTGTCGAACTTGGTAAGTGGGTTATGGACAGCGCACTTAAACAGATAAAAGATTGGCTTGAGCAAGGCCTGAATATACCTGTCAGTATCAATATTGCTGCTGAGCAATTCCAAAGTGAGGATTTTGAAGCATCTTTGAGAAATATATTGAAAAATTTCCCAGATGTGCCACCAGAATATTTGGAACTTGAAGTTTTAGAAACAAGCGCATTGGAAGATGTTAGCCAGGTTTCCAGGATTATGCGCTCATGTAATGCTTTGGGAGTGCAATTCTCTTTGGATGATTTTGGAACTGGTTACTCATCGTTGACATATCTTAAACGACTTCCTGTTAATATTTTAAAAATTGACCAGAGCTTTGTTAGAGATATGCTGATTGATCAAGATGACTTCGCGATAGTGCAAGGTGTCATTGGTTTAGCTAATGCATTCAGTATTGAGGTCATCGCAGAAGGTGTAGAAACGGTAGATCATGGCACTATACTTTTACAAATGGGGTGTTTGCTGGCGCAAGGCTATGGTATAGCCCGACCTATGCCTGCTTCAGAAATACCGGAGTGGATGAAAAACTGGAAACCTGATAAGGCCTGGATGAACGCTTAACGGACTTTGTTTAAACTGGCTAGTTACACAGAATAATTTACAGTCTCTTTCCCTTTCCTACCTGGAATTAAGAGCAGAGATTTTCTGAGAAAACACCTGACCAGATAAGGAGTCAGCTCAAGACATGAAGCCTTGACCCAAATTCCTTATCCAGCCTGGTGCTATAAAACCTGATTCTCAGGAATCTTAAGCCTTAGCAACCCAGGACTTGCAATAGCCCGTTGCGGCAACATCTTTGCCCGCGAAGATGGGACAGCCACCGGAAGCCGCACTGCCACCCTGGTAAATGCCGCAGTTTGAGCAGGTCTTACCATCTACCGTACTCTTTTCTGTGTAGCTCAGTGCCTTGGCTGTAGGGTCATCCATAGACAGCATCGCTGCATAGGAAACAGATTGATAGCCTGCGATAGCAACTACAGGAATGCCGATAAGACCCTTCAGGACTGCGCGACGACTTTTATCAGGTGTTTGGTTATTCATATATTTCTCCGAATCAGTATTGATGTTGTAACATTGTTGATGAAAAAAAGAGCAAAAATACCACGGTAATTGAATCAGTTCTAAAAATAACTGTGTCAACATCCAAAGTATCAGAAGAATAAACGCAACACCACTGCCTATCAAGCCCTAAAGCCGAAGCCGAAATCAATCAGTAACACCTCTGCCTACCCGATCTCAATCGGTTCAATCCTCCTGGATATTTCAGCTGAGTCTATGCTTTTTGGCTTCTTCAGCATCTGGGTCGTTCCATCAGGCAACAAGCCACCGGTCAACCTCTTTCTGCCGTTTAATATAAATTAGTTTTTCTTGCTGAATATAGCCTGTTATGTTCTTACCATGCCCATAAAAAAAAGCGTTCTCTGAGCACCTTTTTAACAACCTAAAGTGAAAAAATTTAACCCGCAAAACTTTCCAGCTTTTTAGCCCTGATTAGCTGACCATCCAGCGCCGCATCTTTCGAGTTACGACCATAAGCGACTGAAATCAACTGGCTGTAATACACCACCGGCATTTCGAATTTGCTACCGAATTTGGCGTTGATTACATCCTGATAGATTTCCACATTGGTCTGGCATAACGGACAGGGTGTGACGATCATATCCGCACCGTTATCGTAGGCGGCTTCGATAATACCGTGAATCATGGCCTGCGATTTTTCCGGCTCGGAGAAGGCTAACGCTCCACCACAACACTGCACTTTCTTTTCATAGGTGGGGACAGAGTCTCCCCCCAGGGATTCGACCAGTTTGTCCAGGTACAGCGGATTTTCGAAGGATTCACCAGCGATACCAAAAGGACGGTTGGTCTGGCAGCCGACATAACCAGCGATCCTGATGCCTTGCAGCGGTTTTTTAACACCCCTGGCCAGGCTCTCGTAACCTACGTCTTCGATCAGCACTTCTGCCATGTGTCGAATCGGTGTCTTGTTGGTCAGAGTCAGCCGGGCTTCAGCCAGTGCGGTATTGACGTCCTTGAACATGTTTTCATCTTGATGTAGACGCTCTGCCGTTTCCCTGGTGGATAACCAGCAGGCCGCACAGGTCGCGACGATATCCTGATTCGGATTATGCTGTTCCGACAGTGCAATGTTACGCGCCGATAAGGAAAGTCGCGGCAATACATTACCGCTACCATAACCAATAGAAGCCGAACAGCAGTTCCAGTCTGGAATCGGGTTCAGTTTTAGGTCCAGTTCTTCACACATGGTGTCGACCGAACGCATCAGGTTGGATGAGGAAGCGCCGGTCTGAGAAGAGCAACCCGGATAATATGAGTATTCAAATTTAGCCATTGTGGTGCCCCCTATTTCGAGTTTGCTTCAAGTTTGGCGGCTTCAATTTCCTGCGCCTTTCTGATCATTTTGTGCAGGCCGAAAATATCCTTAATGGCATGACCAGCAAACATGTCCATCGGTGCCATTCGCTTTGCTTTCAGCATGTTGATGCCCAGTTTCTGATGTGCCATCGCTTGCTTGATTCCGGATGCAAAACCATCCTTGAAGTACAGCGATAGACCGAGCTTAAGCTCGTTAACACGGCCTTTCTTCAGCATATTGTTCCAGAACACTTCAGCGAACCACAGGGTTGGATTGCTTTTCGGAGCCAGGCCCAGTCGTTTCGCATAAGACGCCAGTCCATGCATGATGTGGGGAATCGGCAGTCCACGCGGACAACGAACCACACAGTGGTAACAGGACGTACACATCCACATCGAATCGGAGGATAAAACCTGTTCACGCCTGTTGGCACGGATCATCATGAAGATTTTCTGCGGGCTGTGCTCCCAGGCATCGCCCAGTGGGCAGGATCCGGCACACACACCACATTGCATGCACATCTTGACCCAGTCGCCCTGTTCGACATTGCCGGCAACTTCCTGCAGGAAATTGTTGCGGTATTTTTCTAGCATTGCGTTATTTAAGCTCATACTAGCGAATCCTAGAATTTGAATGGGCTCATGCCGATCTTTTCAATGGTTTCAGCCATAGCGTTGATCAACCTGGGAGCACGATGAATATCGGTAATGGCCACTTCATAAGTGACAACACGCTCTGCATCCAGACTCAGGATCTGCAGGGTATCCGCGATCTGACTCATTCGCTGATACGCCATTTCGGAGCCTTTCACGAAGTGACACTGGTAGTCATCGCCTTTAGAGCAGCCCATCAGGATGATACCATCGTAACCGCTGTTTAAGGCATCCGTTATCCAGACGGTATTCACCGAGCCCAGGCAACGCACCGGGATAACACGCGCAAACGGACTGTATTCGATGCCATTTTGAGCGGCCATGTCGAGCGCAGGATAGGCATCGTTTTCACAGGCCAGCACCAGAATACGCGGCTTTTCATCGAACTCGTCCGGCATATCCACATTCTTGATCTGCTGACCGATGCTATCCACAGAATAGTTATCGAAGGAGATGACCCGGACCGGACAGGCACCCATACAGATACCACAACGGCGGCAGCGCGATTCGTTGAACTGCGGATAGCCTTTCTCGTCTTCGTCGATCGCAGCAAACGGGCATTCAACGGTACATCGCTTACACCGGGTACAGCCTTCTTTTCTGAACAATGGATAGGACAGATCGCCCGAACGTGGATGCGCAGAGCGCCCCTTACCAGCATTTTCCAGTGCCTGAATGGCTTTCATCGCGGCACCGGTCGCATCTTCCATGGCCTGATGTATATCCATCGGACGTCTCACCGGGCCAGCCGCATAGATACCGCTACGTCGGGTTTCGTATGGGAAGCAGATAAAGTGTGAATCGGTAAAGCCATGCTTCAGATGCGGCAGGTCAGTACCCTGCCGGTACTCCAGGTTCAGGATCGAGTCGAGCGTGACTTCAAATACAGGTGCTGCACCTTTTTCTTTATCGGCAACCAGAGGAAGCGCGTATGGATCAGGTCCCGAGTTCGGCACCATGCCCACATCGAGAACCACCAGATCAGCGGTCTGGCTGGTATCTTCATCCAGGATCATATCCCTGAACTGAACTTCCAGAGAGCTACCGGGAAACACTTCAGAGGCGATACCTTTACGGAATGTGACTTCGTAGTTCTGACCGGAGCAGTAGAAATCTTCACCCGCTGCACCCGGAGTACGCAGGTGATTGAACAGAATGGTGGTTTCACAGCCGCGGTTCTGAGTCTTGAAATACAGCGCCTGTTTGATCGCAATCAGATCGCCGATACCGGAATGGTACGGCAGATGACCTTTGGCTTCAGAAGCCTGACCCACGTTCTGTACGAAGATCACGGAGCTAACTTCCCTGCCATCGGATGGACGCTTGATCGGCCCATCGCCAGCGGCTTTGGCCAGCGCTTCCAGCTCCATATTGGTGACAATATCGGCACTTTTGGCATGGTTCATCGCCGGCACGTTATTTGGATCAAACATGTTGTAGCCGGAAGCCTGTACGATGGCACCGACTTCAACCGTAGTCGAGGTACCGTACTCCGTTGCTATCTCGATCTTGAAACGACCTGGCGCACCTTCGGTTTTGGCAACACTGGCGCTCAGATGAAGCGTAATATTGGCATGCGCGTTGACCGCTGCAATGGTCGCATCGATATTGGTTGCTACCGGATTGGCATACGGCATCCTGTGCGGAATACACTTGTGCAGTTGAGCCATCCAGCCACCCAGCGCAGCGGCCTTTTCGACCAGTTCAACCCTGTAACCGGCTTTGGCAGATTCCAGTGCCGTGGTCATACCGGTCATTCCACCACCAACCACCAGCAGGGTCTTGTTCAGTTCCTGCTCACCACTGGGTTCAGGAATATTGATATACCTGCTTTCTGCACAGGCCATACGGATCAGGTCGTCGCCCATTTCCTGCGTGGTTTGCTGAGCTTCATCGGTATACGGACGAATCCAGATGCAGCCTTCGCGCAGGTTAGCACGTGAAATGGCGGCACGATCAAAACGGAAAGCTTCCACCTTGGAGCGGTGTGAACAGGCTCCGATAATGACGTGATTCACGTCACCTGCGTCGATATCTTTCCGGATCATTTCTACACCAGCCTTACTGCAAAGAAACTCATGTGTTTTAACGATGGCGGCCTTGCCATCGCGTTTTGCGGTCGTTTCCATCTGGCTCACATTTAGACGATCGCCAATCCCGCAACCGCTACAGAGGTAAGCCCCTAGTTTTTTATCATAATCTGGCATTGCTTAACCCTCCGATCCCGCAACCCTGTTAACAACCTGTACCGCGCGTAATGCCGCTGCGGTTGCAGTTTGAACGGCGCGATTCACATCCAGTGCATCGGATGCACAACCGGCTGCGAAGATGCCGCCGTTGGCTTCGTCAGCCTCGATAAAGCCATGCTCATTGATCACGATTTCTAGCGGGAAAGAGTCTTTATTAACACTCGGCTCCATACCGATCGCCAGTACCACCAGATCATGCCTGTTTTCATAACGGTGATAGCCTTCGGTGTCGACACCATTCAGGATTGGATTCTGATCCTTGTCCTGGACGATATTGGCAACCTTCGATCGGATGAAAGATATCTTTGGATCGTTCTGCACCTTACGATAAAAGTCTTCGAAACGGTCGATCGAGCGGATATCGATGTAGTAAATCGTGCCTTTGGCATCGGCATCATCCACACCATATTGTTCGGTGATATAGGTGCTTTGCTTGAGTGTCGCCATGCAGCAGATACGTGAACAATGCTTCAGATGATTGCGATCACGCGATCCAGCACACTGGATGAAGGCAATATCCTTAGCTTCGGCGTTATCCGAAGGACGTAGAATCTTGCCACCGGTGGGCCCGAATTTATCCATCATGCGCTCAAATTCAACGCTGGTGATAACGTTCGCATAACGGTCATAGCCATAAGGCTGAATCTTATTGGCATCGTAAGGCTGCCAGCCAGTTGCCCAGATGATTGCACCGGCTTTAAATTCGATGGTTTGTTCCTGCATATCAAGATCGATCGCAGCGTATTTACAGGCCGCTTTGGCCTTTTCTGCATCATCGGTTCCGATGATGCGGGGATCAATCACATAACGCTGTGGCTTCGCCATGTTATACGGCAGATAAGCACCCTTGCGCTTGTTCAAACCATAGTTATGCTCGTTATCGAATTCGGCTTCAACCACATCGCCACAGGCACCACAGGCAGTACAGTTTTCATTAACGAAACGCGGAGAAATTTTAACGGTAGCAGAGTAATTACCTTCTGAGCCAGAAACAGCGGTGACTTCAGCCATGGTCAGTATGCTAATACCACCCTGGGCACTCAGACGACGCTGATTGATTTCAAGACCACAGGATGGGAAGCAAAGCTTGGGGAAGTACTTGTAAAGCTGTGAAACTCTTCCGCCCAGATAGGGTCTTTTCTCAACGAGTACCACGTTGTTACCGGTTTCAGCCGCCTCAACAGCTGCGGTAATCCCGCTGATACCTGCGCCAACCACGAGTATGGTGTGGTTGGTAGCTACCACTTCAGTCATTGCTTATCCTCCGGCCATGAGACCAGTCAAGAGAGACATCAAAATCCCGTGAAAGATACGCCCATCAAATCGCTATATCCACATTTCTCTCGAATTCGACCATCTGAGTGCTGCCTTCGAATAGAAAATCATCGCAAACGAAGGCGTACTTTCGAGTCGGCTGGCCCGACAGCTGGTTAAGTTCGCCCGTTTAACACGCAATTTGAAAGGCAGTGGCTGGACGAAGCTGCGAGTCCTCGATTGCTGGTGGCTACAGGAAAACGGATCACCGATGGAATAGATCCGGTGTATGCCTGCGCCAGTGCAACTGCACAGACGTTAACGGATGATACTGAAATGATTGAGGCGTTGAATGAACGGAGTGCTTCTGTTTTTTAATAGATAATCAGTCTTTATAAATTAAAAGGCCTGAACACCTGTTCAGGCCTTTTTTGTTGCCTTAGTGGCCGGCAGTACCGGTAACCGCACTAGGGTCAACCTCATAATAAGCTGGCAGCTTATGCGCGATGCCCTTATGGCAGTCGATACAGGTTTTGCCCTGATCAAATCCCTCAATATGCTGAGGAAAGGCTCTTTTCTGCTGCTTGGTATAATCCATCGATTCATAATCATGACAGTTTCGACACTCTCTTGAATCGGTGCTCTTCATCGCTTTCCACACATTTTGCGCCAGCTGTAAGCGCTTTTCTTCAAATTTCTCAGGCGTATCGATGGTACCCAGCACCTTGTGATACAGCTCATTCGAAGCCTGAATCTTACGTACTATTTTATGTATCCAGGGCTTTGGTACATGACAGTCCGGACAGGTCGCCCTGACCCCACTACGATTACTGAAGTGAATCGTATTCTGATACTCCTGATATACATTTTCTTCCATTTCATGACAGGAAATACAGAAGGTTTCGGTGTTGGTTGCTTCCATCGCGGTATTAAAACCACCCCAGAAAATAATACCCGCAATAAATCCAACAAACAGCAGGGCACCCAACGAAGCAGCACTCGGCTTTTTCAGCTTATCTATCAACGAACGAATACTCATGACATCTCTCTCTTATATTTATTATCGAATTGATTCTACGGGCTTAAACTCATTCTCGATCAATGGTTTGGCATCGGCCTGAGGCACATGGCACTGAGTACAGAAGTAGCGACGTGTAGATACATTGGCCAGTACATTTTCCTGCCGATCAGAGAAGTGGGTCTGGCTGATCTTGGTTGCCTTGGCCTGAATATAGTTTTTCCAGCTATGACAACTCATGCACTTATTGAAGTTCAGGTTAATGGTATAACCTTCGATATCATGCGGCACCAGCGGCGGTTGTTGCACATAATCACGTGCAATCGGGGCACGGTCACGTTGTACCGGCTTAAACAGAACCTCATTCGATTGATTGCCCAGCAAATTTGAACCACGCAACGACTCAATCGTATCAGCCTGAGCTGAGCTATAAATCGTGGATATACCTAACGCTATACCTAACACAAGCATAAGTGTTTTTTTCATGATAGAACCTCTCTCTTTTGGGGCTGTTTATTGAATGGTTTATGTGAATTGTTTTCAGTCAGGCGAATGCTTTCCATATTGTTGAAACGCAGATCAAAACGAAAAACATCGGTGCTACAGATATCGATACAGCGACCACAATTGGTGCAGTTGATATCCTTAATGACGCTATCTATTCTTCCAGCTTTTTTTAATACAGGGGTAATCACTTTCTGTTCTGGACATACGGCATAACACTCCATACAGGAGTCGCATCTTTCGAGTGCAACCGCATTGACCCGCAGCAGGCTGAACTTTCCTAACAGACTATAAAAGGCCCCGACCGGGCACAGGTGACCACACCAGGCACGTCGACTGACAAAGGTATCCAGCAGAAATATCATCAGCACGATCATCCAGCCGAATCCAAGACCGAAAACCAGTCCGCGATTAACCATAGAGACTGGATTAACGGCTTCCCAAACCAGTGATCCGGTGACCATCGCACTTAGCAGGGTCATCGCCAGTATCCAGTAACGAGCCTGTCTTGACAGGCTAAAGGATGATTTAATATTGAGTTTATTACGCAACCACATGGAGGCATCGGTCACGATATTGATCGGACACACCCACGAACAATACATCCTGCCGCCAATCAGTAGATAAAGAGCCAGCACAATCAATGCACCCAGAATTGCCGTCGTTTCTGTCAAATGGCCGCTAACGACAGACTGCAACAGGATATAGGGATCGGTCAGTGGGACTACATCGACAAGCAGGCTTGCATTCAGATTTCCTTTCAGAATCCAGAGTCCGTAAACAGGCCCAAGTAAAAATAGTCCCAGTATAGAAAGCTGCGAAAAGCGCCGAATCAACAGCCACTTATGCGCTCGCAACCAGCCTTTCTGCAGAATCGCAGCTTTTCCGATCAACTCAACGGGAGTCATGGTTGCCATTAACGGAAACCTCGATTCAGGGCATCCGCTGCATTATTGCCGAACGGGGAGCTTTCGTTTGCATCATCCATTTTTAATCCCTGCCCTTCGTAATCGTATGACTGTCCCTCAGGCAGATTGTATTCATGTTGCAAATCTTTGGTGACCAGACTGCCACCTGCTTTCTTTTTTTCTTCCCAGCCCAGACGATAAAATGATCCCATCTCTCCTTGCGCGAGATGTATCGGCAGTATCTTGATGGTCGCTTTTTCAACCACGCAGGCCGCTTCACATTTCCCACAGCCAGTGCAGGCTTCAGAATGTACCACCGGAATAAAAAAAGCATGCTTTCCAGTGCGTTCATTATGCTGCGGGGTCAGGCTGATGGCCTTGCCGCGAACCGGACAGACGTTGTAACAAACTTCGCAGCGCAGGCCCTGAAACGCGATACAGTTTTCCTGATCAATCAACACCGCCAGACCCATTCGGGCATCATCGATATGGGTTAATTCAGGATTCAGCGCTCCGGTTGGACAGGCCGTGACACAGGGAATATCTTCACACATTTCACAGGGAATGGAGCGTGCTTCAAACCAGGGGGTACCGAGTGGGATATTCTCCCCCGGCTGTGCCAGTTTCAAGGTGTCGTAGGGGCAATCGCGTACACACAGACCACAACGGATACAGGCTGACTGAAAATCAATCTCATCGCCTGCACCCGGTGGACGGATAGCGGTCGCCGGTAACGAGCGCGATTGCCTGCTATACAATCCCAGTCCTAAACCGAGGATGCCGACCGCACTAGCACTCCTGGCTATGTCGGCGAGAAATCTACGCCGACTTTGCCGTGCCAGTTGCTGTGCTGCTGGAGTATTCACCCTGATTGCTCAAACAGCCGTTACGCCCTGACGATCTTGACGGCGCATTTCTTATAATCCGTTTCTTTCGAGAGCGGATCAGTCGCATCAAGGGTCAATTTATTGACCAGGCGTCCAGCATCAAACCATGGAATAAAGACCAGACCTACCGGCATTCTATTACGTCCACGGGTTTCAACCTGCAGTGATATTTCACCACGACGTGAAATCGCTTTAGCGGTCATACCACGTTTCAGTCCACGCTTTTTAGCATCATCGGGATGCATGAAGACCACGGCATCGGGGAATGCTCTGTACAGTTCAGGTACACGGCGCGTCATCGAACCGGAATGCCAGTGCTCCAGCACACGACCGGTACACAACCACAGATCGTACTCTTTATCCGGACTTTCAGCGGGTGGCTCGTAAGGTGCGGTGATGATATTGGCACGACCATCCGCATTACCATAGAAACTGAAGTCTTCTCCGGCCTTCACATAAGGGTCATAGCCCTCCTTGTAACGCCATAAGGTCTCCTTGCCATCTACGACCGGCCAGCGCAGGCCTCGTACCTTGTGATAGACATCGAAAGGAGCCTGCTCATGACCCTTCTTAGGTCCTTCAAACTGGAACCGGCGATACTCTTCAAACAGACCTTTTTGCGCATAAAATCCGAAATCGGCCATTTCATGATTGCCATACTCATTGCCACGATCATCGGTAACAATCTGTTTTGGAAACTGGTCGACCTGGCCGTTTGCATACAGCACATCAAACAGAGTTTTCCCCTTATATTGCGGTGACTTATCGAGTAATTCCTTAGGCCAGACTTCTTCGGTTTTGAAGCGTTTGGAAAACTCCATCAACTGCCACAGGTCGGACTTGGCATTACCTGGCGCAGAGACCTGTTCGCGCCAGAACTGGGTTCTACGCTCAGCATTACCATACGCACCCTCTTTCTCTGTCCACATCGCTGTCGGCAGAACCAGATCGGCTGCCATTGCGGTGACCGTTGGATAGGGGTCAGAGACGACAATAAAATTATCCGGGTTACGATAACCGGGCAAGCCCTCTTCATTCATATTCGGGGCCGCCTGCATATTGTTGTTACACATGACCCAGTAAGCATTCAGCTTGCCATCTTTCAGCATCCGGTTTTGCAGTACCGCATGGTAACCAGGCTTGCCTGGAATCGTACCCTCCGGCAGTTTCCAGATCTTCTCAGCCAGCGCTCTATGCTCTGGTTTCGCAACCACGTAATCGGCAGGCAGTCTATGGGTAAAGGTACCAACCTCGCGCGCAGTCCCGCAGGCTGATGGCTGGCCTGTCAATGAAAATGGGCCATTGCCAGGCATGGAGATTTTTCCGGTTAACAGATGTACGTTGTACATCAGACCGTTCACCCACACACCACGCGTATGCTGATTGAATCCCATGGTCCACAAAGAGGTAATCTTCTTATCAGGATCGGCATACAGTTTAGCCAGACGTAACAGGTTTTCCTGCGGTACTCCGCTTAACTCAGCGGCATACTCCAGCGTATAGGGCTCTACCGATTTGGCATACTCTTCGAAAGTTATAGGACTTAACTTTCCTTTATCCGGATTTTTAGCCTTCTTCTGCAACTCGTGCTCAGGTCGTAATCCGTAGCCGATATCGGTGGGTGTTTTCTTGAAATTGGTATGTTTATTGATGAAGTCTTCGTTGTAGGCCTTATTCTGAATAATGTAGTTCGCGATATAATTCAGGATCGCCAGGTCGGTCTGTGGGGTAAAGACCATGCTGTTATCCGACAGGTCGAAGCAACGGTGCTCATAGGTAGAGAGCACATGCACTTCGCAACCGGGTTTGGTCAGACGGGTATCGGTGATGCGAGTCCACAGAATCGGATGCATCTCGGCCATATTACTGCCCCACAGTACGAAAGCATCGGCGTGCTCCAGGTCATCGTAACAGCCCATGGGCTCATCTGAGCCGAAACCACGGATAAAGGCACCAACCGCAGAAGCCATACAATGGCGTGCATTGGGGTCAATATTATTAGAGCGGAAACCGGCCTTGAACAATTTAGAGGCGGCATAGCCTTCCCACACTGTCCACTGTCCTGAGCCGAACATACCAACACGAGAAGTGATCTGATCAATCGCCTTACCCTCGTTTTCCTGCATGCTAACTTTTTGCGCTGCCTTGAATTTTTCTGCCATCACATCGAAGGCTTCATCCCAGGATACCGGCTCGAAATCACCTTCTTTATCGTATTTACCGTATCTCTTTCTTAGCATCGGCTGGGTCAGGCGATCCTTTCCGTACAGGATTTTTGACAGGAAATAACCTTTGATACAGTTCAAACCTCGATTAACCGGTGCATCCGGGTCACCTTGGGTCGCTACAATTCGGTTATCCTTGGTTCCAATCAGAACACTGCATCCGGTGCCGCAGTAACGACAGGCTGCCTTATCCCAGCGAATATCATCCGGGCCTTTTGCGAGCGCCTGGTTCATCCCGGGAATAGTGATACCTGCTGCTGCTGCGGTCGCTGCGACAGCATTCGTTTTAATAAAATCTCGTCTGGTAAGTTTCATGCGGGCACCCCTTCAATTGTGGTAGTCATATCATCGCTACATTGGTAAATCATTGAGGCGGTGAGTACGCCATCAATATCTTTAAAACTGGAAATCGTATCGGCAACATAGAAGTTATCGTCACTTTCGACAGTAACCACCAGCCTGCCTTCAGGCGTCACGGCATGCACCTCAACTCCCTGTTTATGTGTCAGGGTATCGACGATCTGCTGCTGCTTTTTTTGAGTGGCATGGATAACTACGCCACAGATGTTGTATTTATTCATCCCGCTTTCTCCGTATCTGATCTATGTTCAATTTTAATTGCGGTAGCTGGACAGATACTGACGCACTCCCCGCATCCATTACATGATTTTGTATTCATGATGAGGTGTGAAATACCTCCCACGACCTGTTTAAAACTGATCGCACCCTTGTCACACACCTCTGCACAGGAGCGACAAATGACACCACGCTCAGAAAAACAGCTGTCGTCAATGCTGGCAACTAGATTAAAGGCTTGAGGTTGTTGGTGGCTTAGTGCACCTGATTTGCAGACATCAACACAAACCTGACAAAAATCGCATCCAGAGTTGGAAAAGTCGATTTCTGGATAACCACCATCTCCGATCCGAATAACATTGACTGGACATTGCTTTTCACACTCATCACAGCGTGTACAAAGATCAATAAACTCTGACTCCTTTAACGCCCAGGGTGGGCGCACAGGATTACGCGCAGAAATCCGAGCGAATAGAAAGTTACGTTTACTGGTCGAAAGGCTCATCAGGCTTACATTAGTTAAGTTTAATAAGACTAGGAGTTGTAAGGAGATTAAGGATTGACATATATCAAGCCGGAAAAAGTAAAATCCGGATAACCCAGTATAAAGCCAAGCTTAAATGACATGGATCAACTAGGTTTAACGGCAATTTCAGGAGACATAAAATACGAAATTAAGCGTATCAAACAAGGTCAGGATGTAGTCACATCGAAACTAGCCACTCAGGCGCATCAGACGAGCGCTGGAAGCATCATTCTCATTCGCCACCGTCATCATTTTGACCTGCGTTTCATAAAACCGCGCGTACTCCATCATGCTCACCATCGCATCCACGGTATTCACATTACTTGCTTCCAGAGCACCGCTGGTAATCGTTACCGACGCATCCAGCGCTAGCTCTGCCCCATCTTTACTACGGAAAAGTCCATCTGCACCGCGTTCCAGATCGTCCTGCCCCGGTTTCACCAATCGCAGGCGATCAACCACGACCAGTGTATTTGCTGCCTGACCACTGGCACGGATACTGAGTGTTCCATCGCGCCCTATTACCAGGCTTTCGAACTCGGGCAGGGTAATAGGTCCCCCCTCACCCAGTACAATCTGGTTGGCACCATTCAACAACAGACCAGATGGATCGGTTCTAAAATCACCACGCCGTGAATAGGCCGTTGAACCATCTTCAGCCTGTACCGCAAACCAGCCTTCACCATTGATCGCAACATCCAGATCACGTCCGGTCGACATCATCGGTCCATGCTTAAAATCGACGCCAGAGGTCTCATCACTGGCATATACACGTGAAGCATAGCCCGGACCATACACCGCCTCGGACTGAAAATGATCCAGCTGAGCCTTAAACCCTACCGTACTGACGTTGGCCAGGTTATTGGCAGTGGTCTGTTGAGCTTGCAGCGCATTTTTAGCGCCATTCATTGCGATATAGAGAAAACGGTCCATGATCTTGCTCGCTATTAATTA
>JACKQG010004452.1_pt1 | contig 16243 bp, 16 predicted proteins | sample 8237621 | NCBI WGS metagenome assembly JACKQG01 (sample SAMN15677084, study PRJNA649215) | marine metagenome | biome: marine; feature: Black Sea; material: saline water; isolation source: suspended particulate matter (SPM) from the Black Sea western gyre | collected 2013-06-09/2013-06-10 | depth...
GACCGCCGCTAATGATCGAGGCCGTTACAAGAGTGCTGAAGGAAAAAGGCATTAGTCCAGACGATATCTTCTATGACGAATTTTAAAGATAATCACCGGATATATGCTTCCGTAAAGGGCCAGGCTAAATGAAGCTTGAAGAGATTTATCAGCCAATTGCAGATGACCTCAAAGCGATGGAAAGTATTTTAGAGGCCTCTGTTAAGGAATCAAAAAACCGGTCAATTCAGGCAATGAGCGGCTCCCTGCTGAAATCCGGGGGAAAAAAGCTGAGACCCGCGCTTGTTATTCTTTCGGAAAAAGCTGCTTCCGCTGGAAAAAATAGTAGTTGTAACCATGATGAACTTATCATGCTGGCAAGTGCTGTGGAGTTAATACACATTGCTTCTTTAATTCACGATGATGTTCTTGATGGGGCGACTATGCGCCGCAGTAAACCCAGTATTAATGCCGAGCTTGGAGATGATATCTCTATTATATTCGGTGACTACATCTACTCCAAGGCTTTTGACCTGATAGGCAAATGCAGAAATCCGGATGTTTTTGATTGTATATCCCAGGCAATACATGCGATGTGCGAGGGAGAGCTGATTCAGGTTTACCAAAGGGGTAATTTGAATTTATCTAAAGATCGCTATATTACCATCGTAAGAAAAAAAACAGCCTCTTTACTCGCAGCCTGCTGCCATGCAGGGGGCATTTTAGGCAATCATAACCAGACTGTTCAGACAACATTAAAGGGATTCGGGTTGAACTTCGGTATAGCCTTTCAAATTATCGATGATTGTAAGGATTTAATCAGTGAGGAGCGTGCCCTTGGCAAGCATCCCGGTCAGGATATGGTTGCCGGCGATATGACTTTACCTTTGCTGGACCTGCTTGATGCTGTCGGCCAAAGGGAAAGACAAGAAATAAAAAGGATGTTTGAGTCTAAAATAGATAAAAGCAGACTTGAAAAAATAAGAAGGATGTATATTAATTCAAATGCCCTAAGCATGACCCGGCAAACAACCCTTTATTATATCAATCAGGCAAAATGTAAACTCGATGAACTTGAGGATTCGGATTACAAGAGAAGTTTGAATTATCTGATTGATTATATCATACCCGGTAAACTGTTTAATTCTGCGAGATGAATTATTGCAAACGTTCGGACTTAATTAGAACCGTCTTTTTCGGATGCCTTATACTTATCCCTTGTTTACAAGCATGTCCTGGCTTTTGCCGCCGCGAGTAAGGTCAACACTGTCGGCTCGTAGCGCCTCCTGTAGTACATCTATTTTCAAATCACGGGGCAAGCAGTCTCTTTGGACTGAAAGCGCCGCTGCCAATCCTGCCGCATGTCCCGTGGCCACGCAGTTGCCCATGCTCTTACCTGCTGAGGCGGCCACGTGTGTTGCTGAGATACACCTTCCGGCCATCAGTAATCCGTCTAACTTTTCCGGCAAGATTGCCCGATATGGAACATCATGGGTTTTCATCTTGGAAAGACGGACGAAACCGATGTCGAGAAAACCGCTTCGCCAGGCTATCACGTCGTCGAATTTTTTCCCGTTTAGTGCATCTTCTTCGGTTAATATGTAAGATCCTTTGACCCTGCGGGTTTCACGAACCCCGATTTGAGTGCCGGTGCCAATCAGCTCTATATCCTTGAGATGCTCTGCTCCGAACTCGCGCATTGCCTGAGCCATCTGCAGAACCTGCCGCCGGCTGAGACATTCTGCTTTGGTGCGCTGAATTGGGTCGGTTGCATCAAATTGCCCAAGGTCCCTTGTCCCTGCGTGGTTGATATAGAAACTGTTGCTGTTTGAAACCTTGCTGAGCCCCCAGCTATTTGGGATCAATGGGTACTTTTTACGCGCTTTGCCGGCAATCTGACCTATGTTGGCTTTGCGTACCTGCTCACCGGTGACATTCGTCAGGTTTAAGCAAAGTGTCATGGGAGAAAGATATCCCACTTCTTTCATTGTCTCGGCACCGGCAAAATAAGACACGTCGGCATCACCCGTACAATCGACGAAAACTTTAGCTCGAATGGTGGCCAATCCCTGTTTGGTGGTCACGATGACACCGGTAATTCGGTTGCCTTCAACCAGGGTGTCAACAGCCTGAGTATGAACCAGGTATTTACAGCCAACTTCATCCAGTGCATCAAGTACCGCTACTTTGAGATAATCCACATTGCACCACAACTGATGTTGGCCTATCCTCACTGCCTGCTCACCATAGGCTTTTAGTTTTTCAATTATCAGTTCGTGTATCCTTGAACGGGGTTGACTATCAGGTCTCATCTGGTTAATAGGCATACCCAGGCACCAGGAGGCGACACCGCCAAAGAAACCGTGGTTCTCAATCAATAGAGTCCTGGCACCTTTTCTGGCGGCCCCCAGCGCAGCACCTATGCCCGCCGGGCCGCCGCCGACAACGAGAACATCCGGATTATATGGAATACTTGCCCGTTTGTGGTTTACCAGTACATTTTGAGCGGAGGCTGAACGCATCAAAGTACCAGTGGCGCCTGTACTGGCCACTACTGCTCCGGCTGCTGTTAGAAATTGTCTGCGTTCAAATGTGTTCGCGTTCGCCATAGTATTATGCTCCTTTCTTGCACGTGCGCTTATCGGTACTGACACATACTTAATCATATAGGTTTGGCGTTCTTAAGCAAATCAGAAACATTTGCGATACCCAGGCCGGGTCCTGCAGGAACATTAATTGCACCGTTTTTCAGCCTGAGAGGAGGGTCGTACCAGGGGCCTGTTCGAGAAATATCGCCTTTGTATTCCTGGAAACTTCCGATGTTAGGTGTACAGGAAGCGAAGTGAAGTACATCAACATATCCGACGCCGTCACCTGACATGTGGGGTATAACGGACATTCCCGCCTCTGCTGCCATTCGTGCAACGCGGGTTGCGCGAATGTACCCTCCATAATAGTGAAGGTCCGGCTGGACAACTTGCACCGCATTGTTTTGAACCATCCACCTAAAACGGCGCATGCTGGCTTCCTGCTCTCCACCGGATATCGGAATTGAAAGTGCGTCGGCAACGCGTTTGGTTTCCTCAAGGTGGTCGAATGGGCAGGGCTCTTCGAACATATTGATACCATAGTCCCGCATGAGTTTGCCCATCTCGATAGCTTTATGCCAGTCATAGGAACTATTCGAGTCGGCGTAGATTGTAATTATGTCACCGAGTGCTTTGCGGACTATACGGATCAAGCCCTCCGAACGCCCGGGTATGGAATCTGCATTATTGCTCATGCGTCCGCCGACTTTAAATTTTATGGCCCTGGCACCGGTACGCTCTATATGCTCACCCAGAATAGCGACTTCCTGCTCCGGTGTGGTATCTCGATTGCCGCTGGCTACATATATAGGAATTTCACGACGTAACACACCACCAAGCAATTCTCCAACCGAATTATTCGTAATTCGTCCGAGTAAATCAAGCAGGCTGAATTCCACCCATGCAACACAGCACCACAAGGCCAGACCCGACAGCTTGTAATTGCTGCGATATACATACACTCCATCGATGAGTGAATCGAGATCACGGGCGTCTTTACCAATGAAATAAGGGATAACCAGCTGCTGTAAAATCGGGTAGAGATATGCGGCGCGACTATTGGTTATGGCAACACCGACTGCACCATCTGTGCTTCTGGTGCGAACAAAAAAGTTTTTATCCCCGCGAAGCAGCTCGATGGAAGCGATTTTAACTGGCGATTTAACGGATGCAATTTTTAGTACCGGAGCTGCGGCAGCCTTGTCCAGTTGAGCGATGCTTGTTTTGCTGGTCTCGGCGGAAGACAGGCAGCCCTGCGTTGCTGTCAATACTCCGGCTCCAATACCCGACTTGATAAAACCACGACGATTGAATTTCATTCTGAGTCTCCTGAAGAATGGTTAACTTGCCTGGCTATATTTATCGTTACTGCTAATGTTTGAATGAGTCGAAGAACCCGGACACATTGCCAAGATGTTCTATCTGGAGATTTCATTACGCAGCCATTCGATACTCTGCTCAATTTTGCCGGGTGCTGCTTCACATTCTATTGAGAGAACACCATCCCAGTTGATTTCCTTTAACAGTTCGATGCAACCGGCAATATTTTCGGCATTGACTCCTTCACCAATACCGACCACAGAACAGGCAATTCCTGTCTGCCCCCCTCGTACAGCCTCTGCAAGCTCTTCACTGACATCCTTTATATGGCAATGCGAAACCTTATCTCGGAACCGTTTCAGGAACTTAACCGGGTCTTGTCCGGCGATGAAGGTGTTGCCGGTATCAAAGTTCATTCTCAGGTAAGGTGAATCATAAAGGCTCAGGATTTGCTCCATAGTATCCGGGTTGGTCGTATAAGGACCGTGCGGCTCAACATTGATGATAATGTCATATTTCTCGGCCCATTCGAGCACTACACGATAGTATTGCTTTATGAGCGTCATTACTTCGTCATCAGTATATCCCTGTGGTTTTTTGCCGCCGTCGGTAGTATCCACACAGGGGCATCCGATTGCTTTGGCGAACTGAATAGCTCGAATGGTGTAGCCGACACCGCGGTACTGACCCTCTGGAGACGACATCGGATAGGCCGCGTCAAGTTGTGATGTTTTCAATCCCATCGAGTCCAAATATTGCTTGAGCTTGAGCGGATCTGAATGAAGTGGTATATGGGGATTATACCCCAAAGCCTCTATAAAATAGTCCCCATCGATCGTGCCGAATTCTACATACTCCAGGTTATGGTCTTTTGCGACCTGACAAGGGACATCATACGAAACGTCAAAGTGACGCCAATTATCTACATGCATGCCTAACTTTATCATGATTTTGCTCCTAATTAGTCTCCTTTAAGCTATGTTTCCCCATTTATTTAAGTAATCATGATACCCAAATAACCACCTAAATTCCACAACCAATTTTTGCTTCATTTTTACCTAATAAACCATACTTGTCCTGCGCTTGTCCTCAGGCAATTAATTTGATATACTAAAAACGTTAACATTCTCAGAAATTATATTTGATATGTCTATGATAGCTTTAAATGAAAATTTAGCTTTATGAGCTTAAAGGTAAAAAGTTGAATGGAGGTGGAAGTTATATGTTATTAAATCAATCTTTTAGAACTGTCCTATTGTTATCTGCGATTTTTATGAGATTGGATGTCACTATCGCCCGGGAAGTAACATATGCCGAACGTTTGGGTTGGCCTTCGGGCTCAAAAGTAGTGATTTTCCACGTGGACGACGTAGGTATGTCGCATAATTCCAACATGGGGGCAATCAAAGCTGTTGAAGATGGTGTCGCCACCTCGTTGAGTATTATGATGCCGTGTCCCTGGGTACCGGAATATGCGGCTTATCTCAAGGCGCATCCAAACACAGACGCCGGTGTTCATCTTACACTTACAGCGGAATGGAAGAATTATCGATGGGGATCTGTTGCCGGTAAATCAGTTGTACCGGGACTCATGGATCCGGCTGGTTACTTATGGAAGAACGTTCTCGATGTTCTAGGTCATGCTACCGCCGATGAATTCGAAACTGAGATTCGTGCCCAAATTGACAAGGCCCTGTCTATGGGAATTGAGCCTACCCATATTGACTCACATATGGGAACATGTTTTGCCCCGCAATTTATCGACCGCTATGTAAAAGTGGGTATTGAAAAGAAGATACCAATTCTTATCTTTGGAGGGCACATGCAGTATATTGGTGATGAAGTAGGCCCTCGTAAACTACTGGTAAATTCTATCGCAGAAAAGGTATGGAATGCCGGACTTCCGGTTATCGATGATCTTGTGACTAGCCCAACAAGTGCTAAAGATTATGAGGGGAAAAAGGCCGAATTAATTAAATTACTACGCGATATGAAACCGGGCATAACCCAGATTATTGTACACTGTACTGTGCAGACAGAGGTATTCTCACACATTTCCGGCTCGGGTGCGAATCGTGAGGCCGAGCTTCGTTTATTAACCGATCCTGATATAAAAAAGTTCATCGAGAGTGAAGGAATCATCCTGACTACATGGCGCGAATTAAAAAAAAGGCGATAAACTAACAACGACTCGCAGCGCCAATCATAGTTCTGGCTACATCCTGCAGCGGGACGATTTTCTGGGCCGCTCCACGATCTATGGCTTCCTTTGGCATACCGAAAACAATACATGATGCCTCGTCCTGTGCTATGGTAAAGGCACCGTTTTGACGCATATTCAAAAGACCGCTTGCGCCATCATTTCCCATTCCGGTTAGAATCGCTCCAACAGCATTGGCGCCAGCGTACTTTGCGACCGAGTTGAACAATACCTCGGCGCTGGGCCTTTGGTGGCATACGGAAGGTCCGTCTTTAATGGCAACATAGTAATTTGCACCAGAACGCTGCAGGAGCATATGCAAACCACCGGGAGCAATTAGAACACATCCCGGAATAACTCGGTCTCCATGCTGGGCTTCTTTCACATTTACTGTACACTCGCTGTTGAGGCGCTGGGCGAATGACGTTGTAAAATTGGCCGGCATATGTTGAACCACTACTGTTCCCGGCGCGTTGGCCGGCAAAGCGGGAAGCACACATGATAGTGCCTGGACACCTCCGGTTGACGCCCCAATGGCGAAGATTTTATTAGTAGTAGCGGCCATATGCAGTTTAGTTGGCGGTGATGCATCTCGTTGTTGCGGTGCCGTAAGTTTCTTGACTTGAGCCTTTGACGCAGCCTTAATTTTTTCAATAAGGTCACCACAGGCATCGCCAACACTATAGGCCGGGCCCGGTTTGCTTATAACTTCTACCGCACCGGCTTCAAATGCCTCCATAGCCGCCTTACCGCCCTTAGGTGTTACTGAACTAAGAACGATAACGGGCATCGGATGAGACTTCATCAATTTTTGCAGAAACGTTATCCCGTCCATTCTGGGCATTTCAACGTCGAGCGTAAGCACATCAGGCTTAAGCGATAAGATTTTATCGCGCGCAACAAAGGGATCAGGTGCTGTCCCGACAATTTCAATATTGGGGTGTTTACTCAATTGCTGGCTCAGTATTTTACGCACTATAGCAGAGTCATCAACTATCAAAACTTTAATTTTTGTATGAAGAGCAGTAGCCATGCTTTATCTCCTTTTGAATGGTTTAACTTGTCAGGCTAAATATAGCAGTACTGATCCAATCCTTAAATCTCAGCAACATGTCCGGACGCTCATCTTCGGCAAGCTCTTCAAAGGCGGATTCAGCCTGATGACAAAATTCCGCCATATCTTCAATACCTACCATTCCTGATTCCCCCTTTATTTTATGCAGAATCCGTTTTATTGTTGCGGCGTTTTCCGGGCGGTTCTTGTCTGCCTCATATTCCAGGGTTGCCTGTTCAAGTTCATCGAGCATTGAACTGGCTGATTCTATATATTCATCTAACAGGCTGCCGATATCATCCGGGATTTCCATCTCGTTCGGATTCGGCAGCGGGTTGTTATTTTTTATGCCCGAAAAATTTTTCTTGTTCATGATTAATCTCCAGAGAAGCTTTTTTAGTTTTTCATAATTAGCCTTGTGGCCACCATGTATCCTTCAATATTTAAAATACAGGTGTTTGGCTGCTCTACAAACTCGTTCCATTTAGGTGAATCATCACCATTTTTGATTGTCGGAATAGTGATATCAAATACATCCTCTTGAGAGCAGGCAAGTATCGGAAGCAGTAATCCGCTCGTAACATTGGACAGCTCTTTGAGAGCGTCATAACAGGTTTCGTCGCTCACTTCTGTCAGTGCACTTATGTTTTCCGCAAGGATTCTGCAGAAATCCAGACCTGCAAGTATTTGAATAGTTCCGCTTTTTGGTCCGGAGAAACTTATTTCGGCCAATACTATTTGTTCAGGTGCGGCCATGTCATCTTCAGGCGGCATAATGGTCAAGAAGGCCATTGTTTCAAGCGCCTGTGCCAAAGAGTTGGTTAGTATGTTTTCTGTTTCAATCATTGTTTTACACTCCGACAGTCTGTGTTATCACTTCCTTAAATTCTTCCGGCGTAAAAGGCTTATGCAGATAGGCCTTTGCGCCGTCGGCCAACAGACCCTCGATTCGAGTTGTGCTGGATTCGGTCGTAACTACGACTACAGGAATGTTTTTGGTGGCTTCATTGCCTCTCATATGATAAATCATTTCAATTCCGCCCATCTCCGGCATATTCAAATCCGCGAGCACCAAATCTATGTTTGTTTTGGCGAGGACCTTCAGGGCCTCCGAACCATTCTCCGCCTCAAGTATTTGCTCGACCTCCAGGTCGAGCATATCGATGATTCGCCTTATCGCTTTGCGGGTTAAAGAAGAATCATCCACAATCAAAATGTTCAAAGCCATATTATTTCTCCTTCACAATTTTTTATCACAAATCTTTTTCAGAACCGTTAATTTTGATTGTTACCGTACCATCTGCGATGTCCATATACATATTTCGGGGTGAGCTTCCGCCAACATCCTCGGTGTCAATAAACATTCCGTGCTGCCACAATACTTTTTTGATTGCTAAATAATTGCGTTTACCGATGTCAAATCCATTGGGTCCGGTATCCATCGCCGCTCCACCGGCAATCTTCACCTGTAACCGTTTCTTGTTTACCCCTATTGCTAACATTTTATCAATCAAAAATGTCATACCCGTGTCGGCGAACATCAACGGATTTTGTTTGGCACGACACGGATTCATTGTTGAACTCGGAAGCTGATAATGAAGCATGCCGCCGATGGTTGTCGCCGGGTCATATAGACATACGCCAATACACGAACCTAACGAAAGTGTTTCCAGAATGTCTTGGGGATTATTGGAAACGTTCGCATCTGATATGCCTATGATTATCTTATTTTTCGTCATATATGATTTCTGTTAATTTCGTTGTCTTCGGCACGGTTGCTCTTATTGTTTCATGTAAATCGTTGGCTGGATATATTTGAATTTGTGCTTGATACCGGTCAGCGATTCCGAATGTCCGGTAAATAGAACCCCTCCCGAAGCCAGCAGATTCCAGAAGCGGTTTACAAGGTTCTCTTGTGTTGGTTTGTCGAAATATATCATTACATTACGACAAAAAATAAAATCCACTCCACCGGAAGGATTAATCGACCAATCTTGCATCAAATTAAGATACTTAAAAAGTACAACGTCTCTGAGGCGCTTGCTAACCTCGAATACGCTCTGCTTGTCTTTTTGAGAAGACAGCAGATATTTTTGCCTCTGCATCGGCGAGACAGGAGTTACTCGTTGTTTATCATAAACACCCATTCTGGCGACCTCAAGCACACTTGTTGAGATATCCGTACCTAAAATTTTAATATCCCATCGGCCTTTGCCTTCGATCGCATCGAGCAAAGTGATAGCTATCGAATATGGTTCTTCGCCGGATGAGCAGCCGGCGCTCCAGGCGCGTATTCTGAAGTCACTTATTTTTGCTTTTCGTTCCAGCAGCGACGGTATGAATCTGCTTCGCAGAAATTCAAAATGTTGCCCCTCGCGGAAAAAGCTTGTCAGGTTTGTACTTAGCGAATCGATAAGTATCGAAAATTCTTTTCCTGTTTTGTCATCAAGCACATGCTTCATATATTCTGAAAATGTATTGAAATTGCCGCAGCGCAGACGCTTTGCCAATCGTGCGCGGATCAGTTCCTTTTTGCCGACATGCAAATTGATCCCGCAGTGATCATACACCAGCTTACTGATTTTGCGAAAATCTCTTTCCGTCAAAACATAATTCTGTATTGTTGACGCTTCTATAATAAACCTCGTATCTTAATTCATATTTTATTTGCTAATTCTATCAGGTTGGGTATATCCAAAATCAAACTTACTCTGCCGTCACCCATAATAGCTCCGCCGGAAACGCCCTTTACTTTGCCTAATCCGTCGCCCAGACTTTTTATCACTACCTGTTGCTGACCTAATAGCTCATCCACCAGCAGACAACATTTTTTATCCTCGTCTTCGACAACAACCAGCAATGATTCGGTCGGGTCCTCAGTATCCGGGACAATACCAAAAAGTCTGTAAAGTCGAATTATCGGCGTCAAATTGCCCTGGACTATAGCCATCTCACCTCGGCCATGGACGGATGATAACTGCTCGCTGGTTGGTTTAAGACTGCGGTCTATCGAGTTTATGGGTATAATGTAACGATTATTGCCGGCTCTTATAATTTGACCGTCAATTATTGCCAGCGTCAGCGGCATACGAATGGTAAAGATACTACCTTTACCCGGCGTTGAGCTGATGTCAATTCTACCGTGCAATGATTCCACGCTCTTTTTAACGACATCCATCCCAACACCGCGCCCGGACACACTTGTTACTTTCTGAGCTGTTGAAAGACCTGGGTGAAAAATTAATTTATATACTTCTTCCTTGCTTAGCTCTTGTTCGGCTGAGACAATTCCTTTGTCGATGGCCTTTTTCAAAATTCGTTCTTTGTTGAGGCCTTTTCCATCGTCCTCAATTTCGATAACAATATTTCCCGCCTCGTGATATGCTTGAAGTTCGATTCGGCCTTTTGGATTCTTTCCGATTTTCGTGCGTTCTTCAGGCGGCTCAACTCCATGGTCAATGGCATTGCGCAGCATATGCACGAGTGGATCAGATATCTTGTCAACTACAGTCCGGTCGAGTTCTGTTTCATCGCCTGTTGTGGTAAAGCTTATTTCTTTGCCGGATTTACGCGAAAGGTCACGGACAAGTCTGGCCATCTTCTGAAACACGCCGCCTATGGGAACCATCCGTATCGACATCGACAGTTGCTGGAGGTCACGAATGATTTTGCTTTGATGGGCAATTTTGCGGCAGAGATTATGCTCGGATGCCCGTGTCGTATTTACTTCTTCGCTGACCATCAATTGAGCAACAACCAGTTCTCCAACCATATTTACCAGGTTGTCGAGACGGGCCGTGCTGACTTTTATTTTTTCATCTCCTGAAGGAGCTTGTGCTTGTGTGGTGACACCTTGCTTTTTCGGCTCGTCCTCTACAGATAAAATCCTGTCTAACTCTTTGTCCTTCTCCTGAGTCTGCTGACTGGTAGAAGAAGGAGCAGAACTGTGGTTTTCTACGGACTCTTTCAATTTTGCTAACAATTGCGGTAGGGAATATTGTGCAGATACGGCTTTGCCTGTCTTTGCCGAATGCTCCAGGTCAACGACCAGTTTTTTCATCATGTCAATTGCTTCAAAAACATTCTCAATATTGTTACCGGTCATACTCAGTTCGTTTTTGCCGGCAAGGTCAAGTAAATTTTCTGCCCAATGTGCCAACTGACAGATCTGTGTGAGATTTAAAAAGGCCGCCAAACCCTTTATCATATGAAATCCACAAAATACCTGGTTGATTATCTCTTTGTCATCCGGTTGGTTCCCAAGGTTGAGTAATCCCGCTTCGGCAGACTCAATATGCTCATAGGCTTCGGTGATAAAATCGAGTATGAATCCCGCATCTTTTTCAGAAATAGCAGTGGTTTCCTGTGTCGCAGTTTCGACATCTGCTATGTGGTCCGTCTCGGCCGGCTCAGATTCAAGTGTAGAATTGTCCGGGTTGATTTTGTTTGCCAAACTTTGAATTGTCGATATTGCCTGCGATATTATCTCGATTGACCTGGCGGTATCCTGAGTTTCCTTCCGGAGTATCTCCTGCAGGGCCTCAGTGGCTTCGGAAGTTCTGCCCTGCGCCTCTTCGAGCAGTTGCGCAGGACCGTCACTTATCTCGGTGATATTCTGCTTAATTTGATCGAGGATTTTCTGGAGGTTCTCAATCTCCGATAAATCCGTCGCACTTATCATATTTATCGCAGAAGCTGCCTGCTCTATAAGCTCTGTAAGTTTCTCACAACGCATTTGTATTTTTTACCGCCCCAAAAATATGATTTTGTTGCACATACTAAGCTGAGATTCTCGTAGTTATTTCGGCATTTAAGAAAGAGCAATTAACTCAAATTGGGCTTTTCTGCATAGACTGAGACGGTTTAGAAATTTGATCTCTAAGCAGGGCCGATAACAAAGATTATAAAGAATTTAAGATGTTCACGGTGTTCCGTTTATTCTCTTTTTTCCGGTGAATAACGAAACTATGTTGCATAGAGCGGTTGTCAACTAAGAAAAGTAGTAATCTTAAGGACAGAAGTAGAAGTACTCATGTGTTCTTATGACGCATGTACTTTTGTGGAATGCGTTTTAAATATTTATGTTAATACAGGTGCTTCGGCTGTTTTGCCAACGACCGAAACATTTTCACTCGTGTTGAGCAATGTCCGAAAAATGTCGAATACTGTTACCAGGCCTTGAACTTTACCTTGTTCGTCCACCACGGGTAAGCCGCGTCCGCCAAACCGGCAAATATTTTCTATTATTGTCACCAGCGGTGTTTCCGGGCTGACCGTGCGAACAGGCCTGCTCATTATCCATTTGAGTTTGATTTGAAGAGTTGCATCATCCAGAGGACCATACCATTTCGCAAATATCGGTCGCAGGTAGATACTGGTTGCTCCTGTTATATCAGATTTCGATACTATACCTTCCAGTATCCCATCCTTGCCTATCATTATATATCCACTGTCTTGCTGCTGCATTTTTGTCATAGCCTGCTGTACGCTCTCTTCCGAAGTTGCCCAGACCAACTCTTTTTGCATAATATCTGTTGCGCAGATTTTTGATGAAACATTGATATGTCCCATTGTGGCCTTACCGGATTCGCCCGGAAGGATAGCTGGCGACTGAGACATTTTTTGAATAGTTTCCGAAATTTTACCCTTCGGAGGCTCTTGATTCTGATCAGGTGCTGATGTTTTTTCTTCGGTCTCCTCCTGCTTGGCATCTGCTTCAGGCTTATCTTTCTCTTCTGTCGCTTCAGCCTTGTTCTCAGCCTCAGGCTCAGCTTTTGGTTCGTCTGTAGTTTCAGGCTTGGCTTCAGTCTTTTCTTCTGCCTCGCCTTTTACTTCTGCCTTGGTTTCAGCTTTTTCTTCGGTCTCCTCTTGCTTGGCTTCAGCTTCAGGCTTATCTTTCTCTTCTGTCACCTCAGCCTTGTTCTCAGCCTCAGGCTCAGCTTTTGGCTCGCCTGTAGTTTCAGGATTGGCTTCAGTCTTTTCTTCTGCCTCGGCTTTGGGTTTATCTTTATCCGCAGTCGCTTCGGTCTTTACCTCAGTCTCCTGCTTAGCTTCAGTTTCGGTTTTAGGCTGTTCTTTGGTTTCAGCCTTAGCCTTTTCCTCTGCTTCGGCTTTGGCCTTTTCTTCTGCCTCTGCTTTGGCTTTTTCCTCAGCTTCAGCCTTTGCCTTTTCTTCTGCCTCTGCTTTGGCTTTTTCTTCAGCTTCAGCTTTGGCCTTTTCTTCTGCCTCTGCTTTGGCTTTTTCCTCAGCTTCAGCATTAACTTTACCAAAGAACGTCTTTGGGAAAATGGCTCCGCAGTCGAAGGCCGGAAAAGAACTAATTGTTATTTTATGAGGAGCGAACAGATATTCTTCATCACTTGACAGGCCTATTTTTTCTTTCGGATTGTCCCACGGATCACCTATGAAGGTATTGGTTTGCAGGAGGTGTTTGTGGCCTTCTAATCCCTCACGAAAGATCCTGTCCCAGGAGCCTATCAGCAGATTGCAGGCTTCTGCAACCGTATCACTTACCTCCTCGGCTTCTTTGAGTGAGCCGCTTTTTATATTCTTCATAGTCTTTTCCGGCCCAATGCATTTCTCTAATAAGGAGGTCATTTGTGCCGGCATAGCTATTGCTCCAGCAAGAGTAAATAATCCCTCCCGGCTAAGGATTATCTGGAAAGTTCCTTCTAAAGTGCCGTCGGCCTTGATGCTGGTAATGGCCAAGAGATTCTTAAAACGTTCTTTGAGGGCCTCGATTGTTACTGTGGCTGCTTCCTGCTTGTCACATTTCATGCCAATACTGAACATGGCGGACATGTCGCTACAGAAGGCCTTGAATGATTCTGTTGATAAGTCTAATATCTGGGATTCCACTGCTGTGCCGGACTCTTTGGAATCGGTTATTTTGTTGGTGTTATCTTGGCTTTCAGCTTTTTCTTCTGTTTCCTGTTTAGCTTCTGCTTCAGGTTTATCGTTTTCCTCTACTGCTTCAGTCTTGGTCTCAGGTTCAGCTTTTAGCTCGTCTGTAGTTTCGGGCTTGACTTCAGCTTTTTCTTCTGCGTCTTGTTTGGGGACAGCTTCATCAGCGGGTGCTTCTGTAGCGGCAGGCTCTTTTGGCTCGGCCTTTTCCTTGCTACTTTCCTGGACTGTCCCGGATTCCACAGATTCGGGCTTGTTATCAGTAGCTTCTTCTGTTTGGGTTGTTGCCATTTATTTGGCCTGATTATTTAATAATGGAAATATTATTCTGAACTTTCCCTGTACAACATCGACAATTCTGCAATATACTCATTATCGAACTTGACTTTGACTAAAGCTTTACTGGCCTTTTCGCCTAAACTATTCTTAAGCTCTTGACCACGGGTCACTATGGGAATGGAAACTTCGATATTACCCACGGCGTCAAGTATTCGTGATTTTATTCCGCCCATAACCATATTGGTTACTTCACCGATGGCATCGCTGATTTCCGCTTCGCTCAGTTCCTCGCTTAGATCCATTGCAAGCATATTCAGTGCAATGGTTTTGGCACAGGGGACACTGCAGCAAATAGCAAAGCATCCTTCTAAGCCTCCTTTGAACGTAATCGAGCCTAAAAGGGAATCACCTTCTATAATATCATCTTGCTCGCTGGATTTTTCAAGGTTTACAAAAATCATTGTTTCAAATATTTCTTTTGCGCCAGCCAGCACAGCCTCGTTTAGACATATCTCATCAATCATTATCCGCCCTTTATCTTAGATTAAAATTCACATCAATTCAGTTGTTTGCCGTTCTAATTCATAAACGGTGATAGCTTTTCCTGGAATTTCTCAGGTGTGAACGGTTTGGTTATGAAGTCGTTAGCTCCCTTGGCCAGCACGTCATCGATAAGCTCCTGAGAGCTTTCGGTCGATACCATTACAATCTTTGTGTTCGAGCAGGACGGCAGCTCACGCACTTTGGTAACTAATTCGGGGCCGCTCATTTCCGGCATATTGACATCACAAAGCATAATATCAACAGCACTCGCGTTGAGTTTCTCAAGCGCCTCGTTACCATTACCGGCTTCTTCGGTCCCGCTGATGTCAAGGCCTGCTGTTTGCAGCGTCCGCATAATAATTTTCCTCATGGTGGCCGAATCATCTACAATCATTAATGATTTTGACATAATGTTTTCTCCTCGTTTTTGTTTTTATTCAGTAACAAATTCACCGGGGTTAATATTGCTATATGTATGTTTTTTCGATAGATTCCTCAGGGCACTTTAGCTAAAAGCAGGAATTTATTAAGCATTACATTACTCAATAGAAGCTATCAGCAACCCTGCCAAACCTGTTTTACAGTTGTTTGGGGCGGTAGATTTACTGAATTTTCGGCTTTTTAACCTAAAAAAGTACTTAAGTTCGTTTTTGTACATTTCGATAATAGTAATTGAATATCGCGTTTTTTGGGGTTGTAGTTCATAGATTATTTCAAATTGAGTCAAAACGATGGCGAAACAGCCGAAAATCACGGAAAAGCGAATTGCTGCATTTGCAAAAGACCAAAAGACTGCTTCAAGTGTACCCCGTAGGCCTTCTAATCCTGGGTGTTGCTTTACTGCAGATCTAAAAAAGAAGTCGCAGACAGACAGGCATCTCGAAAACACACTTGTAAGTAATATCGGAATCAGCGAGCCTCTCACCAAGCGTGAAGTACAAATTCTGCATTCAATTCTTTCCGGAAAGACCAACAAACAAATAGCTTTAATGCTTTCAAGAAGCCGCCGAACTATTGAATACCACCGTAACAGACTTATGCGCAAGCTTAATGCACGCAACACAGTCGAGCTGGTCAAGCGAGCCGTAGCAATGGGAATTGACTGAGACTGTTATTTTGGCGATGGCTTAATTCCACAACTTATCGACATATTTAGATTAGTTAAGCTATCATTGAATTGGTATTTTTCTGCGTTTTTGTTGTTTAGATTATCCTGCCATTAGTCCTCTAATACGTAGGATATCCTCTCAAAATGGCGCTCATTATCTCTCCAAAATCAACAAGATTCATTCCTTAAATGCTGTTTTGTAGGTGTTTTAAGTGGCGGATTCAACTCCCAAGTGCAACTGAGTCAAATCCTGTTTTGTTATCCAGTTA
>JACKQG010004453.1_pt1 | contig 16242 bp, 20 predicted proteins | sample 8237621 | NCBI WGS metagenome assembly JACKQG01 (sample SAMN15677084, study PRJNA649215) | marine metagenome | biome: marine; feature: Black Sea; material: saline water; isolation source: suspended particulate matter (SPM) from the Black Sea western gyre | collected 2013-06-09/2013-06-10 | depth...
ATCCGCAGAAGTTTTTGGGAAGATGGACCATCTTATTTTCAAGAAGCTCTGGGCATGGGCAAAACGCTGTCATCCAAATAAAAACCGTCACTGGGTAGCCAGCAAATATTGGCTACTTAAGACACGGGGATGGATATTTGGAATCGAAGGAAAAATTACTCTACATACAATGAGTGATATTCCTATCAGGCGTCATGTGACAGTTCAAAAACAACGTAGTCCCTATGATGGTGACGCAATTTACTGGAGTACACGAATGGGCAGACATCCAGAAATGCCAAAGAGCTTTGCAGCTCTGCTGAAATGGCAAAATGGAAACTGTCCCATATGTGGACTATTCTTCAAACCTGGAGACAAGTTGACTATCCGACGTCCTCGAGGACGGATAGTTGGTCAAAAGGAAAAGGCAATACTCATTCACGAGCATTGTCAAATGTTATCCGAAATGGAGTATGCGTGACAAAGCACCATTTTACTGAGGAGCCGTATGAAGGGAAACTTTCACGTACGGTTCTGAAGACGAGTACAAATCGTGAGGTTTGTGCTTAGTTTAACTTGGGGTGTGCTTATGAATGTCCCTCATGCAATGAGCCGGTCTGCCAGAGCTGTACTGCTAAATGTAAGGATTGCGAGGAGGTATTTTGTAAGGACTGTTTAACTGAAGATGGATTATGTCAAAGCTGCGAAGAGCAGAGAAAGGAAAACGAAAATGAAGAACAAGCAAGTGAACCAGAGAAGCCAGAGACCTGTGTTGCGGTTCAGTCCGACAGCATGGGCGAAACTATTGTTCATGCGTGATGTCACTGACAACGAGGTTGGCGGCTTCGGAATAACAGAGGCCGATGATTTACTGTTTGTAACAGACTTTGCCCTGGTAAAACAAAAAGTCACTGCTGTTTCAGTTTCATTCGATGATGAATCTGTGGCGGACTTTTTCGAGGATCAGGTCGAAGCAGGAAGGAAGCCCGAACAATTCGCCCGCATATGGTTACATACACATCCGGGGAACTCATCTGAGCCCAGCATGACCGATGAAAATACATTTACACGTGTATTCGGGAGCTGCGATTGGTCAATAATGTGTATTGTTGCCCAGGATGGCAGCACTTTTGCCAGACTTCGTTTCAATGTTGGCCCGGGCGGCGAAGTCAAAATTCCGGTCTGTGTGGATTATGGTTTTGAATTTGACGCTGCTGATTTCGAATTGTGGACACAACAGTACAAAGCCAATGTCACTGAAGATACGATTTTCAAACAAACCGACAAGTCAAAAAAATATGATGATAAGACACAGCAAGAATTCGAACCTTTCGGCGGAGAAAATTTCAGCAGTGTTCCATTGTTTTCAGGACAGGACTTGCTTTCCGAGATTGACCAGATGGATCCGATGGAACGTGAAATCTTAATGGACGAATTGGCTGTAAGAAGTGACTTTTGGGACGAAGAAAGCGAGGTGTTCTATGGATGAGAGATTTTCAAGACAGGCAGATATTGTGCCAAGAGAGCGAATACTTGACTGTAAAGCAACGGTAATCGGTGTCGGTGCAATCGGAAGGCAGGTAGCGATACAGTTAACAGCAATTGGTGTACCGCATCTACATCTTGTGGATTTTGATCATGTGGAAATCAGCAATTTGGCAACGCAGGGGTATATGCAAAAAGACCTCGAAAGGCCAAAGGTTGATGTCACAGCGGAATTTGTCAGGGAAATAAATTACGACCTGCATGTAGAAGTGTTGCTTGACCGGTTCAAGAGATCAACACCTGTTGGAAACTGTGTTTTCTGCTGCGTGGATTCCATAACAACCAGAAGACATATTTGGGATGCAGTCAGGGACAAGGTAAATTTTTTCTGTGATGGACGGATGTCGGCTGAGGTACTGCGGGTAATCACCGCCTGCGATGAAAAGAGTAGGCAGTACTATCCACAGACACTCTTTGCAGCGGAACAGGCCCATGCCGGCCCATGTACAGCAAAAACAACGATTTACTGTGCCAATATCGCGGCAGGCTTTATGCTGGCTCAATTCACCAAATATTTACGAATGCTGCCGGTCGATCCTGATATCCAGATTAACCTTCTGGCTTCGGAGATCAATGTCGGAGTGTGTTAATGTTAATCAGAGCTTAGCGATAGCAGAGTTTGGGCTATCGCTAAGCCTTAAAAAAAATGTGAGGTGTAAAAATATGACACAAAAAACCAAAGATAGACAAAGGTGCATAAGAACCATTGAACAGCTTAAAGAACTGGCAAAGGGAGAGATCGGCCTGGATTGTTTCATCCTGCTAAACGGTTGCCTGAGAAGTTCCAAGCACATTAGATTCTACCCTGATGACAACAGTTTTTATGTGCTGAACCTGATCGATGACAGTGAGCAGGAATTAACTGAGAGCCAGATTCTTGACAAGGCCTATACCAATATCGGTGAGGCCATGAAAAAAGGATGTTTAATCAAAGATTAAATTAACGAGGTGAAAATATGTATTACAAAGAAATTGATAAAAGATATCGCGAAACCATGATCAAATATCTTAGAAAACATTTCAGATATAACACTATGAACAGCTGGAACAAATCTACCAGTTACGCGAACAACATCAAGCTTTACAACATTGATAAACCTGCTGATGTCGATGACGATAGATGGTGGGACATGCTGTCGATTACAGATTGGCAGGAAAAGCTAAGTGACCTGCTGGAAGATTTCGGCAGAAGACACGATTGGCTCTGGCAGGCTGGAATCAACGGCAGAAGCAGCGGTTATGTTGTGCTTTACAAAGGCGGCATCAAGTCCAGCGGTTACAAAAGTTATTGCACACACTGCGGCCAGAAGAATTACCAACAGGTGCCGGAAGGCCAAGTTGGTATTTGTGGCCGATGTGACGCCAAGACCAGAGTTAACTTTAAGCAAACGCATATGCAGGTCTTTACCTGGCCGGGTAAGGATACAGATATGTATGAGGATTTTGAAGCCTGGACTCTGACTGAAATTCGCCAGCGAGTTGAGTTGGTGCAGGATTTTGACAGGCTATGCGATGACATTGCCAGTGAGTATGTCAATCTCTGTAAGCACTATCGCATCAGCGAAGAAGAAATTCTTGTGCCAAAAACAATTAAAGTTTTGGAACCAGTTTAATGATTGGAGGTAATAGCTATGACCAAACAAAATATTATGACCGTTGCTTCGCTAAAGAAGCTTTTAGACAAATTTGGAAATGAGATTGAAGATGACTTCCAACTCTGGCTATCATCGGATGAAGAAGGCAATGAGTTTTTGCCTGTGTACGATAATCCGCGGCTGTGTTTGGCAATCGAGCCTGAAGAAAAACGGATTATCCTTTTCCCTTCACATCGATAACCATTTTTAGGAGAATTCAAAATGATGTACTTAAGACTTTTTCACGGTAGAACCGATCCCCAACAGGATATGGATGATTGGGGAAGTGACGGGCCTGTATTGGGGCCATACAAATTTGCTCACACAAGTTATCACTGCTGCTTGAAATTGGGCAAGCCTGATGGTGACTGTGATGAATTGTATATAGTCCAGCCGGATATGATTTTCTATGACGGCGTTTATTATGGCGACTGGAGTGTATTTGGCGAAGCTGAGTTTAAGCAAGATAACTTTGAGCTTTCAACCTATGACTCATCAAAAGCTAAGCCGCCAAAACTTGAAAAACGACAAGCCAAGTTCATCGTCTATATAAAAGGTGGCATCTGTCAGGACGTGAAAACTAATATTCCCGAACAATTGTGGGATTATGCGATTGTGGATTATGATAATGATCCAGATTTGCCATATGATTATATTCCATTTTCTGAAAATGAGATGGAGCCGCTTTTTCTATAATTTCTTTCTCCGCAGCTGCTTTTCTGGCTGCGGTTTTTCTTCCCGTTGTAGCGATAGCTCTGTGCCGCAGCCAATAGTCTTCAATATACTATTTTCATATAAAATTCTTATAAAAAATTTGTTTTCAGGGGAAAAATCAGGTTTGTTTTTTCCTTCGTTTATGAAAAGAGCCACTAATGGAGACAAAATGGTGTCGTAAAACCAAGCCATTAATTGCATTCAGATTATTTCTAAGTTAATCGCTGGACACATAACAAACTTGGATTAAAGAGACAGTTCTCAAAAAATTTTTTATTGACAAAGCAAAAAATTCTTTTTAGTATATCACAATATACTTAATAGAATTGAATTTATGGATCAAGACCAGAAAATAGCAGAAATATGTAAGGTTCTTGGAGTGGATACCCGTGTCAAGATCATCCGGCTGCTTGGTGAAAAAGCATTGTGTGTAGGAGCTTTGTCCCGACGGCTGGATATCACACCTGGAGCGGTATCTCAGCACCTAAGGATATTGAAATCAGTCGGGCTGGTTGTGCCGGAGAAGAAGGGATATTTCGTTCACTATAGCCTGGATGAAAAGACGTTGCAAAAATGGAAATCCGAAATCAATAAACTATTTGATGTTTAGGAGAAATTACTATGTGTTGCTGTAATGAAAAACAATGCTGCCAAAAACCGGAAAACCTGAAGGACAAACCCGAAACTTGCTCAAAACAGCAGATTGAAAAATGTCATGGTGATGTCAAAGAACATCCGTGCACATCAGTTGATTGTGGCTGGAAAGGAAATTGATTTATGAAACTTGGGATAGTTATTACACAAACCGACCCGGAAACCGTTTTTAACACCCTGCGGCTTGCTCTTTACAGTTTGCAGCAAGGAGATGATGTACGTATCTTTCTCTCAGGCAAAGGAGTGGATATCGACAAAATCGAAGACCCACAGTTCGATGTTAAAACAGAAGCACAGAAAGTTTTGGATGCTGGTGGCCAATTCCTGGCTTGTGGAACGTGTCTGAAGCTGCGTAATTCCGAGGGTTCAGAGATTTGTCCTCTTTCCACATTGAAAGATCATTACGACGTTATTCGGGATTCGGATAAGGTTATAACTGTTTAGCAAAAAAACAGTATTTAAGGAAAGGGTTTAATTATGAGACATTCACATCACCCTTTTTTCTATGAGCCATGGATGATAGCTTTGTTTATTGCAGGAGCTATTGTAGTTGTCATTTTGCTGGTTTGGCTTATTCTTCGCAGAACGATGGCTTCAGATGGTTTGACAGGGAAAGAACGCAAAGAACTACCAAGCAAACAGAAGGAAATATTATCTCTGCTTCGTCAGCATGGCGGACCGATGCTGCAAACTGAGTTGGTAGATACAATGTCTTATGATCTCGAAGATGCTGCTGAAATAATAAAAGAAATGGAATCCAGAGGTTTGATTCGCCGGCAATGGAAACAAGAACAAGAAACATATGAGATAACTGCACTATAAATATTTTTTTGGGAACACAATGGTGAATGAGCATAATGCTATCGAGGTCAAAGGCCTTTCAAAGACATTTAACGGTACAGTTGCCGTAAATGTTATTTCTTTCAATGTCGCGAAAGGAGAATTATTCGGTTTTCTGGGTCCCAACGGTGCGGGCAAGACCACTACCGTCCGTATGTTAACCGGAGTTCTTAAACCCTCCGATGGTACTGCTACAATCCAGGGGCATGACATTTGCTCGGAGGCGTTACAGTCAAGAGCGCATATAGCGGTAGTGCCGGAAGAAGCCAATGTATATCTTGATATGAGCGTTTGGCAGAATATTATGCTTATGGCGGATTTATACGGCGTTCCTCGCAAACAGCGAACTAGCAAAGCTGTAGAATTGCTCGAATCACTGTGGTTGTCCGACCGCAGGGAACACAAAGCAAGAACCCTGTCAAAAGGACTTCGCCAGCGTCTTATGTTATGTGCTGCTTTGGTCAGCGAACCGGAGATACTTTTCCTTGATGAGCCGACAAGCGGGCTGGATGTTCAAAGCAGACAGATAATCCACAAGATAATACGGCAGTTAAGTGATGAGGGGCTTACTATATTTCTGACTACCCACAATATGGAAGAAGCGGAAAAGTTATGCTCCAGGGTAGCTATCATAAATGAAGGTGAAATTGCCGCTATCGATACTCCCGACAGACTTCGTTCGGCAATACAAGCCCGGCAATACGTAGAAGTAGTATTTTCTGATAATAAATTATCAACCCAAGAGCTTGAATCATTATCCGGGGTTTCTTCTGTTGACTTATCGAGTAATGCTATACGTGTGTATACGGAAACTCCCGGCAAAACTGCAACAGAAATCGCTTTTCTTGCAAAGACGAGGGATATGGATGTGGAGCAGCTCTGCACCAGAAAACCATCTTTACAGGAGGTGTTTCTTTATTTCACGAATCAGGACAAAAAGGAAGCTAAACAATGACAGTATATGTTGAAAACACAAATAGCTGGCGGTTTCAACTGCACGGCGCTCTTGTAATTCTCAAGAAAAATATTGTTCTTTATTATCTCAAGCCTCCGGTGTTGATATTCGGCGTTCTTTTTCCGGTGTTTTTCTTTCTTGCATTTAAGATGGGCAGACCCATCAGCCCGGAAAATATTGTACCGGGCATGGTTGCAATGGCGGTATGGTTTACGGCAAGCGCGGTAGGACCGCTTGTAACGCCCTGGGAAAGAAGAGCGAAAACATACGAGCGATTGATTGCTACACCGGTTTCGTTACAGGCGATGATCGCGGGTGATATTCTCAGCGGCTTGCTGTTCGGTGCTTGCCTTTCAATAATTCCTGTTATACTGGGACTAATACTTACCGACGTTGTGATTACCAGCTTACTGCCCCTGATTGGAGGCGTAATTCTCGGGGCAATAAGTTTTTCCTCGCTGGGAGTTTTATTAGCTGCTCCTCCTGCCAGCAGTCCATCCAATATTATGCTACTTTCCAATCTGGTAAGGCTGCCGCTGCTTTTTGTAAGCGGAATTTTCCTGCCGATTTCCGAAATGCCTATCTGGGCAAGATGGGTCTCCCCGTTTTCTCCGTTATCTTATGCCGGAGACCTCATTGCAATCGGATTTGGCAGACGGGGATATTTTCCCCTTTGGTTAAGTCCCCTCATGCTCATAGTTTTCACCGCTGTTCTGATATGGGGTTCATATAAATTCCACCGTAAATGGCGGTCGAAAGGGCTGTAAGGTGTAATGAGGGTCGCAGGTGCCGAATTTAATCTTAGAGAACTTGCTGGATCTATGGGTGATTTCGGCACTCTCCTGCCCTTGGCTATCGGTTACATAACCGTCTGTGGAATGAATCCGACGGGATTGCTGGTGATGATGGGGCTGGCTAATATTGCCACCGGTCTGGTCTATCGACTACCGATGCCTATTGAACCGATGAAGGTACTTGCCATAATGGCCATTGCCCAAGCATGGTCTCCGGAAAAAGTATACACTTCCGGTATAGTTATGGGAGTTATCTGGCTTGGTATGGGAATAACGGGAGTGATGAGCCATATTGCTCGCTGGACTCCCAAAACCGTCGCAACCGGCATTCAAATTTCACTTGGATTTTTGCTTGCTTTTGAAGGAATCAAGTTCATATCCGGCTGGTGGCTTCTGGGGCTGATTTCATTAATCATCATAATAATACTTCGGGATAATCGTTACTTTCCAGCAGCTATCGTGCTTGTAATTCTGGGTATCGTTATCATGGCTATTAAGGGAGATTTACTCAACACAGATTACCAGGGCATAACATTACCTGCTCTGGTTAATGTCCGGCGGGAATTTATCTGGCCAGTGCTTCGGGACGGCGGTTTGGCACAGATTCCGCTTACAGCAACCAATGCTGTAATAGCAACCTCCGCCTTGATATCCCAATACTGGCCCAATCGCCGTGTCAGTGAAAGACAATTGTCAATCAATATGGGTTTGATGAACCTAACTCTGCCTTTTTTCGGCGGGATGCCATTATGTCATGGGGCGGGCGGATTGGCGGGGCAATATTTTTTCGGTGCCAGAACAGCGGGTGCAAATATCCTCGAAGGACTTATTGAAATTTCACTGGGGCTATTTCTGGGAGCGAGTATAGCCGCATTGTTTGCCGCCTTTCCGATGGCGATTGTCGGGGCAATGATGCTGATGGTCGGATTCGAACTGATGAAATTCGCTAAAGGTTTGCGAATGGATAAACAACTGGCTACGGTTATCGTCACGGTAACTGGTTCACTTCTATGGAACATGGCTGCTGGCTTTCTTGTGGGTATGGTTGTGCATTACATTCTGCTGCACGAGGAAAAGCCGAAATGAGCCTCACCGACGAACAATTGATGATAGCTGTCGGCAAAGGTGATATAGCATCCTTTGAGCAGATTGTGATTCGTTATCAGCAGTTTGCCTGGCGCATTGCTTATCGTTATACGGACAATCGCAGCGATGCCGAGGAGATTAGTCAGGAAGCATTTGTGAGGGTTCTTGATTCTGCCAAGAACTATCGTCGCCGGGCAAAATTCAGCACCTATTTATATAAGATATTAGCGAATTTGTGCCTTGATCATGCCCGCAAGAGAAACCCTCAGATTACTGATGAATTCTCAGGGGAAAAAGAGTTTACCGAAACACCTTATTCAAACCTGCAAATAAAGGAACGTGATCAGGCAGTAAGATCGGCTATAGATTCCCTTCCCAACCGGCAACGCCTTGCAGTTATCTTAAGATATTATGAAAACCTTTCCTACGCTCAAATCGCCGATGCTATGGACTCTTCGATAAAGGCAGTTGAGCGGCTGCTGGCCCGGGCAAGACATGAACTGGAACACCTGCTCAAAGATTTTTCATAAAAATCTTTTTTTTGCGGGGGTTTATGCCAACTCATTCGTTTAACCCGATAAAAGGAACATGAAAATGCGATGTAAATACGTCAAATTAAAGCTGGATAGATACATTCAGGGCGATTTACCTGACTCAGTCAGCAAGAAAATTGAACGGCATGTCAGCAGCTGTCAGGGATGTGCCGATACTTTGTCCCGGATTCGGAAACTGCAAGGGTTATTTGAAGATACTTCGGTGCCGGGCGTACCTGAAGGTTTTACCGAGCGACTAATGCAATATGCTCGGCATAGACAGTTTCAGAAGGCATCCGAACCAAAGATTATAAGAGTTTGGGAGTGGTTCGACGGAGCAGGCTTGAGGAAAGCGGCGGTCGCTGCCGGAATCATTATCGGTCTGTCAATCGGCCTGCTTATGGGCCTGCAAACAAGCCGGCAATCCTATAAAACTCAAGTTGTTGCAAGTTCGGCACTTGTTGACGCATATCATTTCGATTATCTGACCGAAGCTCCTGAAAACTCTATTTCCGGAGTTTATATTCAAATGGTTTCGGGCGAAAGTAATTTTGAGGAATAACGATGAACAAACGAATTATTGTATTTATTTTTGTTGCTTCGCTTGCCTTGAATATCGCATTCGTGGTTAGCTGGGCAGGATATCGATTACCACAAAGGTTTACCGATGACCAGGGACAGGTATTTACGAGCGAGGAAACGGGTGAAATCTGGTGTCCTCTGCATCGCAGCTTAAATGTCAGTAAGGAACAATGGCAGCAGTTGGAACCTCGTCTGCTTGAATTCAGAAATATGTCCCAGGGTATCTGCGAGCAGGTAAACCAAAAACGTGGCGAAATGATAGATATTCTTTCAGCGGCTGATCCCGACCGTGGGGTAATTGGCGAAAAGCAAAAAGAGATTTTAGCTGCTCAGCAAAAGATGCAGCAGCTTGTGATAGAGCATCTTCTATTTGAAAAAAGCGTGTTAAATTCTCAACAGCAGGAAAAGTTTTTCCAATTGTTCCATCGGCAATGCAGATTTGTTCCCGGCCAAAATGTCGGCAGAAAACATTCTTTCAGGCAGATTTTAAACAGCACTTGTGAACCGTCTCAAGCGGATAGTAAAAATGGACAGGAAGACCATTAAATATGAGAATGATTATTATTTGTATGATATCAGCCGTATTTCTATGCGGCTGCCAAGAGTCAAATTTGTCATATTATCCTACCGAGTCAGTTGGGATCACACCTTCTCATGAATTCACAGCGTCATCGGCAAAAACAAATCGTCAAGATTTTCCTGACGAACCTTTAGACCTTAAGCAAGCTATCAATATCGGCCTTGCCAACAATCCGAGCCTGTCTGCGTCGGCGTGGGATACTGAGACCGCCCGAGCGGAGAAGGAAATCGCCAAAGCTGAATTGCTGCCAAGAATCAATGCCGTTGCCGGTTATACTCGTTACTTGGACGACCAGAGGCTGGCTCCTGTAAGCGGGCCGGGCCAGAGCGGAAAGTTTTCAAATGACATTCTCTCCGGCGACCTGGTGCTGACAATGCCTCTTTTTACGGCGGGCAGACTGCAAAATCAGGTAAAGGCCAGAGACTTTTTTCTGCTGGCATCTGAACATCAATTGGTCAGAACCCGTCAGGAACTGATTTTCAATATCTCAAGTGTATTCTACGCAATTCTTGCTCAGCAAAAAGTAATCGAGTCTCTTGAATTCTCGCAGAAAGCCCTTGCTGAGCATCGCCGAAGGGTTAAACAGCTTATTGACGCCCAAAAGGCCGCCCAAGTGGATCTGCTCCGCACTGAGGTTCGACTTGCTGATGTCGAACAGAAACTTATCAACGAGCGAAACACTTTTGAAATTCAGCACAGTGTTCTGGCGGAACTTCTCGGTGCTGAAGGTCATCGGATAGAAATAACCGGTCAACTACAGGATGAACGCAGAGATATCGATTTTCAGGATGGTCTTCATAATGCTTATGCCCAAAGACCTGATCTTCAGTCCATAGAATCTGAACTCAAAGCACAGGACAGGCTTGTCGATTCAGCTAAGGCACAACACTGGCCCCAAGTAGATCTTCGGGCTGGCTATGGGGGAAGATGGGCTGCTGAATCAACGGGCCTATCAGATGACACCGGCAGTATCGGTGTTGCGTTAACACTGCCCATTTTTGAGGGTGGCAGGATTGATGCGACTATCAGACGTGAAAAGTCTCGATTGAATGCGGCTCAACAGAGAGCGAGAGCATTAAAATTGCGAATACGGCAGGAAGTCCAGTCGGCAGCATCGACAGTCGAATCTAATTTGGCACGTATCCAAGCCACTGAAAAATCCATCGAACAGGCCGAGGAGTCACTTCGGATTGAAAGCCAGAAATATGAACTTGGCAAGGGAACGATTGTCGATGTACTTGATTCACAGGCGGCTTTGCTGGAGGCTCAGACAAACTATTACAGGGTACTTGCTGATTACAATATCGCACTGGCCCGTTGGGAATTGGCCACAGGAGAATCTATATGAAAAATATTATAGTATTCATAGCGTTTTTAGTTGTTACTGTCTGGCTGACAGGCTGCAAAAAGGACAACGGCCCAGCTAACTCTCCCCAAAAACCTGCACCGGTTGTTCGAGTTGTTCAAGCGACCAAAGGGACAATATCAAAAAAGCTGGAACTGACCGGCAGTGTCATTGCTACCTGTACAGCTAAAATTGGGTCTCCTGCCGAAGGACCGGTGATGAATTGTGAAATTCGTGAAGGCGATGCAGTTCAAAAGGGTCAGATACTGCTTAAGATAGGTCGTCGTAAAGCTGCCGATGCCCTGGTAGAAGCAACCAAAGAGTCACTTTCACGAGAGAAAGAAGAACTTCGCCGTGTGGAGCAACTGGTCAAAGGCGGTGCAATCCCGGCAGAAGAGCTTGATATTGCAAGACTTCGTGTCTCGCGGGCAAACGCCGAATTAAGCAAGGCACTTGAAAGTGCCGGCGACTATGAAATTACGGCACCCTGGGACGGTCTTGTAAGAAAGGTTTATGTTACGGATGGTTATTTCGTGGCACCGAGAGAAACGCTTATCGAAATATATGACCCTTGCAGTCTGGTAATCAGTGCGGCGTTACCCGAAAAATATGCAGCACGAATACAAACAGGCACCAAAGTCGATGTAAAACTGGATGCCTGGCCCGGTGACACTTTTACCGGACACATCGAACGAATTTACCCGTATCTTGACCAGCGTTTACGAACACGCACTGTGGAAATTGCCCTGGAAAAGCCGGTTGATCTTGCTCCCGGTATGTTTGCCCGGCTGGAAGTAATGCTTGAAACTGCAAGCGATACTGTCATTGTACCCGCTGAAGCGATTGTTTCAACGCTCAAAGGAAATGCCGTTTTTATCGTTAAGAACGAAAAAGCAGTCAGGCATTCGGTTGAAACCGGAATTGAATCTGACAACCGTATTGAAATCATTTCCGGAATTCAGCCCGGCGATATGGTGATAGTTGCCGGAAATGATAAACTCAAAGACGGCGATGCTGTTAGAGTTCCAGGACAAAATACGTCGGAGCAAAAAGGTAAACAAAAAGCCGGGACAGGAGGCGGCAAGCAATGAAATTAACCCACTATGCTGTTCATCGACGCTTGGCGACAAGTGCCATTGTCATTGCCCTTGTGGTTCTTGGGATTTATGGTTTGTGGCGAATTCCCGTGGATTTTCTGCCGAATATTACCTATCCGCTTGTCAAGGTACAGATTCAATGGCCCGGGGCAACGCCGGATGAGATAGATACTGATATCGCCGATCCCCTTGAGCGATTAATGGCAACAGTTGACCGGCTGGACTATCTTGAATCATCTTCAATTGAAGGAATGTACGCTCTGGATGTTCATTTCGAGTATGGCTCTGATATTGACATTGCTTTTCAGGACGTTCTTGCTGCCCTGACCCGTGCTCAGCAGAAACTGCCCGAAGATATCGAAGCTCCTTACGTATATAAAGCCGATCCATCCCAACTTCCGGTCATGCAGGTAACGGTCAGCTCCGACCGCTGGACGCCTGTGAAACTTAGAGATTGGGCTGACAACTGGCTTCAGGATAGAATATTAGCGGTGCGAGGAGTAGCGGGGACAGAGATCGTCGGCGGGCTGGAAAGAGAAATTCGAATACTTCTCGATCCTGTTGCCTTGGAAAAACACAAGCTTTCTCTTGATACGGTTATAAAGAGAGTCGCTGCCGAAAATGTAGAGCTTACCGGCGGCAGAGTTACTACCGGACCAAAAGAGATAATCGCCCGTACAATGGGTGAGTATTCAAATCTTGAAGACATCCGCAGAGTGGTTATTGCAAACCAGGGCCACGAGAAAGTTTATCTCGGCGATATTGCTGAAGTTATCGACGGCCATGAGGAAGTACGAATCATCACACGTTTCAACAGGGCCGAGTGTGTTAAAGTTTCGGTACTGAAAGAAGCCGAGTCCAACACCGTACAGGTGGCTGAAGCGGTAAATGATCTTCTGCATGAACTGGAACCGATACTTCCTGAAGGAATCAAATTTGATTACATCGAAGATCAAGCCGTTTATGTGAAACAATCATTGAATGGTGTCCGTGATGCTGCCATTGCTGCTGCGATTTTGCTGGTGGTTGTGGTTTATGTGTTTCTGGGCAGTATCAGACAGGTACTGGTGATGGTGATTGCACTGCCCCTGACGCTGATATTAAATTTTGGGCTGATGAAACTTGCCGATTTTTCACTCAATATTTTCTCGCTGGGTGGGTTGGTCGTTGCCATCGGTGTGGTTCTGGATAATTCTATTGTTGTAGTTGAGAATATTTCACGCCTACGGCGACAGCATCCGGATCAACAGGCGTCAATCCATGCCATAGAAGCAACAAGTGAGGTCGGCCCGGCACTGGTGGCTGCGACATTATCATTTCTGGCACTGTTTGTGCCGTTTCTTATTGTCCCGGGTTTGACGAGTCTGCTGTTTCGTGAATTGATCCTGGTCATTGCAGGCATTGTCGTTATAAGCCTTGTAGTAGCTGTATCAGTAACACCGATGATTACGGCAACTTTGTTTGGCGGCAAGTGGAGAAAAAATAAAACCAGCCGGTTCGAACAGTTTTTTGCTCGATTTACAGATGGATACGGCTGGTTACTGGATCGAATGTTAAAATGGCGATTGCTTGTGATAGCAGCTTTTGTACTGACTGCTGTCGCTGGCTTTGTATTACTTGGACACCTTGGCGGCGAATTTTTGCCTTTAATGGACGATGGGCGTTTAATGATAAAAGTCAAAATGCCCACCGGAGCCTCAATACACGAAACCAACAACGCACTTGCCAAGATTGAGCGCCAAATTGCAGACGATCCGCTCATAGAAACTATGTTCACTCTTGCCGGTGGACAGGTCAAGGGACTGACAACCTATGAAATCGCCAATGAGGGAGAGATTGACATTCAACTTGTTCCCAAGGCATCAAGAGATATTAGCACCGAAGACTATGTCAACCAACTGCGAAAAAAAGTCAGCAAGCTGCAACCGCCCGGCGGCAAAGCAATGGTCAAGCAGATGCCCATAAAGGGTATCCACGGCATGCGGTCATCGGATATTATTGTGCAAATTCGCGGCCAGTATATGGATAAACTTGCGGAACTTGCCAAACAAACAGTCGCAATCATTACAGATTCCGGACGTTTTCAAAATGTGTTTATATCTATGGATATGTCTAAACCCGAATATCAGGTAAAGATAGATCGGGTAAAAGCCGCCGAACTTGGCTTCTCGGTTTCGGATGTTGCGACATCCCTGCGATCACTGATTACCGGAGCGATAGCGACTCGATATCGTGATGGAACGGAATATTACGACATTCGCGTTTTGGTGCCCGAACAGCAGATGACCACTCGCCGCAATGTCGAGAATTTAATTCTCACCTGTGCACAGGGTGACCCCCTTCGAATTCGAGATATTGCCGAAGTGATTCCGGCTTCAGGGCCTGTGGAGATAATCAGGGAAAATCAAACTAAGCAGGTAACAGTGGAAGCGGATATCGCAGGCAACGATTTAGCCGGTGCAGTAAAAGAGCTTAGAAACACCCTTGCAAAAATTGACCGGCCAACAGGCTATGAATTCGACTTTGGCGGAAGAGCTGAAATGATGGCTGACATGAAAGAAACCGTGCTAGCGGTATTGGCTTTTGCAGTTTTCTTTTCGTTTATCGTTCTTACCGTTCAGTTTAACAGCGTAAAACTACCGGCAATTATCTTGGGCAGTGTCCCGATCTGTTTGACCGGGGTGGTGTTCTTAATGTATATAACCCAGTTGCCTTTGGGAGCAACGGTAATTATTGGTGTTTTAGTTATTGTGGCCGCAACAGTCAATGACGGTGTTTTACTTTTAACTTATGCCGGTGATATTCAGGAGCAACAGAAATTGGCACCGCATCAGGCTGTAGTTGATGCCGCAAAAATAAGACTGCGACCACGAATCATGACGACAATGACTACGATGATGGGATTTCTTCCGCTGGCCCTGAACATCGGTGAAGGCGGCGATATGCTTCAGCCGATGGCAGTAGCTGCTATCGGCGGACTGGCTATGGAAATTCCAGTGACCTTGTTCTTGATGCCGGTTGTCTATATTGCCATAACAAGGCATAAGATGCAAAAGAAGTGAACTCATCCCAGCTTTTGTCGAATACTTTTAAGTAATGGAGATGGTTCTCTTCTCAGATGTGAAGTTCCTCAACCCCCTTTATTATGTAATAGATTTGCACAACGACCCTGAGCATGTTTTTGCCATCATAGCCATTTACTAATATGGAGTTGTTCTACGGCCTGCCGCAAAACTGGATCGACATTTGTATACACCTTGTTCGTGAGATTTGGAGATGAATGTTCCAAAAGTCTTTGAGTCACTGCGGTCGAAACTCCATTCTGAGCCAACAAAGAGCAGACCGGTATTATTGGAGTTAAAGGACTCTCGAAAGCCTTCGACAGGACCACTGCGGTGAATGATATTTCATTTGTCGTTCAGAGCGGCGAGATATTCGGTTTTCTTGGCCCGAACGGTGCAGGTAAAACTACTACGATCAATATGCTCACAGGCCTTGCTCGTCCTGATGCTGGAACAATCACAATAGACGAAATCAATTGCATAAATACGCCCAAGGCAGCTCAGCATCTAATCGGTGTCGTGCCGGACGAAAGTAATCTGTACCCGGAATTGACAGGTTTTGAGAACCTTTGCTTTTGCGGCGCATTGTATGGAATGAGAAAAATACAACGGCAAAGCAAAGCCAGGGAATTGCTGGAGATGTTTGGCCTTAAAGATACGGCCAGCCGGAAATTTGCCGGTTACTCCATCGTATCAGCAGTGTATATTCGCCCCTGAGCTAATCGGCAGCAATCATAACTACCAGAGAGGTAAAAAAAAATCTCCACAACGTGTAACCTTTCTCAATAACCGGCGACGATTGCTCTGCTTGGCCTGGGTGGTCTGATGCTTCGCCGAAGGAA
>JACKQG010004456.1_pt1 | contig 16237 bp, 14 predicted proteins | sample 8237621 | NCBI WGS metagenome assembly JACKQG01 (sample SAMN15677084, study PRJNA649215) | marine metagenome | biome: marine; feature: Black Sea; material: saline water; isolation source: suspended particulate matter (SPM) from the Black Sea western gyre | collected 2013-06-09/2013-06-10 | depth...
CGCTCGATTAGGGTATAAATACAATGGGCGCCAAATAGTGTCAAACAAAAACACTAAATACGGTTAGCTGACGGGATGCACTATCTGAGACGCAGGAACTATTCGCACCTTTTTTTGCAGATCCGGCAGCATTTCGCGCAGTACTGTATACGTTTCGATATGCGGGTGGGCGATGCCGACGGCTTCACCGCGATTGTGGGCGATTTGGACCAATTGGTTGATCTGTCGGCGGATGAAATCGGGGTCCACGATATGATCGATAAATATATCCCTTTGGGCAAAAGGAATCTGAAACAGGCGCGCTGACGGCTTGCAGAGTGAATTGAGAGTCGTACGGCTGTCGATGAAAAAGAGTTTTCTTTGCTTTAAAACGGTAAAAATCTGGTAAATTTGGCTGGAAACCGCGGTCATTTTTGAACCCATATGGTTGTTGACACCTTTAATTCCAGGGACGGCGTCCAGATTTTTTTTGAGCTGGATGATAAGTTCGTCCGGAGACATGGATGTCAAAAGCGCTCCCGGGCCGGGATCGACCCGGGGATATTCATGGGGCTCCATGGGCAGATGGAGCATAACATCAAGACCCTTTTGGCTGACTTTACGTGCAAAGCTTTTTTGGGAGGGGGTGTGTGGCAGCAGCGAAAACGTTAGATCGGCATCAAGCTGGAGAAATTTATCGGCGATCTTGCGATCATATCCAATGTCGTCGATAATAATGGCGACTTTGGGCAATTTTCCGGGTAATTCGGGCAAAGGTATAGGGGCCGGTTTCGGGGGGATGACTTTCTCTTCGGGATAAATCTCAAATTTGGGGGGCCAGACAGCCGGGTGTATTCCGACAGGCTGAACGGGCTGTTTGCGCAATATCAGATAATGGGTGATAACTCCGGCGGCCACAACCAAAATAATCAGAACAAATAGTCCGGCAAATGTTCGTTTTAGATGTGTTTTCAGGTTGTCGTTTTTTTGAGACCGGCGCTTTTTTTTCTTCTTTTGCTGCCGCGCTTTTTGTTTTGCCATGTGAGCTGAGATCGATCGCTTTTAACTTTGCAAGCCCTTGAAGATTTCATAACTTAAAAGAATGTCGAGCGCGCGCATTACCTGGTTGTCGGACTTGAGTCTTTCAATCTCAAGATGACCAAACTTTGATTTGGCAGCGTCTAGCTCTGAGTCTTTGTTGCTGTCCGTTTTATTTTTAGACTTGGGTCGATTGTTTTTATCTTTTTTGGGTTTTGCTTCGAGATGATTTTTCAGATCTATTTCTTTTGTCAAGCCTTCATCTTCATCCAAATCCAGGTCCTCGATGCGTTTGTGTTTTACAATGACATCCGGTTCAATACCCTTAGCCTGGATCGACCGGCCGCTGGGGGTGTAATATCTGGCAATAGTTAATTTGAGTCCGTAACCGTCGCGCAAAGTTTCTACCGTCTGGACCGAACCCTTGCCAAATGAAGTTGTACCCAGAATCAGTGCCCGCTTTTGATCCTGAAGGGCCCCGGCAACGATTTCCGAAGCACTGGCACTTCCGCCGTTAATCAATACCACCATGGGATAGCTGCGTTGGGGATCATCAGGTTTTGCGTTGAAAATTCTTGTGTTTCTCTTAGACCGTCCTTCAATAGAGAGTATTTTCCCTTTTTCAAGGAAAAGATCCGCAACTTCGATAGCCTGGTCAAGCAGCCCGCCGGGATTGTCACGAAGATCCATCACTATCCCTTTTAAAGGGGCGCCGCCGGCTTGCAGTTCTTCCAAAGCTTTAACGAGGTCTTGGGTTGTGCTTTCTCTGAAGTTAGTGACCCAGACATATCCGTAGCCGGGCTTTAAGGATAGAGACTTAACGCTTTCAATGGGGATAACATCCCGGATGAGTTTGTACTCCAGCGGTTCTTTAAGCCCCTTGCGGACGATTGTAACAGCAACTTTAGTCCCTTTGGGACCTCTTATTTTTTTAACCGCGTCCCGCAAATCGGTGATCGACTCACCATCCACCTTAATGATTCTATCACCGGCTCTGATATCGGCTTTATAGGCCGGAGTACCCTCGATGGGTGAAATTACCGTAACGAAACCGTCGCGCATTGTTATACTGATGCCGATACCGTTGAACTCACCCTGGGTATCGACCTGCAATTCTTTTAGCGCATCAGGCAGCAGCAAGGATGAGTGGGGGTCAAGGCTATGGACCATTCCCTGGATAGCCTTTTCGATCAATTCTTTGGTATCAACAACATCCACATAGTTTTTTTCAACCAGTTCAATTACATCGGAAAAAATTTTAAGGCCTTTATAGGTTTCTTCCGCAGTTGCTGAAAGACTGTTGTAAAAACCGGACCCTATAATTACGACGGTAATAGCGATGGTCGTTACCAGACATAATCTGATGTTCTGTTTTTTCTTAAGACTCATAAGTTCTCCTTATAAAAATAAGATCGCTTCGCGATTTTATTTAGCCTTTCTTTATCCATGCCAGCGGATCAACAGGTTTCCCGTGATGGCGCACCTCAAAATGGAGGCTGGGGCCGATCAGAGAACCTGTATCCCCGACCGTAGCGACCACTTCGTCTTTTTCGACAATATCGCCTTTGGAGGCGAAAAGTTCTTCGTTATGGGCATAAACCGTATAATAATTGTCTCCGTGATCGACAATTATCATATTGCCGTAACCTTTTAACCAGTTGGCATAGAGAATTTTGCCGCCAAACACAGCCCGAATCGGTTCGCCTCTGTCGGCTTGAATCACGATACCGCTGCGGAAATTTACCACATTAAATTTGCTGTTTTTGTAAGGACCAAAATAATCTACTATTTTACCCGTTACAGGCATATTAAGCAATCCTTTTAAAGAGGTAAAGTCTTTTGGTGATTTTTTTTTTATCTGATCGGATGGTACTGCGGCTGAACTTAAAGATTTAATAATTATATTCAGATCTTTAGCTGCTTGTTTCAAGGATTCAATCGCCGCTATTTCCAGAGTTCTTTTGCTGCGAATATCATTTAGCAGGCTTGCACGTTGCGCTCTCTTAGCAGCCATTATTTGGATTTGCTCTTCCAGATCGTCCTCCAAAGAGAGCTTTTCCTTTTTTTGGGTGTTCAGCCGGACCAGCAGCATTTGAAGCTCGAGTTTATCTTTCAATAGGTTTTCCCTGGTATTCTGGTCGTGTGAGAGAATTAGTTCCAGATTTTTTTTATGTTGCAAAAGATTAAAGAGGGATTCGGACGAAGCCAGAACATTCAGGCGGCCCAGCCAGTTCAATTTGTATAGTGAGACCAGTCTTTTGGCTGCATACACTTCGTTTTCTTCAATTTTTTTCACCAGATCTTTAGATGCAGCGGTGGTTACCGAAAGCTGTTTTTCGAGGGTGATCAGATCTGTGTTTGATTCCGAGGCCTTTTTTCTGGCAGTGTTCAGAACTAGATCAATATGATTTAAATTGTTGATAATGTTTAATTCTTTTTTAGTAAACATCTGAACTTCAGTCTCGCCCTTTTTAATTTCTATACTAATATTTTCCGCTTTTTCTCTGAAGCGTTTAATATCATTAACTTGATCCGCCTTTAGCTGTTTGTCAGTCAAAATTACTGTTCCCATGATATGAACATACCGTTCTCGATTGCGAACATAACCTATCTGTCCCTTGTATGTGATTTTGAGCCAGCCGTCGATTTGTTCCAGAATTCGAACCTTTGTGCCCTTGCGGAGAATCTTAAGAGAAGGGTGGTCCTGACTCGGTCCGGTTCGCAGGTGCAGCAGACCGGCGGTTATGATTCCGACTTGGGATTGCGCAGCCTGGATTTCGGATGCATGTCGGATGAATAAGACCGTGGCGACAACAAGTATTAAGACTTTAAAAACTGTTTGAGAGAAAGATAACATCCTAACCATCCCACACACGTACTGCAAAATATAATTGTGCCGTAAACCTTAATAGAGAGAAATCTGACCGTAAAAAAGTCGAGGGCAAAGCTCTGTTGGACATTTGAAGATACAATAAGAAAGGTAACAAATAATACAGCCAGGCCGATAGTTCCACCGAGAGCTCCCTGGATTATGCCTTCAATGTAAAAAGGAGCTTTAATGAAGCTGTCGGCGGCACCTACCAGACGCATGATTTCTACCTCTTCGCGCCGTGTATAGAGTACAAGACGGATCGTATTGGCCACGATAAAAACAGCGGCCACAGAAAAAAGGCCGCCCAGGGCGAAGCCCGTCAATTTGAACAGGTTGAAGATATTCGTAAATCGTGCCAGCCACCTGTGACCGTACTCGACATCGTTGATCTCGGGCAGCGCCTCAAGGCGGGTTGTCAGGCCCTCAATTTTTTCCTGGTTTTTAGATGTTGGTATCATTCGGATTGCAAAAGCATCCGGGAGCGGGTTTTCCTTAAGATCGACAAAGAGAGAAGGTTGCCGTTTCATCTGGTCTTTCAGCATTTGCAGGCCTTCTTCTTTTGATATGAATTTGACATTCTGGACCCCGTAAAAATCTTGAATTTTCAATTGCAATGCCCCAATGTCGGCGTGAGGGATATTCGGCCGTAGATAGGCCATGATTCGAACGCCTTTTTGCCAGGAACTGATGATATCGCTGGCGTTGACAAAAAAAAGCGCAAAAGCGCTGACAATAAGAATCGATATCGCAATGGTAATGATGGTCACCACATTCAAAAACTTGTGATCCAAAATGTCCTGGATGGCACGTTTATATTGAAGAATCATAAATATTTGGTTACCTTTGATGGTCTCGTAAAAAGTAAAACATTTGATTTTTTACGAGAGTATTTTGTATTTGGTGTTTAGTGTTTGGTTATTTAACAAGCTGGTATATCAGCATATCTTTGAAACAAAACACTAAATACTAAACACAAAACACAAAATGTTTTTGTAAGCAGTTACGCTGACGGCTGCAAACAGCCCTGTTTCAAATGGACAATGCGGCCGCCAATTTTATTGAGCAACTCTTTGTCGTGGGTTGCGATGACAAGGGTGGTGCCGCGAGTGTGGAATTTTTTAAGAAGTTCAATAATTATATTGGCAGAATCTGAGTCCAGGCTGCCGGTAGGTTCGTCGGCAAGGATGATTATCGGGTCGCCGACAACAGCCCTGGCAACAGCGACTCTCTGCTGTTCACCACCGGAAAGAATCGGGGGAAACGAGTTGATTCTTTCCTCCATTCCGACAGTTCTGAGCACACTTTTTACCTTTTTCTGGATCAAGCGCCTTTTTGTTCCCATAGCTTCGAGAACAATCGCAACGTTATCAAATACGGTTTTGGTAGGTATCAGCTTGTAATCCTGAAATATTATTCCAAGCTTGCGTCTTAAAAAGGGTATGCGTTTGCGGGAAATCCGCGCCAGATTCATGCCGTCTACCAATACTTGCCCTGCCGATACTTTTTCAGCAAGGTACAAAAGCTTCAGCAGTGTTGTTTTGCCTGCTCCGCTGGGACCGCTGATTAACAGGGAGTCGTTTTTGGGAATATCAAGGGTGACGTCGGTAAGAGCATTCTTGCCGCCGTATTTTTTATAAACACGGAAAATTTGAATGATTGAATTTTTGCTTTGAGTGTCAATCATTCAATAATCTCCTGACCAATGGTCCGGTACAGAGCAGCTTTTGATGTTTTAAATGCGTACAAAGCCTTATAATAATTGGTCACTGTTTTGGCAAGAAGTGTCTGGGCATCCAGAACGTCGGTGGAGGTGGCTACCTGTGCTTTGTAACGCTCCTCGTTAATTCTGAAGTTTTCTTTGGCCTGTTCAATGGCCTGTTCAACCGTGATAATAGCCTTTTCCGCTTCTTGTGTTCTCAGATAGGCTTTTTTTACCTGCAGATGAATGTTGTCTAAGATTTCTGTTTTTTGAAGCTGCGCCTGAGATAAACGGGAATGTTTCTCATGGACTCCGTATGAAGTTCGGCCCCACTCCCAGAAATTCCATGACGCTTTGGCTAAAATGTTCCAGCCGCTGGGATCGATAATACCCGATCCGCCGTCAACATTCCAATCGGTTCCGACGTTGAAATAACTGCCCTGGAGGTCAATAGAGGGGTAATAATTTTTTTTGGCAAGCGTTACCTCTTTTTCCGCAATTTCAACCTCCAACTTGGCCACCTTAATTTCCAGGCGGTTTTTGTCAGCTTCGGAAAAACAATAATCAAGATCTTGCTCAAATGATAAATATTCTGTAATATCATCTATTTTTACAGGGGTATCCAGTGGTCTGCGCAAGAGAATGTTAAAGTCCGATTCAGCATTTTCCAAATTATTTTTAGCAACAATTAATTCCTGTTCAGCATTGGCCTGCTCAACCTGGGCCTGCAGCAAATCATTTAAAGGGGTCATCCCGACCTGATAATAGTTCTGGGCCACTTCCTTATGAGCCTGGAGCTGCGTTACGGTTTTCTGGGCGACATCGAACAGTGTTTGGGCCTCTAACATTGAAAAATAGATCTTTTTGGCATTAAAGATAATATCTTGGCGGACAAGTTTTTCGTTGATTTCCGCCACATCGAGACCCAGGCTGGCGATCTTATACTGATTTAAATTAGCAAACCCTGTAAAAATCGGCTGAGTGACTGTGGTTATAAAAGAGTAGTCCTGTTTAGAGCCCAATACGAGTCCGCCGAGAGTGGAGGCTTCATCATAACGATTATATTTGTAAGTAGCATTAAAGGTTGGGAGAAAAAATGTTTTCTGTCCTTTTTGAGTGGCCTGAGCTGCTTTTGTTCCTTCTTGGGATGATTTTAATCCGATATTGGCCTCTATGGCGTTTTTGATCGTCTGCTCGAGGGTCAATATTTCAACCGGTTTTTCAGCGGCAAAAACCGAAAAAGTTAATGCCGGTCCCATCAGGAAGCTTGCCAATAGACACGGAAAGATTTTTTTAAGTATCATAATAGTATTATCTGAAACCTCCGATTAAAGTTTTTATCGCGGGTTTTGAATTGACCCGCAGGATTTTTATTGATATGCGAGGATTGAGTTAAAGGAGTGCTGTCTCCAGTTTTCCTTACTCAGAGCCTCCACTGAATCCCATTAAACAGGCTTCTTCCATTTCGGTGGAGGCTTTTTTTATACCGAATCAGCATTTTAAAATCAACAGTTTCTTGGATAGTATTTTTTTACGAAAACTACAACCACAACATATGATCGAGTTTTGACTCGATTGAGGTTTAAACAGATGGAGTCGCTGGATAAAATGAAAAAGGAACTTATCGACCTGCTCTGCCGCAAATCGTTTAAATACAGCCAGGAGCCGACTTTTAAGCTGGTGTCAGGTAAAATGAGCCATTTTTATGTGAACTGCAAACCGGCGACGTTGAGCCCCAGAGGGATGTTTCTGGCCGGCCATCTTATATTTGACACAATTGAAAATTTAAATCTGGACGGAATCGGCGGGCTTACATTCGGTGCCGATCCTATTGCGATTGCTGCGGCGTTTGTCTCCGAATTGAGAGACAAACCTGTCAAGGCCTTTTCAATTCGCAAGACCCGTAAGGATCATGGCATTGTCCGGTGGATCGAAGGGGATATGGAGCCGGACGAACGGGTTGCCATTATCGATGATGTCGCCACCACCGGGGGGTCTACTATTAAGGCGATTGAACGCGCCCGGTCAGAAGGGCTGGATGTTGTCAAGGCGGTTATTTTGGTTGACCGTCAGGAAGGCGGTCTTGAAAATATTCGTCAACATGTGACGGATGCTGTAGCGGTTATTACCAGGGATGAGTTGATGGCGCAGTGGAAGTTACAAGGAACTTAATACCTGATGAATTCGATAAAAGCCGAATTCATTTTTGCCTAAAACCTTAAAAGTGCCTAAAGTTTGAAGTGACTAAAGTGAGCTAAAGTTAAGGAATGTTGCCAATTATATAAAACCGGCGGAGCGAAGCGACTCCATAACTTTAGGCACTTTAGCTCATTTTAGTCACTTCAAACTTGCCCAACTTGCAGGCAAAGAGCCCCTTTCAAGGGCAAACCAAAGCCTGGTCCTCTGGGCCAGGTTTCTTTACTTTTCATCCAAAACTTTCCTGATCTTCCGCGAAAGTTGTTTCATGTTGAAAGGTTTCTGGATAAAGCCGTTGCAACCTCGCTCCAGTATATCCTTTATCTGTCTGTTTATTCCATATCCACTGGCAAGCAGAACCTTTACATCTAAATTGATCGCTTTCAAGCGGTCGTAGGTTTCGCCGCCATCCATGCCGGGCATGATCACATCGAGAATGACAATTCCGATGTCATCCTTTTGTTTTTTGTAGATATCTATAGCTTCTTTACCACTTGCGGCGGTATAAACTTTGTAGCCCAGTTTTTCCAATAGTTGGCTGGCAACATCAATTATCATGACTTCGTCGTCTACCAGCAGAACGGTTTCAGATCCTTTAGATAATTCTTCAGCAAATTCCTCTTCTTGTATGAATTCTTTTTCCGAAACGGGCAGATAAATATTAAATGTAGTTCCTGCTCCTTTTTCACTATAGACAGCAATTATACCACCATGGCTCTTGATAATGTCATTCGCAGGGGCCAGGCCTAACCCCGTGCCTGTGTCCAATGCTATAGCGGAAAAAAGTGGATCAAAGATATATTGCTGGATTGCTGGATCCATACCGCCACCGGTGTCGGTTACAGATATTTTTACATATCCACCCGGTTCCAGGTGGTATTGATTGGCATACTCTTCCCCCAGCGTAACATTTTCCGTCTGAAGAAATAGCTCTCCACCGTCCGGCATGGATTGCCGGGCATTGAGATAGAGATTTAAAAGTACCTGCTCAATTTGGCCCTGGTCAACCTCTACCGTCCAAAGGTCCTTTTGGTACTTTGAATTGATAGTGATATTCTCTTTTGTTTTACCAAATAAATCTAAACTCCTTCTGATTATTTCGTTAAGGTCGGTCGGCTTGACTTCATATTTGCCTCTTTTAGCAAAGCCCAAGAGGCGTTTTGTGAGATCGGCTCCATTTTGAACATATTGTTCGATGCTTTTAAATTTTTCATAATGTGGGTGAGCGGCATCAATCTCCAGAGCCATCAGGGATATATGGCCTTGGATGCCCATGAGCAAATTATTAATATCATGGACAATATACCCTACAATGGTACCCAAGGACTCGACAGCTTCCAGATAACCCCTGGGGCTTTTCCGTGCTTCTTGGTACACAGCAACCTTTTTTTCTAATTCCTTGATCCTTTGTTCTAATTCTTCATAGGTTGGTTTTTTGTCCATTACTCATCCTCCGATAGTCCTTTGTTAACCCTATAGTTGCATAAAATTATGTATTCGATCTAGGCCGTTACAACGAAAACCATTGCCAGTATTGGCTGATTCTGGATACTGGTTCCTGCCGTCTACGCAGTGCTTCGCCGTGCCAAGGGATACTGGATGTTTTTGGACTTCACTATTAGAGCATTACTGAATATCCAGCATCTAGCATCAAGCATCCAGCATCGATCTCGTAAAAGTGACTGTCTTACGCCTATCCTAATAATTAGCTATACAGATTAATGCAACGTTAGGGTTACTGCTGTGAACCCGTTACTACAATAAGATCGAATTTTGAAGACCAATTCAAAGGTTTCAGAACAGGGTTTTTGCCTAGATCAGACTTAAGACGTTTTGCTTTGTCTTTAAAATTCTGCGCAAAATATATGGTCGTAATTTCAAAGTCGGATCGAGGGGCGTAATCAATCGATTTGATGCGATACCCTATTTTTTTGAGATCCTTTGCCATCTTTTCTGCAGAGTTCAAATCGCCGTCCCCGCTAAGCACTTTGATTTTTAATCTGCCGTCCTTTTTTGAGGCATTATGGAATCCGGAGACAAAAGTTTCATCTTGTGTCTTAATGCGGGCAAGTCTCTTTTTAAGAGTTTCGTTTTCCTGAATGATTCTTTGGTTATCTTCTTGGAGTTTGATAATTTCTTGATTCAGTGACCGGTTGCGCTCACTAATAATTACCAGCTTTTTGGCATTGGAAATGCTGGTGCGCTTGTTAATCTCTTGGGCGATAGCTATTTGCTTTTTTAGCTCGTCATTTTCGGTTGTTAATTTTTGGCTCTTAGCTTTGATTGCATCCTTACGCATTTCTGAGTCGGCCGTATCTTCTTTCAAGCTGCCGTCAAAATATTCGAAGCCGCTACAACCAGGGAAAATAAAACCCAGGCACAGGAGCAAGATGAACGAGAAATTGCGAGGCATGCCTCCCATTACCCTGCCGTCCAGGCCACATTTCAGTAGATAGCGTGTTGCGCCCATGTATGGTTTTATATCTTTATACCCAACTTATGTCAAAATATAAAACCTAATATATTTCTTTTAAAGAACAGTTTATGCCGGTTTTAGGTTTTAGGCCTAAACGTTGTTATGGGGTGTGAGGCTGTTAAGGATATAAGTCGCGCAGGCGTTTTCTGACTCCCAGGCGGTTACACGGGCAACTCTGACAGCAGGAGTTTCGATTTTAGCCTGCAGCGCTTCGGCGATATAGCGGGCAATGTTTTCCGAAGAAGGTGGGCAGCGATCGTCAAAACAATTGAGTTCATTTAAGAATGTGTGATCCAGGCTTTCGGTGATTTCAGAAAGATGTTGTTTTAATTCACCAAAGTCGATCAGTACCCCGGCAGCATTCAAGTCTTTTCCGGCTACGTAGACCTCTATCTTCCAATTGTGTCCATGCAGATTTTCACACTTTGCAGAAACCATTTTCAGCTGGTGAGCAGCTGCAAAATTGGTTATGATTTTTAATTCAAACATGACTTACCTTATTTTTAAAACGGTTAATTATTGTTTTCACAACCAAAATAAATTCTTCATCAGAAATGCGGGTTAACCGGTTTTGGCACTACCGCCCTTAAGTATATTTTTTAGTTTGCTCGATATTTTGTTATTTTCGATTTTGTCAAATTCTCTGAGGAGAGATTCCTGTTTTTTATTGATATTTGTAGGGGTTTTGATGAGTACCTGGATGATCTGATCTCCGCGCTGAGCGGTTCTAAGCGAGGGGATGCCGTTGTTGCGGAAGCGGAACAGATCTCCGGGCTGGGTTCCTTTTGGAATTTCAAGCGGTTTTTTGCTGTTTAAAGTAGGGACTGAAATACTGGCTCCCAGTGCTGCCTGTATAAAGGAGATCTCTACCTGGCAGTGGATGTCGGTATTGTCACGCTGGAAAAATTCGTGGGGTTTCACATCGATGAAAACATAAAGATCACCTGGCGGGCCGCCGTAAACTCCACCTTCCCCTTCTCCCGGCAGCCTGAGGCGGGAGCCGTTATCGACACCGGCCGGAATCTTTACTGATACAGTTTTGCTGACCATCACCTGGCCGTTACCTTTACAGCCTTTGCAGGGGTGAGGAATGCTTTGGCCGTTGCCGTGGCAGTGGGGGCATGTTGTTCTGACGGTAAAAAATCCCTGGCTTCGGGAAACCTGACCGATGCCGCTGCATGTTCCGCAGGTCTCCGGATACGTGCCCGGCTCACAACTGCTCCCTTCACAGGAAGAGCACACCTCCATTTTTTGCAGATCAATTTGGGTTTCAGTCCCAAAGGCGGCTTCCATGAAGTAAAGTGTCAAATCGTAGCGAAGATCGGCGCCTCGCTGCGCCCGGCTCCCTGATCTCCTCCCGGTGCCGAACCCGAAAATATCTTCAAATATGCTGCCGAAACTCGAAAAAATATCTTCAAAGCCGCTGAATCCGGAGAAGCCTGACCCTTCAAGGCCTTGATGGCCGAACTGGTCGTAGATTTTGCGCTTCTGAGAATCTCGAAGTACCTCGTAAGCCTCCGAGGCTTCCTTGAATTTTTCTTCCGCCTCTTTGTTGCCGGGATTTCTATCCGGATGGAAACTCAGTGCCAGCTTGCGGTAGGATGATTTTAATTGATCATCGGCGGCATCGCGGTCGACGCCGAGAACCTCGTAGTAATCTCGTTTGGTCGTCATTTAGTTTCCTGGTCGTTGCCTCTGCGCTTATTTATCGCAACTATTCAGCCACTAAGGATACAAGCCGACTTCGCCATAGTAGCTTTAGCTACGACGGCTGAAAGACACCAAAAAACAAGCATACTACACCAAAGCAGCCTTTTGGCTATGCACACTAAATAGGTTTAATTGCCTGGGTTAAACAAAAAAATCTTTAATCTTAGTGCGTTGGTGCCTTCGTGGCCAGATATTTGAGTAACAGTTTGTCAAGATTTAAACATTTCTAAAATAATGCAAAAAGTATGGTTGTCAATGAAGAATACATGGGAAATTCGGGATAGTGTTATAGGTGGGGCCTTAGCCCACAAACGGCCGCCTGATGATTGTATCCTTTTGCCAGCGCTGGTCATCCCGGTTAGGGTAGGCAATATTATAGTGGAGCCCGCGACTCTCTTTGCGGTGCCGGGCACATTTTATAATCAGTTCTGCCACGGTAGCTATGTTTCTCAGCTCAACAAGGTCGGACGACACCCTAAAGTCCCAGTAATACTGATGGATTTCTTTTTGAATTATTTCGATGCGCCGTTTTGCCCTTTCCAGGCGCTTGTCGGAGCGAACGATTCCGACGTAGTTCCACATGCACCGGCGGATCTCATCCCAGTTGTGTGCAACCATAATATGTTCATCACTGTCGGTTGTGCCGACGTCATCCCAGGGCGGAGGATCGGGTATGGAACTTTCGTCTATTGTTTGGATGTCTTTTGCGGCCTGTACGGCGGCTTTGTTAGCATAAACCAGAGCCTCGATCAGAGAGTTGCTGGCCAGCCTGTTCGCTCCGTGCAGCCCTGTGCAGGCAGTTTCACCGGTGACATACAGCCGGTTTAAATCGGTGCGACCGAACATATCGGTGGCAACGCCGCCGCACATATAATGGGCGGCGGGTACAACCGGTAGAGGTTCGGCGGTCATGTCGAAGCCGAAAGTGAGACATTTTTCGTATAGATTTGGAAAACGGGTTTTAACAAATTCGGAATCTTTGTGAGAGATATCCAAAAATACCGAATCATCACCGCTTTTTTTGAGTTCAGTGTCAATGGCGCGGGCCACAATGTCACGGCAAGCCAGATCCTTTTGGGGATCGTATTGGTGCATGAAGGGGTTGCCGGCGGAGTCTATGAGAACACCCCCTTCACCTCTGAGGGCTTCTGAAATCAAAAAGTTTTTAGCATCTGCGTGATACAGGCAGGTGGGATGAAACTGGACGAATTCAAGGTTGGCTACCGTAGCTCCGGCGCGATAGGCCATGGAAATGCCGTCACCGGTAGCGATGTCGGGGTTGCTGGTGTATAGATAAACCTTGCCGGCACCGCCGGTGGCCAAGAGTGTGATCTGGGCGCAAAAAGTTTTAACCTGGTTAGTATTTCTATCAAGAACATAGGCCCCACAGCAGTAGTCTTCATGGGTGGTGGTGATAAGCCTTCTTTTCATACGTTTTGAAATAGTGATCAGATCTATGGCAATATGATCTTCAAACACGGCGATCCGGTCATGATTATTAACGTGGTCGACCAGAACTTTTGCGATTTCCATGCCTGTCATGTCCTGGGCGTGGACAATGCGTTTGTGTGAGTGTCCGCCTTCACGTCCAAGATCAAGATTGAGCGATTTGTCGTTTGGTTGTGTTTTCTTTTTAATATTGAATTGGACGCCCAGATTGATCAGGTCACGGATTCTTGCGGGTCCGTTTTTAACGACCATCTCGGCAACGTCCCGATTGCACAGACCGTCCCCGGCAGCGAGGGTGTCCCGGATGTGAAGATCAAAGGAGTCGAGTTGATCGAAAACAGAAGCAATGCCGCCCTGGGCCTGTGTGGTGTTACTGTCCCAGAGCCCTTTTTTTGTCACCAGAGCAACACTGCCGAGCTCCGCCACCTTAAGGGCAAAAGTAAGGCCGGCAACACCGCTGCCGATAATTAGAAAGTCGGTTTTAACATCCATATTAAATTTCGTGCTTTCTTTCTTTCGTGTTTACGTGATTACTAAAGTTTTTACTCAATCAGGACAAATTAGTTTACAGAAAAGATGATTGCCGGCGCTGACGTTTAGCATTATAGCCCATTAAAAATCCAACAAAAAGTACGGCGGCACCACTTAAAAACCAATGGATATATTGACGCCTTTCAAGTTTTGAAAGCTCTTCTTCAAGTCTTTCAACTTCTTTTTGCTGTTCACTAAGCCGGGCTACGGAATTTTCAGAGCTGTCTTGAAGCTTTAACAGGCTCGCCGATTTGCTCTTGAGAGTTTCATAAGACGTTTTAAGAGCGTTTAGCGTTTTTTCGCTAACGGCTAATTCTGCCATAAGCTTCTGGTTCTCATCTTTAAGCTTGGAAATTTCAGTATAAGGGGAGTCGGCGAGGGCCAGCAGGGCTTTATGTTTTTCTTTCAATTGTTCCAGCTCAATACGGCTCGGCAGTTTAGAAGTAAGAAAACGGCTGACCACCCAGCCTTCCTTGCCGCTGGGCAGGCGGATCCTGGTCCACTGATCATCCGGTTCGAGTACTTCTACCTTTTGTCCTGATTTTATCATGGCGATAATTTTATGATCAATTCCCTTTCCGGTCCTGAGCGTTATCTCCGCGAGATCGCTGACATACATTGTCTCAGCCTGGACCGCTGTTGAAAATAAAATTAACAACACTCCAATAAAAACAAAATGTCTCATTTGCCGTATTCTCCATATAAATATATTAAAACAATAAATTCCACGTTATTTTGTGTTGAAACAGCTGATCTGTCAATAATTTCTTTTAAAATGTCAAGATTTATGATAATCCTGTTAAAAAAGCTGAATAAATCTGGTGAGAATTTTTTTAACTATTTAGCCACTAAGGCACGAAGACACCAAGAGATAAGCCGATTTCGCCAAAGCAGCTTGGCTACGACGGCTGAATAGGTTTGAACTTAATTCCTTCTCTGCCTGCCGGTATGGCAGGAGGGAAATAAGTCTATAATCTTAGTGTCTTGGTGCCTTTGTGGCGAGAACCTTGAGTTTCGACCTTTTTTTAAGGTGAGATTTCATGATAGCATATGATCTGCAATGTGCCGATGGACATTTTTTTGAGGGTTGGTTTGAAGATGCTCACGCCTATGAAGATCAGGAAAAAAAGGGGCTGATTTCATGCCCGGTTTGTAACGTCGCTTCAGTTGCCAGGATTCCTTCCACTTTCGCCATTAAATCATCACAGAGCGTCAAAAAGGTTTCCGATCAACAAGCTGATTTAGTTGCAATCGGACAGAAGATAGTTGAATTTGTGGAGAATAATTTCGACGATGTTGGTTGCGATTTTGCCAAAGAAGCTTTGAAAATACATTACGGTGCAGCCGAGCCAAGAAATATAAGGGGTATAAGTACCAAGGCAGAAGAGGAAACGTTACAAAATGAAGGGGTGCAGTTTTTCAAATTTCCGAAGCCGGAGCTGCTGGATACTGATGCCTAGCATATTTTAAGAGCCTGATTTTATGTCGGCTCCCCATTCTCTTAAATTTTTCATAATAAATTCTACAACTTTTTGATGGGTCGCCCGGCCGCTGCCTTCCACCACCAAAGGTTCTCCAAACTTCAGATAAAGGGGTTTGTGGGGGTCAACCTGCCCCAAATCTTTAATGAATCTGCCGTTCTTTTGAAAGTCCGTCTTCAATGCAACCGGTAATACCGGCACGCCTGCTTTACGCGCCAGCTTGATTCCCAGTGAGTTGAAAGATGCTGCCTCAAAAGTATCACTGCGTGTCGCCTGCGGAAAGACAACTACGGATCGACCGCTTGCAAGGAAAGCCTGCCCTTGGGCCAGAACCGTTTTCAGGTCCTCACGGGGGCTGCGCCTGGTAACCGCTATGGGGTCAACCGCACACATAATCGAACCGAATAGCGGATATTTGAGAAGTCCTTCCTTGACCACAAAGGTTATGTGGTCGAATGCAAGCAAAATGCAGGGCAGAATCATTGTGTCTATCAGACTCATGTGGTTGACAACGTAGACCAGTGGTCCCTGTTGTGCAGCCAACGGGCTCAAGCCGGACACATGAAATATGCCGCCGGCGGCCTCGACGACTTTGAAAACATCCAGCGAACCGCTGGCCCAAGCCTTACGATTATACCGCCCTTTGCGAGCGGTGATGCTTTCCTTCAAAACGACGGCAACCAAGCGGGAGTAATAAGTAAATGTTGCCCAGCCGGGCAGGTTTTCCACCAGAAAGCGAGGCCTGGGGGGACTTTGATAGCCATACGTTGTCCTGAGTATATGCCAAAAGCGGTCTATCTTCATAC
>JACKQG010004457.1_pt1 | contig 16233 bp, 12 predicted proteins | sample 8237621 | NCBI WGS metagenome assembly JACKQG01 (sample SAMN15677084, study PRJNA649215) | marine metagenome | biome: marine; feature: Black Sea; material: saline water; isolation source: suspended particulate matter (SPM) from the Black Sea western gyre | collected 2013-06-09/2013-06-10 | depth...
TTTCACGGGAATGACACTTTTCTTGGCGAAGCAAGCCGTAGCCAGAAATGAAGTGAAATTACTCATTTTGCAGATCTCATAAAAAACAGAATGAAAGGAGAAAAAATGGGCTTCAATTTAAAAGGAAGGAGTTTTCTGTCATTGATGGACTTTACCCCAGAGGAGATTAATTTTTTTTTGACCCTATCCAGCACACTCAAAAAAAACAAATATTCTGGTATTAAAACTAAAAATCTGGAAGATAAAAACATTGCACTCATATTTGAAAAGCCCTCAACAAGAACACATTGCGCCTTTGCTGTCGCTGCAGCAGATGAGGGTGCTAACACAGAATATTTGGCCGGTTCTGACCTGCACCTTGGGGCAGATGAAACTGTGAAAGATACAGCAAGAGTTCTGGGAAGGATGTTTGATGGGATTGAATTCCGCGGATTCAAGCATAATACCTGCGAACAACTTGCGAAATACTCAGGCGTACCAGTGTGGAATGGTCTAACCGATAAGTTTCATCCCACACAAATCCTTGCAGATTTTCTCACGATTATAGAGTATAAAGGCTATTTGCGAGGAATAAAATTTGCATATTGTGGTGATGGGCGGAGCAATATGGCGAATTCTCTAATGTTAGGTGCTACCAAGATGGGTATGGACTTCCGAATCAGCACTCATAAGTCCTTATTTCCGGATACGGAACTGGTAGAGCAAGCTCATCAATATTGTAAACTAAGCGGTGCAGCATTGACTCTTACTACCAACCCAGTTGAAGCCGTTGGCGGTGCTGATGTAATTTACACTGATGTGTGGGTATCTATGGGTGAAGAGGATAAAATAAAAAAGCGCATCAAACTGCTTCATCCCTATCAGGTAAATCAATCCCTGATTGATAAGGCGGTAAATCCTGATGTGATTTTTATGCATTGCCTTCCATGTAATCATACTAACGAGACACGCATTACAAAACAGTATTCGGATATTTGTGAAGTGACAGATGAGGTGTTTGAAGGCAAACACTCTGTAGTTTTTGATGAAGCTGAAAACAGATTGCACACTATCAAAGCAGTTATGGTTGCAACTTTGTAATACTGATTACAAAAATCTGACTTGAATCAGAATTTTTTGTTATCTCCACATTCGCCAGGACAGATTCTTTGCCCCACACCAATACTGAGTTGAAATGAATTATAGGTCTAAAATTTATATGTGGATTGTGGTCAAATTTCTTTCAACAAAAGGCAAGATAATGAGAAAAATATAGGTATGTAATATCCTATATTTCTTGACATAATTATAATAAATTAAAATTTTATATAAAAAACAATATGGAATGCTAAAAGTGAAATTGAATAAAACCCAAAATTTCTATTATGAACTTAATTCTGGTTGAAATTAATCCTCGTATATTAAAGTAAGGAACAAATTATGTTATTTTCTAAAATAGGAATCCTGGTATGAAAATTAAAAGAGAAACTATCAAATCTCTCAATAATTATACCAGAAATACTTTATGATTATGTGAATATAACTCATAAAAATAAATACTTTTTCAAGGAGAAAAAAGGTGAAAAAGAACATTTTTATATCTGGGATAATTATTAGCTTTTTTATTTCTTCGTTAGTATCTGCAGAAAATACTTTTATAGTAGAATCAGATAGAGATTTAATTGTTAACTTTGAAAAGTCACGGGAGCATTTTACTCCTGTATGGTCTGGTAACCCCTACCAACCTATGAACATTTTCATAAGCAGTGCAACAATTGATGGTATAAATATGGTTGCAGGAGATGAAATCGCTGTCTTTGATGTTGATAATAGTAATGAAATATGTGTTGGTTCTGTAGTTCTTGAAGCTGAAATCCCACCTACAATAGATGTAATTGCATCTACAGATGATCCTGATACTCCTGATATGGATGGATTTATTGATGGTCATACAATTATCTATAGACTATGGGATGATAGTGAAGAAACTGAAATAATATATGTTACACCATCATATCATCCTGACTATGATGAAGTATTTACATCTTTTGGAACTGCTTTGGTAGATTTAGAAGGATTAACACAACCTCCAGAACCTTCAGCAATATTGCCTGATATAATAGTAGACCCTGGAGAATCTTTCTCAGTCCCCTTAACAGTTAATGACTTAGTTGAATTGGAAGGTATGGATATAGTCATAACCTTTGAGGAAGATGTAATAGATGCCACAGGAGCCACATTATCTGGTGGTGTATTAGAGGGTTGGAATTATGGATTCCAGGTAAACACGACTGTAGATGGACAGATTACACTTGTATTTTATGCACAAGTGGATTTATTCTCCGGCAGTGGAGTTGTAGCCTATTTAGAATTTGATGCTGTTTGTAGTGCTGGTGATTCTACACCTTTAACATTTACTCAATTTGATGTAAATGAGGTTAGTTATTTGGATAATGTGACAAATGGAAGTGTAACTTGTGAAGGAGTTCCCCAATATACAATTACAACAACACCTAATCCTCCTGAGGGTGGTTCTACAACCGGTGATGGAATATATGAAGAGGGAACAGAATGTACTGTTATAGCAACACCAAATACAGGATGGAACTTTATCAATTGGACTGAAGATGGAGTAGAAGTTTCAACAGATGAAGAATATACTTTCATTGTAGAATCAGATAGAGACTTGGTTGCTAACTTTTTAGAAATGATACCACCAACAGCATCTTTCACAGCAGAACCAACAGAAGGTTATGCTCCATTAGAAGTAACATTTACAAACACATCAGACCTTGGCACAGGTGATTTGATATCTTACTTGTGGGAGTTTGGAGATGGAGATACATCATCTGAGGAGAATCCAATACATGAGTATATTGATGCAGATATTTATGAAGTAACATTAACAGTAACAACTACTCATGGAAATGATACTTCACCTCCTACAACTATAACTGTATATGAAACAATTCCCCCGACAGCATCTTTCACAGCAGAACCAACTGAAGGTTATGCACCATTAGAGGTAACATTTACAAACACATCAGACCTTGGAACAGGTGATTTGATATCTTACTTATGGGAGTTTGGAGATGGAGATACATCATCTGAGGAGAATCCAATACATGAGTATATTGATGCAGATATTTATGAAGTAACCTTAACAGTAACAACTACTCATGGAAATGATACTTCACTTCCGACGACGATTACAGTATATGAAACAATTCCACCAACAGCATCTTTCACATCTGACCCAACTGAAGGTTATGCTCCATTAGAAGTAACATTTACAAACACATCAGATCCTGGAACTGGTTCAGCTATAACCTATTTATGGAATTTTGGAGATGGAGATATATCATTTGAGGAAAATCCAATCCACGAGTATACCGACGCAGGTGTTTATGAAGTAACCTTAACAGTGACAACTACCCATGGAACTGACACCTCGCCTCCAACTATGATCTCGGTATATTTACAACCTTCAGCGATGTTACCTGATACAACAGTAGATTATGAAGAATCCTTCTCAATTCCATTAATAGTTAATAATTTAGTCAATTTAGAGGGTATGGATATAATCATAATATTTGAGCAAAATGTAATAGATGCTACAGGAGCAACTTTAGAAGGTGGGATATTAGAAGATGAAAATTATGCTCTAGTTGTAAATCCAGATGTAGATGGACAGATTACACTTGTATTTTATGCAGAAATGAATTTATTCTCAGGTAGTGGAGTTGTAGCCTATCTTGAATTTGATGCTGTGGGTAGTCCTGGTGATTCTACACCTTTAACATTTACTCAATTTGATGTAGATGAAGTTAGTTATCTGGAAAATGTAACGAATGGAAGTGTAAGTCTTGAAGGTATAGGAATAGATGATGATTATATTCCCACTGACTTCGCATTAGACCAGAACTACCCTAATCCATTTAGCAGAATAACATCTATTAAATATTCCTTACCTAAACCCAGTAATGTAAAAATCCAGATTTACAATGTAAAAGGTCAATTAGTTGAGATTTTAGTTAATGACGACAAAGAAGTTGGTGTTCATTTTGTTAATTGGAATGCTAATGATGTTAGCCCGGGCGTATATTTCTACATATTTGAGATAAAAGATAAGAAGTTTTTAAGGAAGATGATAGTGTTAAAGTAGGGACGAAGCTGGGATTGAATAGAAGTTTGGTTTACTCTGTGAAACATTAAAATATTTTATATATTGAGTACAAATCCTTAAATCTAATTTATCACATATAATAATCCCGTCATAGAGTTTTATGACGGGATTATTATATTATATACCAGAGGCCGGACTCGAACCGGCACGCCCAAAAAGGACATCGGATTTTAAGTCCGATGCGTCTACCAATTCCGCCACTCCGGCAATATTATAAATCTGGAGGCGGCACCCGGATTTGAACCGGGGATAAGGATTTTGCAGACCCCTGCCTTACCACTTGGCGATGCCGCCTGAAAATGGAGCGGGAAACGGGACTCGAACCCGCGACAGCTACCTTGGCAAGGTAGAGCTCTACCACTGAGCTATTCCCGCATCTATATATCGGAGTTAAATTTACTGATTATTAAGTTAATGTCAAGTATTTCACCTACATTCCGAGTAAATATTTAAGCTGAAAATATTTCAAATTATACCTTTGCATTTAATAAAGTTATCTAACGGGGTTAATTAGCGGTTGGCAGAATTTCTTGCAAAAAAACTCCGCCTAAGGCGAATCTGTCCCCGCGTCCGCGGGGATGGCATGAAAAGACTTTATTTATAATACTATAAATAGTTATTTTGAATATTGAGCCTATTATGCAATATTTTTGGAGAGAATTTATTCTAATTTAACCAACTTTTTTACGATATTATATTTATCAGATTCTGCTCTTATTAAATAGACACCATTACTTACAACATTACCATTGTCATCTTTCCCATCCCAGTTAATTGACGATTGACTACTTAACATTGACAATTGTTTGATAAGTTCACCTTTGATATTATAAATATTTATTCGCATTTCCTTGTGTTTATCAGTGACTAAATTAAAAGAGATGGTTGTTGAAGTGCTAAATGGATTGGGATAATTATAAAGTCTTATTTTCGTTGAAGGCATTTCCTGTTCATCATCTATAGCCTCAATATCTTCAAAATTTATTTTGAAACTACAATATGTAATCTGTCCACCATCATCTGGCGGTTGATTTTGTATGACAGTAGAACCAAAAGTATTATCATCAAAATAGTACATATAGACCTGACCCCAGCCATCTCCTAAATCCACAATCTGGTCACAAATGTATGGATAAACAGTAATTTGATCGTAAAACTGGGTTGGATTTCCATATTCATCGAAAATATCAGTAAGTTCTATTGGTTCTGACCAGTGCTCCCCGTTATCATTGGATGCTGATACATAAATAATTGGATGTTCCAGATACTCCTGATACTCCGGGTCTCCATCCTGTGCCAATTGTACATAGGTTCCATCTGCCCAAACCTGTATCATCCAGTTATTCTGTATGTTGACTGCTTGTTTCTGTGTATTTTCATGGAATAATTCATTCTCATATAAACTCCAACCCACAACTGTAACAAGTACAGTATCAATTGGCAAACCGGAAAATGGGTCATACTCAATATACCAGGGAACACTATGACCTGATAATGGGTCTATGCCCGGCATTTTGGGTACTTCATTAAAAGTGAAATTACTTCCATCCCACACAACCTCTGCTTGAGGTAAAAAATGTGAGAAATAGTAACTACCTGTTGAATCTGTAAAACCATATTCCTGTAAATAAGTCAAATGCAAATTCTGTTCTGAATCAAAAAGAGCAGTGTTATGCCAACCAATAACACTTGCATAAAGAGTATCAATTAATTCACCATTATGAGTAAAGCCAGGAATATTCTCCACTTGATATATATAATCTGTTGGTCCATCTGAATGGAGATTTGCGTAATCCCATGTTTCACCATAATCAAAAGATTCCCAGACAAACACACCTTCTTCAACAGGCATATTGCCAAGGTCACCAGAAAGCCATGCTGCATATCCAATAAATGCAACTTTGCCCGGACTGCTGTAATCTGTGGCAAAGGACTGAAAAACACGAATATCATAATCGTTCCAATCTGTAAATACAAAAACTTCACTCCAATTATTAATATCAAGCAGTTCATACATATTTACATTCGCATCTTCATCTATATCAATATACATTATTCTTACTTCTTGACATAAAGAAAGAGAAGATGATAAAAGAAACACTCTCACTTTACCTTCAATTGGAGACGGTCCAATATAAAGGTATGGCCAAAGATATCCACCTCCAATAATAAGTGGAGGAGGTGGGAAGGGATTCCATATAAAATCCTCATAATAAAGAACAATCCCATTGTCTGAATGATGGGTATAGATGACATTACCAGAAGCTGAGTGTATAACAATAGTGCAAAATCCCCCTTCTCCCCAAGAGTGAGGTCCATCAATAGTTCCGTCCTCATATATGTAAACCCAATATATTTCTCGTGCACTCGTTGATGTGGGGCGTGCTTGAAAAATAAGGAATATATCATTTCCATCTACAGTTCGTAAGCGAAGTGGATAACTGTTATATCCTCCTGGCATATAATCATAGTAACTTGTCATCAGTTCAGTCGGGTATGTAATGAATTCCCAATCTGGGGTTTGTCGGTTGTCTCTTATATTATCTTTTTGTATGTGAGTATAGTAGTTTGAAATATCTATCGGCTTTGATAATTTCATTCCATTAATGCTTTGCAGCTCGGCATTCAAATATGAAAAAAGTAACAAACCTACTAAAATCAATATTATTCTTTTCATTATATCCTCCCTTAAGATAGTAATAAAAAATCATACATTCTAAATTTGTAACAACCGGGATAACAACTGGTAAAAGAAATTTCACACTGTATCATAATTCTATTCTTCAAATGTAAAAAAATATTTACAATGAAAAATATTGGGGTGGATGATGGGATTTGAACCCACAACAGCCGGAACCACAATCCGGTGCTCTACCATTGAACTACATCCACCACTAGAAAGTTCGGAATGCGAAGTGCGGAATTCAGAATGAGAAATTTACATTCCGAAATCCGAATTTCTAAATCCGAAATAAGAACTTGGTCGGGGTGCCGAGATTCGAACTCGGGACCTTTTGAACCCCATTCAAACGCGCTATCCGGACTGCGCTACACCCCGGTAAAAAAGTAAAAAGTAAAAAGTAGAAAGTAAAAAGTAGAAAGTAGAAAGTAGAAATAACAAATTTCAAATTTCAATTTTTTTGCAATTATCCCAGCATTTGAAAAATTATCTGTCAAGTTTTGCTGCTAAATAATTCGGAACAATAAACTATTTTGCTGCAACTTCCAAATTCAGTAACTTCCTAAAATTATGAATTGCCTGTTGGGGATTTTTCGGATGGAACAAAAGATATTTTTGCGTATAACAACTACTCCAACATCCTTTGCATTCACGATATTGTGCCAATCTTTGTTTATAAAATTCACTCTCAAAAATGCTTTGTAAATCATCTTCCAGAAGATTACCAATTTCCTCTCCAAAGCAAAGATGCAAATCAGCATTTTCCATAATTGTAAGTCGTGTTGAACTTTTTTTGCCATCTACAAAAGGACATAAATCAGGAAAGTCATTGTTTAATATTCTTGGTAATCCTTCAATAAATGTATTCAGATTTAGAATATCTGGGTTATCTTTGAGAAATTCAACTGTTTTCAAAAATTTCCCTTCATCTTTTATAATCATCTCACCATCAACTTTTGTAGTTTCAATAAGAGAATGATACAATCCAATCGTAACCTTCCATCCAGCATTTTTACAAGCGTTAATTATTTCTGGAATTTGAGAAAGATTGATTGCACTCAAAACGCAATTTGCATAAAGAAATGATTTTGAGCCCATTTGCTCTTTCTTTGTGGCAATCTTCTCCATATTATTGAGAATTGTATCCGAATGATTCTTAACTCCGCGAAGATAATTTCCAAGTTCATCCAAACCGTCTAAAGATGTTTGAATATTTATATCTTCATCAAGACAGAGATTTACAATTTTGGAGATTTTTTTGTAATCAAAATAAAGTCCAGAAACAAGAGAAACAGATAAAGGAAAAATCTTTCTGGAATAGAGAAGTATTTCAGGCAGTTCTGGATTTAGAATAGGTTCCCCACCACTTATAAATCCAACAAAACTGCCATATTTTTGCAATCTACGAGCCACTCTACGAAAATTTGTATAAGTTAAATGCTTTGGTTCGGTTTGCTTTTCATAAATATTACATTGTCGACATCGTTGGTTACAAAGACGAGTAATTTTAATTTCTGTAACTGAATTTATTGGTCGGTTTTTGCTAAAACTTGCAACTGCTTTGCAACTATTTTTCAGCAGATTTAGTGTTTGCATAGATATTTAACCGCTAATGGACGCTAATAGGCGCTAATAATTATTGTTTATCAAAAGTGAAGGCGAGTATTCACGAATTTGATTTATCTAATTTTGTGTCTTTTTGTGCCTGCCCCGCCTGCCCTGTGAAATTTCTTCCTATTTCACCGGGGTTAGATGCTCTTGTCCCGTCCCGATTTATCGGGATGGAGTGCCATCTAATGGGGTGGTTTTGTGGCTAAATTTATCCGTTCAAGGTTTTTCTTTGCCAGTTCAAAATTGGGGTTCAATTTCAAGGCTTTTTTGAGAAGAATTTTCGCTTCTTCTAATGAATTATTATGTTCATAAATAACTGCCAAATTATTTAATGTTTTAATGTCTTCCTTTTGTTCAAGGATTTGTTCATAGATTATCTGTGCTTTTTCCATATTCCCTTCTGCTTGGAAGAGAAATGCATAATTGTATTTTGCTTCAACAAATTCAGGGTCTAATTCCATTGCATTAAAGAAAAATTGCTTTGCTTTTTCTACTTTACCTTTTGAAGAATAATATATAGCAAAGTAGTAATGAAGGTCTGGTGAGTCAGGAAATATTTTCAGATTTTTGTTCAAATCTGAATAGGCATTTTTGAAGTTTTGCTTAGCATATTCAAAAGCCACCCGTTGGATGAATTCATTTTCTGAAAGAACTACTTCAGATTTTGCGAACACTTTTTTATTTATCTTCCATTGGTTATTGATTTTTTTCAATAAAATTGAGAGAGGATATTTACCATTTATTTCAAATTCAACTATAGATTGATCTTTTTCCTTGCTCATAGCCGTGCGAATTAGGTCAAATCCTTTTATCGATTTGAAAGCTTTGTTTTGTAAGTTTCTCTTAAGATAATTAATTTTAAATTCTTCATTTTTGTATAGTTCACTATTTAAATGAAGATTGATTGTATCTTCGTAATCAAAATTGATAACTAAGTTCAAAAATTTTTCTGCTACTTCTTCATAGTTAAGATGAATCTTCTTAATAGGAATTGATAGTTGCTTGCGAACATAATTATAATTAAGCGTTGATTTCAGTTTTGATTCGTGTTTATCGAGGAATGCATTAATCTTGTTTTTTCCTTCTTCAGTTTTTGCGATTTCATCAGGAGTCATATTATTGAATAAAGGATTTTGTGTTTTAATCCAATTTTTGAGATGCAAATTCATAAGTTCCTGCTGTTCTGCGACAGATTCAGAATAGTTATTAAGAATAAGCTCGTGCTTTCTTGAGGTTTGTTTTAGAGTATATTTACAATTTGAAGGACATTCCATTTTGATACGAATTTGATTACAACAATGAAAGCAAATATCTCTTTTAATTTTCAGACATTTTCGTGTAGACAGATGCTTTTTACAAACCTGACATCGCTTTGGTGGGAAAATTCCAATAAATTTTTTCATATTTTAGCCACGAACATCACGAACAAACACTAACAAAAACGAATTTTTAAATTATATCATAATAAAGTTCGTGAGAGTTCGTGTTTGTTTGTGGCTTATTCCAAGCTTAATGGCATTCGGCGTTTGAATTCTGATTTTTCCATTAAATTTTTTATGTGAACGATTTCATCAACTGAAAAGCCTTTTTTCATGATTTCTTTTTCTGAAAGTTTCTCATCAAGAATATAGCAAAGAATCTCATCTGCAACTTCATATTTTATACCCAGCTCTTCTTCATCTGTTTGTCCTTGCCATAAATCTGCACTCGGGGTTTTATTAATAATTTGCGAAGGAATTTTGAGGAATTTAGCTAATTCAAAAACTTCAGTTTTATAAAGATGACCAAGAGGTTCTATTGCACAAGCAGCATCTCCAAACTGAGTGACATAACCAAGACAAAGTTCGGTTTTGTTTCCAGTCCCGATTACCAGAGCATTCTCTTTAGCAGAAATGTCGTATAGGATGCACATTCTTTCCCGTGCCATTCTGTTGCCGCGACGCAACTTATTTGCTTTCTTTTCATATTGGTCAAAATAACTGTCAACCATTTGTGAGATTTCACGAATGTAATATTTTATGCTTAAATTTCGAGCGATGAGTTTTGCATCTTCAACATTTGCTGGAGAAAGTGTTTTATAGGGCATTATGACAGCAATAACATTTTCTTTTCCAAGAGCTTCTACTGTTAAGTAAGCAGAAACGGATGAATCTAATCCACCAGATAGGCCGATTATTCCTTTTTTGAATCCTGAATTATGAACATACTTTTTGATAAATGATATGATTCTGTTTTTTTCTTCTGCGATGTTTATTTTTTTCATAGTTTACCTTTTAGCCACGGAGTCACAGAGAACACAGAGATAATTAACATGTTGAATTGGTTGAAATGGACAAAATGATTTAACTGATTCAACTGATTCACCTTATCAATATCTTTTTTCTTCTTTTTTCAGGTTTTGTAGTTTTCTGTTTTTCCGGTCTTGCAATGAGTTCAAGAGTTTTTTGTTTGATATATTCATCTTCTATACTATTTGCAATTTTTTTTGCTTCCTTTATTTTTCCAGCGCTGACATATTCTTGTGCTATTTTCATAATGCTTCTGGCTTTCTCTAATGGACTTTCAATTGAATTTGCAATTTCTAACGCTTTTTTAAAACTCCACTGTTTTGCATATGTTCCTGAAATTCGCGATAATATCTTATGTTTAATTTTATAATCTCTTAGTGTGTCTGCAATCATTAGAGCTTGTTTAAAATTCCCAGCATTAACATATTCAAATGCAATTTTTGACAAAGCCCTACTTTTCATTTGGTAATTATTGATGCTGTTTGCAATTTTTAGTGCTTGTTCAAAATTTCCAACTTCAGCATATCCTTTTGAAATGTTTGAGAGGGCTGTTGCTTTAGTTTTGTAATCCTCTATGCTGTCCGCTATTTGTAATGCTTGCTCAAAATTTCCATCCTTAGTATATCCATTCACAATATTGTGGAGAATTTTAGATTTCCTTCTTTTATCCTCAACCACATTAACGATCTGTAGAGCCTGTTCATAATTCCCTTCATTAATATATTCATCTGCAATAATTGATAGGGCTCTACATTGGGTCTCGTAATCTTCAATGTTATGAGCTATTTCTAATGCTTGCTCAAAACTGTTAGCTTCGGCGTATGTTTGAGAAATGAATGAAAGGGCATCTGCTTTGTATGAATCAGACTTTATGCTGTTTGCAATTTTTAGTGCTTTTTCGAAATTTCCAGCTTTACAATACTCTACCGCAATGCTTGAAAGAGCTTGAGACCTGGGAGACTCCTTTCTTATACTGTATGCAATTTTTAATGCTTTCTTAAATTTGCCAAGCTCTGCATATCCAGATGCAATTTTTGATAGAGCATAAGATTCTTTATCATATTTATTATAATCATTTTCTTTTGCTTTCTCAATGGAATCCGAACATCCAAATAGAATAATCATTACTGAAATTACTAATAAGATTTTAATTATTTTTTTCATAGCACTCCTCCTGTATTTTTGCCTTTTACCTTTTGCCTTTTACCTTTATTTTTTTACTTTTATATTATCTACCGACTGCACCACCCAATCAGCCAATTCTATCATTATATCTTAATTATCCAATCTCTCCATACTTTCATCTTTAAGATTAGTCCTTTATTAGCCCTTTGTTAGTCCTTTTAGTCATTTTTTCCCTTCTGTCGGGTTTTTGTCGGGTTAATGTGTATGCTGTTCCTCTTCCAGTTTCTCCTATTTTCTTCAGTATAAACATCCTTTGGAGTCTTTAGTGTGAACTCCTTGCGAATCTTGGTGCAATATATCTATATCCGATAAATGTCCGAGATATGTCTGATAAATGTCTGTTATGTCAGTTCGTATTTACGAACTTTCTTTTCTCCTGTTTCTTTTAGAATGCCTTTAGTAACCATTTTTTTTAAGTCCCTATATAAGGTTTTTTCAGAAATGTCTGGAACTAATGATTTAAAAGCAGAAAGATTTATAGTTCCCTTTGCTTTGATGTATTTTACAGCTTTTATCTGCCTTTCATTCAATTCCATTTTTCTTAAATTTTCTTCAGTATAAATGTCTTTGTAAAAATAAACGGAAAATCCACCAAATTCTTGCTTAAACTCTGGTTCTGGTAATCCTGCTTTCTTACATTCGTCTGTTATTTTAATCGTTCCTCTTCCCCATATTTCTATTAGTCCTGCTTTGAAAAATATATCTGCAAGTAATTCATTTCTTGGATAAGAAGCATGACTTCTTTTTAAATCTTCTATTTTAATTTGTTTTGATAATATTCCTACATTCCATAAGATTATACTATCGGGGTAAATCTTTAATTGAGTATGCGGACCAATATAATCTCTGTGAATGACTGCATTTATGATCGCTTCTCTCAATGCTTCTTCTGGATATTCCAGTTCCTCTTTTCTGTAAATTCCCTCAAATTTTATCTTTGATATGAGATATTTTGTTCTTAACAATTCCATAGCCTTCTCAACCTGTTGAAAAAGATTACCTTCTACATCGTCAGAGCTAATAATATCTGTGTCAGTAAAAAATTACTTTAAGGTACTCATCTCGCCAAGAGGATTTGAATTCTATGTGTTGGGATTCAGCTTTGTTCATTTTACCACCATATTAAAGGTTAAAGACCAGAACTTAAGTCATCCCGACTAATTGGGATAACTCAAGTTTTTAAGTTCCCAACCTTTATATCATCAATTGATTCCACAACACAATCAGCAAATTCTATCATTGTCTCATAATCATCTTTTCCAGTAAGAACACCAATGGATAGGGGACATCCAGCATTTTTTGCCATTTGATGGTCCCAAACATTATCGCCAACCACAGCAGTTTTTTCTGGTGGAATATTCACATTCTCACATATTTTATGCACCATATCTGGTGCAGGTTTGTCATTTTTTATGCTATCTGCGCCTGCAATTGTAGTAATATATTCAAGAATGCCAAATGCTTCCATAATTTTTTCACATCTTTCTTTAAGGTCAGATGTTGCAACTGCGATTTTTATCCCAGCTTCTGTAATATGTTTAAATAAGCCTTTCAAATCTCCCAATGGTTTTGCTATAGCTATTAAGTCAGTCACCTTATCTACAGCACCAAAAATTCTATGAGTTGCTTCAAATCCTACTTCAAGCTCAAAACCCAATTTCACTAATTCATTTGCTACAATATCTTCTGTTTCAGGTCTGGATTGCGTTAGAATTGAAATATCTAAAATCTTGTTAGTAGCCGGTTCAATTCCCATTGCTCGGATGATATCATCGGTTTGCTCATTTGATAAATTGAAGTGTTTACCAAGCAGTCTTGCCCGATGTTTAATAATATCAAGCCACATATCAAGGTCTGATAATGTGCCATCTTTATCAAAAATGATTAGTTTGATTTTATCAGGATTTATGAAAACATTTCCCTTTTTCAGTTGATATCCATTATTTTTATTCATTGAATCCAAATCCTAACCTGTCAATCACGAATTCGTTGTTGTCATTTATAGTCATTTACTCGCTTTGCTCGTGTCATTTATTGTCATTGATGGTTATTATGTCATTTTGGGTTTACCAATAGAATTGATATAATTATTCAACTTTACTCCTATTGAATTAATATCATTTTGGAATAATTGAAAATTCTCGTCACTTATCAATTTCCTATTGTATGCTTTTGTAAGCCAAGTTTTTGTTTCATATAATGAACCTCTGGAATAATATGCGAAGTGTTTATTCTCTTTGAAATGGAATCTTCCAAATCCTTCACTCAGATTTGCAGCCACCGAGTCCACTGCCCGCACCAATTGCTTGCCAATAGTATCCTTTGAAAAGTAATTCCACTTCTCAACAATTTTCCAAATCCTTTCTCCCATATCCATTGATAATCTATAAACCTGCAATTCTTCTAATTTCATTATTTCTCCTAATGACTAAAAATTACTACTAATGACCTAATGACCATAAATGACCTAATGACTACTAATGCCCCAATGACTTAAATATCAGGAAGGTTAAAGTTTTTCTAAAGCATTGATAATTTCAGAGAGTCTTATATCTTTTAATTTCCTATTTTTTCCAATAACACTTACAAGGAATGAGCAAAATTGGTCAATAGTTAAATCAGAAAATCTATCAGCAAGATAGCTTGATAAATCTCCACTTGCTTTCATAATCTTATTTAACTCATTTTGGTTAGGTTTTTGTTGTTTATTACTTGGTTCTGAAATTTGGAAGAATTTTTTATCCTTATCTTTTATTAATAGACTTTCAATCTCATCATGTGCTTTCTTGTTTACATTTTGAACAATCTCTTGCAAATATTCAACTTTTTTACAAAGAAATTCATCATCTTTATTTTTTTCAAGAAGTTGTTGATAAATTTCCAGAGCTTGTTTGTAGTTACCCTGTTCTTCATACAGTTTTGCTAAGGTTAATGTTGGAATGAAGTCTTTTTGTTCTGTCATTATTTGATCTTTAGCCAACAGAGTTGGCTATTCCATACTTATTTTACCTCAATCTTATCTTTAATTTTCTGATAAATGCTCTCCCCAATTCCTTTCACATTTTTTATCTCTTCGATAGATTTAAAAGGACCATTAGTTTTACGATATTCAATTATTGCATTTGCTTTACCTTCACCAACACCAGTCAAAGACATCAAGTGAGATTTGGATGCAGAATTAATATTTATCTTTCCAAGAATTTCTACTGACTCTTCTACGGTCAGGAAAGCTTTTACTTCAGTTGAATCTCCGATCATTTCAAGATAGGGAAGAAGTTTTGCAAGAGTTTTTTTGCCAATTCCTTTTACTTCAATGAGTTCAATTAAAGATTGAAATTTCCCAATTTTTTCGCGATAATCAAGAATTGCTTTAGATTTTACAGGTCCAATTCCAGGAAGTTTGGATAAGGTTTCAATATCTGCTTTGTTAATATCAATTTTTTCAATCCGCTTTGTTTCTTGTTCTACAATCTCAATACTTTCCTGAACTTCTTCTTGCTCTTTTGGAGTTTTCAACAAATTGAAAGCAAATATTAATATCACTCCAACTATTATAATTAAGACCACAACAAGTATAGTCCTTTTTGCTTTTTTGTTAATTTTCTTACTCATTTTTTGTCTCCTTTGATTTTTTCTATTTCCAGGCTGTCCTGGATAATTTCTTTGTTCTTAATACTTTCTACTAAATTTTTCTTAGATACCTCAATTTTATCTTTTATCTTTTGATAAATGCTCTCACCAATTCCTTTCACATTTTTTATCTCTTCTATAGATTTAAAAGGACCATTAGTTTTGCGATATTCAATTATTGCATTTGCTTTACCTTCGCCAATGCCAGGAAGAGACATCAATTGAGATTTGAAGGCAGAATTGATATTAATTTTCCCTAAAATTTTTATTGATTTATCTTTAGTCAAGAATGCCTTCACTTCTGCGGAATCACCAATCATTTCAAGATAGGGGAGAAGTTTTAAGAGAGTTTTTTTGCCAATTCCTTTTACTTTTGTCAGCTCAATTAAAGATTTGAATGCTTCAATTTTCTCGCGATAATCAAAAATAGTTTTTGCTTTTGCCGGTCCGATTCCTGGCAATTCAGACAGAGTTTCAATGTCTGCTTCATTTATATTGATTTTGGGGATAGAGTGAGATTTTTCAATGACAATTTTCAGGCTATCTGCAAGTGCTTCATCATCTTTTTTTATATTTAGAAAATTTTGTGCATTTACAATAATCAAACCAGCCGCAAGAAAACCAATCATGAAGACGATGATTTTGCGTTCATCTTTTGTGAAGATTTTATTCAT